>ERZ778018.712-NODE-712-length-41679-cov-10.185566_pt1 | contig 41679 bp, 41 predicted proteins | sample MGYA00375748_ERZ778018 | MGnify/ENA primary metagenome ERZ778018 (study PRJEB29350, sample SAMN05509839) | bioreactor metagenome | biome: bioreactor; material: wastewater | place: South Africa: University of Cape Town | collected 2014-04-22 ... | reverse complement strand
CGCAGCAGCCCAAAGAGGCAGGCGACGGACCCGGCGATCAGCAGGCCGCCCGACACCGGGCTCTGCGCGACGCGGTCGGCGCCAAGGAAGAACAGAACGAACATCAGCGTGTTGGCGACCAGTGCCTTGCCGTCAAGCCGGCGTGCCGCGCCCTCAGTTCGCGCCAGGACGGTGCCGGACGCCAGCACGACGATGCCGAGCGGGATATTGACGGCGAAGAGCCATGGCCACGGCGCCACCGCGAGGATCGCGCCGGCAATGCCCGGCCCGGCGGCCGAGGCGATGGCGATCGTCATCGCATTGACGCCGATGATCGTGCCAAGCAGACGCTGCGGCACCGAGAACCGCAGGATCATTACGCCCAGTGCCATGATCGCACCGCCGCCGAGGCCTTGCACGAACCGCGCCGCCACCAGCATGGGCAAGGTGGTGGAAAAGGCGCAGGCCGCCGAGGCCAGGGTGAAGAGCGCGACGCCGGCGAGGAAAACCCGCCTCGCCCCGAGCATCTCGCCGATGACGCCGCACGGCAGCAGCGCGACCAGCACCGCGAGCTGGTAGCTCGACACCACCCAGACCGTGTCGCTCGGGCTGGCATGCAGGGAGGCGGCAATCGACGGCAGCGCGATTGTGGCGATGGTGCTGTCGAGCACCACGAGCACCAATGTCAGCAGGAGGACGGCGATGGCGAGATAGCGGCGCGGCGCCGGCAGGCCATCGGCATGGAGGGCGGGAAACGGCTTTGACATCGGAGCTTTCCTTTGTGACGCCGTTCAGATATGCCGCTGCCGGAAGTTGCACCAGACGCAACAAAATCAACAGACATTTGCGTTCGCCGCCATGCATGACATCGACCTGAACCTGCTGAACGCCCTCGACGTCCTGCTCCAGGAACGCAGCGTGACACGGGCCGCGCACCGGCTCGGGCTCAGCATCTCCGCCATGAGCCGCACCCTGTCGCGGCTCAGGGAGGCGCTTGGCGATCCGGTCCTCGTGCCGGCCGGCCGCGCGATGGTGGCCACGCCCCATGCCGAGGCCATCGCCGAGCAGGTCCATGTGCTATCGGCAGGGGCGCGGGCGGTGCTGCGACCGCCATTGCCGGTCGATCCCCGCAGCATGAAGCGCGAGTTCACCATCCGCGCCAACGAGGCCTTCACGCAGCTCTATGCCGCAAAGCTGAGCGCGGCCGTGTCCGCCGTCGGGCCTGACATACGGCTGCGCTTTGTGCCGAAGCCCGACAAGGATATCGGGCCGCTGCGCAACGGCACCGTCGATCTCGAGATTGGCGTGATCTCCGGCGATGGCGGCGAACTGCGCGCCCAGACGCTCTATCGCGACAGCTATGTCGGTATCGCCCGCGCCGGCCATCCCCTGTTCGATGCGCCGGTCACGCCCGAACGCCTGTGCGCCTGGGGCCATGTCGTGTTCGCGCGCCGGCGGGGCCGATCCGGCCCGGCGGACGAGGCGCTGGCCGCCCGTGGGCTCTCGCGCCGGGTGAGTGTCATTGTGCCGGGCTTTCCGGCGGTGATCGCCGTGGCCTCGGCCTCCGATCTCATCGGTCTGGTCCCGCGCTCGGCCTGCCTCGCCCTTCCCGGATACGACACGGCGCTGTTCGATCTGCCGATCCCGATGCCCGAGATCGTCGTGTCGCAGATATGGCACCCGCGCATGGATGCCGATGCCGGCCACCGCTGGCTGCGCGCCATGGTGTTCGAAGCGTTCCGCAAGGGCCCGTGAGCATGCTGGCCACCATCGGGTTCGAAGCTTGCGGGCAGGCGGATGCGCGGCCATCCAGGCGCGGTTCCTGCCATGCCGCGAGCCTGACGGCGGTCTTGGCTATAAGAGCTATGCATCGATTGTTGTTGTACAATTGCGCGGTATCGCAGACGTTCTCTTCAATGCTGACCGGGTCGGACCTCGTTAAGTCCGGCTGTGCCGCGCGGCGTCCCTCGAGGAGGCCGACCGCCATGCATGGCGCGCAAAACGAACACGTCGCGCGCGATGAAGAGGCGCAGGCGGCAATGCGGTCAAGCTGGACGAAATGCGGCAAGGAACTCTGATACAAGCACGCAAAGTTCAACAAAAACCGTCTCGAAACCGGGACATTGAGGGGATCACGATGAGAAGCGCCGATATTCAGCCCGCTGCTGCCAACTGGGCGCGGGCAGCCCGCCATTTGCCCAAATTGATCTTCTCGCTCGCGCTCCTCGGCGCGGCCGCATCGATCCCGACCGCGCCGGCGATCGCCCAGGACGCGCCCGTGAAGATCGGGTTTGCCGGCTCCGTGACCTGGCTTGGACAGGTGCCGATCATGGTCGCGCTCGACAAGGGGTTCTTCAAGGAAGAGGGCATCGACCTTGATTACCTGACCGTGCTTGCCTCGGCCGACCGGATCCTGGCGGTAACCTCGGGATCGGCGGCGTTCAGCAATCTCGGCCGCGGCACGGTGCTGGCGCAGCTGGCGCGTGGCAATGACAGTTTCTACTGGTTCGGCAACATCGATCAGGCGCCCGGCAACGAAGGTTGCTATGCCCGCAGCGGCATCAACACGATCGCCGACCTGAAGGGCAAGAAGGTCGCCGCCAACACCTCGTCCGAGTTTACGATGGACCAGCTGCTGAAGGACAACAAGGTCGATCGGAAAGACATCAGCTTCTTCGATATTCCGCCGAACGAAATGATCCAGGCGCTCGCCAAGGGCGATGTGGACGCGGTGTGTGTCTGGCAGCCTTTCCTGGATTCGGCCGAAAAGGCCGCTCCCGGCGGCAAGCTGCTCGGGACCGACAAGGACACGCAAAGCTTCAAGCGGACCGGCACGGTCGCATCCGCCGATATCCTGATCATCTCGCGTGAGATCGTGGACAAGAAGCCGGAGCTCGCCAAGAAGATCGCGCGTGCCATCTTCAAGGGCGTCGATTTCACCAACAAGCACCCGGACGAGACGGCCAAGACCGTTGCGCATTACTTCAAGAAGACACCGGAAGAAATTCGCGCGGGCATGAAGACGTTCGAGTACCCGGGACTCGCTTCATTCGCAAAGCATGTCGAAGGGCAGGCGCCGCAGATGAAGGAATATGCCGAGTGGTTGCTCGAGCGCCGCAAGATCACGTCGCTGCCCGATATCGAAAAGTCGAAGAACATCAGCTTCGTGCCGCAGCAGTGAAATCTCGCCACCGCTTTCCATCCGGGAAGCGGTGGCGCCCCACCTCAACGATTGCGAGCCTTCAATTGATATGACTTCGTATCAAACGGTCGACGCGACCAGGAAAAGCTATCTGCCGATGAGCAAATTCAAAGCCCGGATACCGGCGGCTTTCATTGTCAAATGCCTGTCCGTTCTGGCGTTCATCGGGCTTTGGTATGTCGCGACGCGCTATCGTTGGGTTTCTCCCATCTTCCTGCCGTCGCCCCTGGCGGTTTTTCAGGAAGCCCGTTTTCTGGTCCAGGATGGCGATCTCTGGCGTTCGGTACTCGAATCGTCGAAGCGCGTTTTCAGCGGCTTCGCCCTGGCCGCGCTGGTTTCGATCCCGCTTGGTATCCTGATGGCGACGTGGTGGCCGGCCAAGGCGGCGCTGGACCCGTTCGTGTCGCTGCTGCGTCCGCTGCCCTCGATCACCTGGATTCCGCTGACCATCCTCTGGCTCGGCATCGGCGAGGGCCAGAAGACCGCGATCGTTTTCATGGGAACCTGGATCTACATCCTGATCTACACTTATGAGAGCACGAAGCGGGTCGATCCCCTGCTGATCATGGCGGCCCGCAATCTTGGCGCCCGCCGGTTGGCGATCATGCGCGTGGTCCTGATGGCGGCGCTGCCGGGGATCATTTCCGGCCTGAAGATCACCCTGGCGATCGCCTGGTCCTGCGTCATCACGGCCGAGATGATCGCCGCGCAGGTCGGCCTCGGCGCCATCATCTGGCGCGCCAAGGACGGCGGCAATCTCGGCCTCGTCCTGGTCGGCATGCTCGGCATTTCCATCACGGTGCTGATCGCCGATTTCCTCGCCGATCGCCTCGAGAAGGTCCTGCTGCCTTGGGAACGCGGAAGACGGTGATTGCCGCAAGGATTATGACATGACTGCCATTCTGACAGCCGAAAACGTCACCAAGACCTATCCCATTCGCGCCGGCGCCGACATCACGGCGATCTCCAACCTGTCGCTGGAAGTCAACGAGGGCGAATTCGTCTGCATCGTCGGCGCCTCCGGCTGCGGAAAGAGCACCTTGCTCAACATGTTCGCGGGCTTCGTCCAGCCGACCAGGGGCGTCGTGAAACTCCGCGGCGCACCGATCACGGATATCGAGCCGCGTTGCGGCATGATGTTTCAGCAATATGCGCTGTTTCCCTGGAAGACGCTGATCAAGAACGTCGAATTCGGGCTCGAGATGAAGGGCGTGGCCCGCAAGGAGCGCCGCGAGCGCGCGCAGCATTTCATCGATCTGGTGCAACTGTCGGGCTTCGAGAACCGCTATCCTTATGAACTCTCGGGCGGCATGCAGCAGCGCGCCAGCCTTGCGCGCCTGCTGGCCGTTGACCCCGAGGTCCTCCTCATGGACGAGCCGTTCGCCGCGCTCGACGCCATGACCCGGCAGGTGCTGCAGGAAGAACTGCTCCAGATCCAGGAACGGTCGCACAAGACCATTCTGTTCATCACGCATAATCTCGATGAAGCGCTTGTCCTTGCCGACCGCGTCGTCGTGCTCAGCAGCAGGCCCGGCCGTGTCAAGGCGGTCATCGACAATGATCTGCCGCGCCCGCGCCGTGCCAGCGTGCAGCTCTCCAAGGAATATTCCGACCTCAAGGCAAAGGTCTGGGCCGAGGTCGAGGACGAAGTCACCAAGCACGCCCAGTCGGACATGCTCGCCCCGGCAATGTAGCGGCATCACGCGTAGCGACAGGCCCCAATTCGATCAGGAAGGGTCGTTGCGACCATGCTGCGCCATCTCTATTCGCCTCTCACGCTCAATCGCATCACGCTCAGAAATCGCATCGTCTCGACCGGCCACAATACCGGCCTCAACGACGGTCTGAAGATCGGCGATCGCCTCAAGGCCTATTACGCCGCCCGTGCGGAAGGCGGCGTCGGGCTGATGATCATGGGCTCGACCAGTGTCCATCCAAGCTCGAACTCGCGGCTCAAGCAGGCCTTCGCCAACTGGAGCGACGAGGTCATTCCCGAATATGCGGCGCTGTCGAAGATCGTCGCGGATCGCGGTGCGCGCATCTTCGCGCAGCTCAACCATGCCGGCGCCGGCGCTGGCGTGCAGCCGAGCATCGGCTATCTCTACGCGCCATCGGCGATAAAATCCGAGCTTGCGCCCGAGACGCCGCGTGCGCTCGAACCCGAGCAGATCGACGAACTTGTCGATGCCTTCGCCGCGGCGGCCGTGCGCGTGCGCGCCGGCGGCATGCATGGCATCGAGATCCATTCCGGCCATGGCAACCTGATCCAGCAGTTCCTGTCGCCGCTCACCAACAGGCGCGAGGATGAGTTTGGCGGCACGCTGGAAAACCGCATGCGCTTCGGGCAGCGCGTGCTCAAGGCGGTGCGCGCGGCGGTCGGGGACGATTTCGTCGTCGGGCTGCGCATCAGCGTTCAGGAAGACCATCCCGGCGGCCTGACCATCGGCGAGAGCACGCGGATCGTGCCCGGCTTTGTCGCCGATGGACGGCTCGACTATGTCAACGTGACATCCGGCAGCGATCTGACGACCTGGTCGCTGGCCAGCCACTACGCGTCGATGTATGTGCGCGGCCAGTTCCTGCGGCCCTATGCGACCGCGATCAAGAGCGTGGTGTCCGTGCCGGTGCTGATGGCCGGGCGCGTCACCGACCCGCGCGATGCCGATGCGCTGATCGCCGAAGGCGCGGTTGACCTCGTCGGCATGACGCGCGCCCTCATTGCCGACCGCGATCTGCCGAACAAGGCGAGCGCGGGCGCCTTCGACACCATTCGCTACTGCGTCGGCGCCAATGATGGCTGTCTGGGGCGGCTGTTTCGTGGGCTCTCCATCACCTGCATCCAGGACCCGACCAGCGGGCGCGAGGCCGAGCTGCCGCCGCTTGCCAAGGCGCCCCGGCCCCGGCGCGTCGCCGTCGTGGGCGGCGGTGTCGCCGGCATGGAAGCGGCGCGGGTCGCGGCATGGCGTGGCCACGATGTCACGCTGTTCGAGCGCGATAGCCAGCTTGGCGGGCAGTTGCATCTCGCGCGCCGGCTGCCCGGGCGCGAGGAGATCGGGGCCGTCGTCGACAACCTGGCCCGCGCATTGGCCGCGCTGCCCGTCACCGTGAAGCTGGGAACCGAGGCGTCGCTCGCCCTGCTCGACGAATTCGCGCCGGACGATGTCATCCTCGCCACCGGCTCGACGAGTTTCGTGCCGGATTTTGACGATAGCGACTATCGCCTGACCTCGGCACGCGGCGCGATCGACGGCGAGATGGTCGGCGACCGCGTCGTCGTCTTCGATACATTGGGCGATCACGTCGGCATGATGACCGCCGACTATCTCGCCAAGAGCGGGCGCACGGTTGTCCTGGTCACGACCTGTCGCGTGCCCGGCCCGGTGATGGACATCATGACGTCGCGGACGCTGTATCAGCGGCTCGTCGACCAGGGCGTCGAAATTCTCACCGAGACCGCCGTCACCCGGCTCACCGACGAGGGCATCGAGATCGAGCATCAGGTCTCGCGCAAGCGCACCGTGCTGGCGGATTTCGTGACGATCGTCGCGGCCTGCGGCGCCACGGCGGATGACGGCCTTTACCACCAGCTCAAGCAGCAGCGCCCCGCGTGGAAGATACGGCTTGTCGGCGACGCGCTGACGCCCCGGCTGATCGAACAGGCCATCCACGAGGCGCATCTGGCCGGGCGCGCCATCTGATCGCCCCGGACGCCGCAGACGAGGGCCACCATGTCCAGGAACGACTTCACGACCGAGGAATTCGACACGCGCCTGCGCCGCACCAGGCGTGCGATCGCCGCGCACGGGCTCGACTGGATGGTGCTGTTCCATCCGGTTTCCATCCATTGGCTGACAGGGTCGGACGCCAAGAGCTACCAGGCCCTGCAATGCCTGTTCGTTTCGGCGCATGGCGAACCGACGCTGATGCTGACGCGGGAATCGGAACGCTACGAATTCGAGCAGGATGCGCTGTTCGGCGAACTCGCGACATGGGGCGGCCCCGAGCCGGAAGACCCGGTCAAGGTTTTTGCGGCGCTCGTCCGGCGCCTCGGCCTTCCGGGCCGGCGCGTCGGCATCGAGGTGCCGGCCTACTATCTCCATCCGCACCATTACCTTCAGATCAAGGGCATATTGGGCGAGGCGCTCGTCGCGGAGGCGAGCAACCTCGTTCATGACCTGAAGCTGGTAAAATCAGCGGCGGAGCTTGCCTATATCCGCCGTTCGGCGGCACTGGCCGATGAGGCCATGGCGGTGTTCGCGGCCACCATCGGCGAAGGCTGTAGCGAACTGGCTGCGACCGGCGCTGTCTTTGGCCATCTGATGAAGGCTGGAAGCGGGCAGGCGGCGAGCACGCTCAATCTCGTCTCTGGGGAGCGTTGCATCTTCAGCCACGGCGCCCCGACCGAGCGGGTCATGAGGGCCGGTGATATCGGCAGCATCGAATACGGCGCCGCCTACCGCCGCTACACCGCGACGATCGGGCGCCAGTTCTCGCTCGGAAAGCCGAGCCGGCGTCATCTCGAAATCTTCGACGTGGTGGCGGCCGCCGGCGATGCCTGCATGGCCGCCATCCGCGCCGGCGTGCCGGCGACTGCGCCACATGAGGCGGCCAAGGCCGTCATTGCCAAGGCGGGTCTCGACCGATACCGCGTTCACACCACCGGCTACGGCCTGGCTCCCGGATTCCCGCCCTCCTGGGGCGAACCGGTCAACATGTTCGGCGGCAACCAATACACCCTGCAAGCCGGCATGGTCCTTTCGGTCGAACCGCCGGTCTTTCACGGCCCGGAAGGCATCGGCGTCCGCTTGATCGACAATGTGCTGGTCACCGAAACCGGCTGCGAGCGGCTGACCAAGTCACCGCGCAAGTTGATCATCGCCTGATCCGACATCGTTCAGAACAAGCATAACACCTATTGCCCGATGCTCTTGGACCGCAACGGGCAATCGCGGTCTAACGAATGCCGATTGGAAGATGTCGCCTGCACATCGGAACAGGCGTGATGGTGCCAATCCTCAATTCACTGTGTGGAGAAGGCGTTCATGTCCGACAACCTCAAGCCGAAAATACTCGGGATCGGGGGGACGCCGCGTGTCGGGTCTTCGAGCGAGCGGGCACTTTCGATCAGCTTGCGGGCCGCGGAGGCGGATGGCGCGGAAACGCTGTTGATCGCCGGCCCCGATCTCCTGTTCCCGATGTATAATCCGTCGACGCCGGGGCGAACCGAGAAGGCGAGCTTCCTGCTGGACTCGATCCGCCAGGCTGACGGCCTGATCATTGCCTCGCCCGCCTATCACGGCTCGATGTCGGGTCTGGTCAAGAATGCGCTCGACTACATCGAGGACCTGCGCGGAGATCCGCGCGCCTATCTCGACGGCATGGCCATCGGGCTGATCATCTGTGCCGGCGGCTGGCAGGGGGCGGGGCAGACGCTCAGCGCGTTGCGCGGCATCGTCCACGCGCTGAGAGGATGGCCGACGCCGCTCGGCGCCACGCTCAATACGTCGAACCCGCTGTTCAGCCCCGACGGGGAACTCACCGATCTCTCGTCGAAATTCCAGCTCGAGGAGGTTGGCCGCCAGGTTGCCGAATTCGCGCGCATGAAAAAATCGGCGCGGGGGCAGCAGATGCTCCAGAGCATCGGGTCCTGACCATCATTGGATGACGATCTGTTCGATCATCCGGCCGGGCAGCAAGCGCAAGGATCGAGAAATGTATGTCCGAATCTACTGGGGTAAAATCCATCCCGGATCATGGCCGGCCCTCGAGAAGACCTACGAGGAACTGATGGCGCTCAGCACGCCGGGATTGCTCGGGCGGCTCGTGACGCAGGATGTCGCGGATGCCGAGAGCGTTTTCACGATCACGCTCTGGAAGGATCTCGAAAGCGTGCGTCGCTGGGAGGCTTCGCCCGAATATTCCGACCTCTACCTCGCGGCGGTCGCACCTCACATCATCGGGTCGCGCTCCGTCTCGCTCTGCGACGTCAAAGTCGCGAATCTTGCCGGTCTCCTCGCTGTCGCCAGGGCTCAGGGCGCGCAGCCATAACGCGGTGAAGATGGGGCTGGCCAGGAATGAAAACCCTTGAGTTGCTCGACAGGCTGATCGCGTTCCCGACGGTCTCCTCGCGTTCGAATCGCGATTGCATCGGGTTCATCGAGTCCTATCTGCGCTCACATGGCATCGCCTCGGTGATCGTTCCCTCCGAGGATGGCGCCAAAGCCAATCTTCACGCGACGATCGGGCCGAATGTCCCGGGAGGCGTGGTCCTGTCGGGCCATACCGACGTGGTGCCGGTGGACGAGCAATCCTGGTCGAGCGACCCGTTCCGGCTGACGGTGCGGGATGGCCGGGCCTACGGGCGTGGCGCCTGCGACATGAAGGGGTTCGATGCGGCGGTCCTCGCCGCCGTGCCGGCAATGTGCGCGGCGCCGTTGCGCCATCCGGTGCATCTTGCCTTTTCCTATGATGAGGAGGTTGGCTGCAAGGGCGCGCCCGCGCTTGTCGCCTCGCTCGCGCGCAGCATTGCCACGCCTGCGCTCACCATTGTCGGCGAACCTTCGGGGATGGCGCCGATCAACGCGCATAAAGGCTCGCTGTCGTTTTTCACCGACGTGACCGGCCACACCGTCCATTCGAGCCGGATCGATCTCGGTGTGAGTGCCGTCATGGTGGCGGCCCGCCTCGTCACCTGGTTCGATGACCGCTTGCGCCAAAACCAGCAGCACGCGCATGGCGCCAATGGTTTCGCCCCGCCTTACACGACGCTGCATTGCGGCTTCATCCACGGCGGGAGCGCCGCCAACATCGTCGCTTCATCCTGCCGTTTCGTGACCGATATCCGTGCGATTCCTCAGGAAGACCCGCTTTCCTACCAGTCCGACTACCTGGCGTTCGTGCGCGGCCAGATCGAGCCAACCATGCAAGGCATCGCTCGCGAAACCGGGGTCGAGATCGTGCCGCGCTCGCATGTGCCGGGATTGAAGCCGGAACGATCCGGCGCCGCCGCGACGCTCGTCGAGAGACTGAGCGGCATGCCGAGCAGCGTTGTTTCCTACACGACGGAAGCAGGCATTTTCCAGAACGCCAGCTGGTCGAGCGTGGTCTGCGGCCCGGGCGACATCGCGCAGGCCCATCAGGCCGACGAGTTCATCGAAATCGCGCAGCTGGACGCGGCGGATCGTTTTCTTGGACTTTTGATTCAGGACATGTCCGCATAGGATCGCGTCGCGTTGCCTGGATGGTACGGGCGGCCGACAAAGGGATGAACCACCTTGGATTTGCGGGCTCTGCGGTATTTCCTGACTGTTGCCGAATGTGGGAGCTATAGCCGCGGGTCCGAGCTTCTGCGCATCTCGCAGCCGGCGGTTTCCCGAACGATCCGGAATCTCGAGTTCGAGCTCGGACGCCCGGTGTTCCACCGGCGCGGCCATGGCGTGACGCTCACCGAAGCGGGCAATATCCTCCTTGAGCGCAGCCGGCAGGTGCTCAGGCAGATCGAGCAGACCAAGGCTGAGATCAAGCTTGGCCATGGCGGGCTCTCGGGCACCGTTTCCCTCGCCGTGCCGCCGGCCGTCGGACAGTTGTTCGTGCCGCCGCTGGTCGAGCGCTTTGCGCGCGACTACCCCAATGTCAGCCTCAAGATCGTCGGCGGGTTCAGCGGCCATATCCATGAATGGCTCGTGCGCAGCCAGGTGGATGTGGCCTGCGTCCATGATCCCAGGCCGCAAAAGGGCTTTCTGGTCGAGCCGCTCGTGCTCGAGGAAGTCTATGTCGTCGGCCAGAAAGGCGCGTTCCCGAACGCGAATGCGATGGTGCCGGCCGACGATCTGGCGAAATACCCGCTGATCCTGCCGAGCATTTCGCACACGTCGCGCTATCTGCTCGAAAGCCTCGTGCATTCACGCGGCATCGCATTGCTGCCCAAGGCGGAGGTCGACGACCACAGCGTCACCCGCGCCCTGCTGGTGAGGGGGCAGGGGTTCAGCCTGTTGACGCGCAGCGCCGTCGAGGCGGATGTGCAGCGCGGGACGCTCGAACTGCGCTCCGTCGATCCGTCGATCTGGTGGACATTGTCGCTGCTGACCGTCGAGCACAAGACCTCGCCGCTTGTCGCCGCCGTGATCGAGGCGCTGAAGGAGATCATCGCCGCTCTGGTGGAATCGGGCGAGCTTGCGGGCCGCAAGATCTGGAAGGATTCGGCGCTGACCTAATCGATGACGATCAGGTCGCGGCTCGTCTTTGAAAGGCGCTCGCAGCCATTGGCCGTGACCAGGACATTGTCGACGATGCGCACGCCGATGCGCTCGTCGGCAATGAATATCGGCGGGCAAACCGACAGGTTCATTCCAGCCTTCAATGTGTAGGGGCTGGCCTCGCTCAGTGCGAGAGGGTCGCCGGAGGCCGGCGGAAATGCCGGGGCAAGGCCGTAGCCGACAATATGGACCTGATGCTCCTCGAGGCCGGCGGCCTCGATCACGCGGCGCGCTGCCCGGTACGGCGCGGCAGCCGGCTGGCCATCGCGAATGGCGGCCATGGCGGCGTCGCCGGCCTCGCGCGCGACCTGATAGAGATCGAGCAAGCGCTGCGAAGGCGGCCCCAGCGAGAACTGACGTCCGATCGAGACCGGGTAGCGCCGATAGGCGACGCAGTATTCCGCATTGCCGGTATCCCCGCGCTGGAGCACGCGATGGGTCGGCGCGCCATGGCTGAAGGCCGCCCGCTCGCCGGACACGAAATTGACCGCCGTCGGCGGGATGCTGCCGCCTTCCGCCAGCATGCGGTGATAGATCTCGGCCGCGATGGCCGCCTCGGTCTGTCCGACGCGCAGCGCCGCCGTGAAGACCGCGACCGTCTGGTCGGAAATCCGTGCGGCTTCCCGGATATATGAAATCTCGGTCGGCGATTTCACCATCTTGAGGTCGGCAACCAGCGCCGTCGCCTCGGTGACGGTCGCGCCGCACAGCACCTCCTTGACCTTCAGATAATTCGCCACGCTGAGATAGAACGACGGCACCTCGATCCCGACACGGCGGTCTTGCAGCCCGAGGTCCTGCGCCAGCTGCTTGAAACAGCCGATCGGGTCCTCGCGGCCCTTCGTCCCCCATGTCCGCAAGATGTCGACATGGGCGTCGTCCTGGAACTCGGCCCGCTCCGACTCGCGCGTCAGCATCCACGAACGGTCGTCATCCGCACCGACGATGAGGCATTGGAAAGCCTGAAAGCTCTTGGCGTCCGAGCCCGTCAGCCAGTGAATCGACACCGGATGGAACAGGACGACCCAGTCCAGCCCCTTGTCGGCGATGGCCTGACGGGTTCGCGAGAGTCGTTCGGCGAACTCTTCCCGCGAGAAGTCGTTGCGTGACATGCCGCAGGTTCGGCAATCAGGACTGGAAACGGGGAATGACTTTTTCCCCGAGGATGTCGATGGTGCGCATCACCTGGTCATGCGTGGTCCGGCCGGCCTGGATCATGAAGATCATCTGGTCGAGGCCGATTTCGGACCAGGCTTCGATCTGCCGGGTGATGGTGTCGGCATTGCCGCCGAACGCCATGCCGTTGGCGATCAGATCGTCGTCGCTTTGCGCCGCGATGCGGGCTCTCACCTTCTCGACGCCGCCGGCGGTGGTAAACCGCTTCGGGTTCAACTCGGCATCGTTGTCGCCATAATACCAGCGCGCTGCGGCGCATGCGGCAGCGCGGCCGGCGCGGTCGTCATTATCGACGCAGGCGATGCCGAAGGCGGCGACATGTTCGTTGGGCAGCTTGCCGACCATCGTTTCGGGCGTGGCGGATCTGATGGCCGAGCGATAGCGATCGATCGCTTCCCTGGTCTCTTCCCGGGTATTCCTGGTCACGCCGATGACGCCGAAACCCTGCTTGCCGGCGAATTCGTAGGTTTCGAGATTGGTCGCGGCCACCCAGAGCGGCGGATGAGGACGCTGCACCGGGCGCGGCAGGATATGGCGTGCGGGCAGATCGAAATGCTTGCCCTTGAAGCCTTCGAAATACTCCGATTCGTACATTTTCAGCACGGCTTGCAGCGCTTCGGTGCCCATGTCGCGGCTGGCGTCGATATCGACGCCCCAGCCTTCGAGCATGTAGGAGGTCGTGCCGCGCCCGGTGCCGAATTCCACGCGGCCGTTGCTCAGCACATCGAGCGTCGCGACGCGTTCGGCGACGTTGATCGGGTTGTGGAGCGGCAGCAGCAGCACGCCGAGGCCCATCCGAAGCGTCTTGGTGCGCTGGCTGAGGGCGGCGAGGAACATGTCCGATGCAGGCGCGTGGCCGATCTCCGCCAGGAAGTGCTGCTCGGTGATCCAGAAATACTCGAAGCCGGCGCCTTCGGCAGCGACACCTTGATCCAGCGCGTTCCAATACGCCTGGCGCTCGCTCGTCTCGCTCCAGGGACGCGGCATCTGGATTTGCGTCATTATTCCGAATTTCACGGCGGCCTCCTTCATACTGCGAGGCTTTGTACCTTGGAGCCGAGCGGGCTTCTAAGGCCATGACGCTATAGGTGATATAACCCGCAAGCTCTTGCGATCGCTGCGCAAGTGGCGCACGTCTCGAGCGCGCTTGAGATGGTGCTCCTTCCGCCCCATGCCGTTTTCGAGGGTGCCTTGACGACTTTCGCCGACATCCATTTCTACGAACCGTCCAAGGGGCACGGCCTGGCGCACGATCCCTTCAACGCCATCATCGCGCCGAGGCCGATCGCTTGGGTTTCGACGATCGGACGCGACGGCGTGCCCAATCTCGCCCCGTTCAGTTTCTCCAATGCGTTCAGCTACCATCCGCCGATCGTCGGCTTCACCTGCACCGGGCAGAAGGGCAGCCTGACGAACGCGCGCGATACCGGCGAATTTGTCTGGAACCTGGTGACGCACGACACGGCGGCGCAGATGAACGTGACAAGCGCCGTGGTGCCGCATGGCGAGAACGAATTCGCCCTCGCCGGATTGGCGCCTCGGGCCTCCCGGATCGTTGCTCCGCCCTGCGTCGACAAGAGCCCGGTCAATCTCGAATGCAAGGTGTGCGACATCGTCCAGATGAAGAGTTTCACTGGTGAACCAGCACCGGCCTGGCTCGTGCTCGGCGAAGTGGTCGCGGTTCATATCCGGCGAGACCTCGTGCGCGAGGGCGTTTTCGACACGTTCGGCGCGAACATCGTCGTGCGCGCCGGAGGCCCGAGCGCTTATGCCCTGCTCAAGCCCGACAGCCGTTTCGACATGGCGCGGCCGAAATAGCGCGGAATTCCGCCAGCGAACGACGCCGGCCGGGGCCGGTCAGGCTTGGGAGGCGCCTCGGGTATCCATGCGATCCAGCAAGCGATACCATTGCACGGTCATCGCGACCGCCGGATGGAGCGCCCCATGCGCCCACCACGGACGCGGCGCTTCGATTGGCATGAAGCAGTCTTCATCGCGCGCACCGGTCAGCCGTCGCGACAGGTCCCGGCCGAGCAGCGTCGCCATGGCGATGCCGCGCCCGTTCATGCCAACGGCTGCCGTCAGGCCCTTTTGGACATGCCAGACATGGGGCAGGTGCGAGCGCGTCATCCCCACCCATCCCGACCATTCATCGGCCCATCTGATCTCGCCAAGCTGTAGATACAGCGCGCGGATACGGTGCTGGCCGGCTGTTCGAAACGCGTGCCCGGATAAATCGGTCGGCGGCCCGTCTGCGGAAATTTGCAACCGTCCGTCCGCCGTCTTGCGGATGCCGCCATAGAGACGCCGCGTGTCCGTCAGGATCGAGCGCGCCGGCAGGATCGCCGCGGCCAGGGGCGCAGGCAACGGCTCCGTCACCAATTGATAAGCCCTGATCGGCAGGATGGCCTTGCGCACCGCCGGAATGAGATGATCGGCATAGGCATCGGTTGCGATGACGATCTCGGGCGCTTGAACCTCGCCGGTCGCGGTAATCGCCCGCCATTGCCGGTCGCGCTCCTTGAGCGACAACACGCGGCTGTGGGTATGGATCGTCACGCCGAGGCCGATCGCCGCCTGCGCGAGGCCTGCCGCATAAGCATAAGGGTTGAGCCCCAAGGCCCGTCGATCGAGAAGCCCGCAGCGATAAAGGCGAGACCCGGTCGCCTCCTCGATGCGCTCCTGCGAAAGCAATTCGACCTGCTCGGTTTGCTCGCGCCATCGCGCGACGGTGGCGTGAATCCTGTGCTCGGCGCTTTGCGTATGAGCGGCCATGATCCAGCCGCCCTCGGTGAGGTCGCAGGCGATGCCATGGTCCTCGATCAGGGATTTTACCAGGTTGGGACCCGCGAGGATGCCGGATGCGAGGCGCTCTCCCGCCTTTGCGCCGAATCGGGCGACCAATTCACCGGCACTAAGCTTGTGATGGGGCAGAACCAGGCCGAGCGCCCGGCCGGAGCCGCCATGCGCGACAGCGCCGCTATCGAGCACAGTGACCTCCCGGCCTCGCTTGGCCAGATGCAGGGCCGTGCTCAAGCCGGTGATGCCGGCCCCGACCACCACGACATCGCTGGTTCGGGCGCCCTCGAGCGGCTGTGCCCGGGGCGGATTGACGCCTGCTGCATATGTGGCGCTCGCGAGCGCGGGATCGTCCGACGGCAACTTCATCGTGGTTTCATCCGGTATGCAGGAAGGCGATGCATGCGACGCCGCCGACGGTTAGCACGGCGCCGAGCCAGGCGCGCACATCGGGGCAGCGTCCCGAGCGCCACCACGTCAGCGGCAGCAGCATGACGGGGGTCGTCGCGGCGAGGGTCGTGACGATGGCGATCTCGCCGGAACGCAGCGCGATCATCAGCAAGGTATTGCCGAGCGCGAAGCTGAAAAACGCCCCCAGGCCGATCACGGCAAGCACGCCCGCCGACGGTGCAAGCCGCTGGACCTTGCCGGCCCGGGTCACGGTCAGCCACACCGACCACAGCGCCAATGTTGCCACGACAGCGCGTAGCGCCATCACCGCGACGGGGTCGGCACCGCTGGTCAGGGCGGAACGGGCCATGGCGTTGCCGATCGCTTGCGCCAATCCGGCGACGAGGCCGACAAGGACGCCGACGAACGAGGCGGTCGCCTCGTTGTGGCGGTCGTTGTTTCCTTCATGCAACGGCGTGAACCAGATTGCCAGGGCGAGCCCGACGACCACCAGCGCGATGCCGAGCAGGGCGGAGAGCGTAGGGCTCTCGCCGAGAAACAGCCAGCCAACCAGCACGGAGAACGGAGCGGCCGTGGCAAACATCAGCGCTGCGCGCCGGGCGCCGAGCTCGCGGTAAGCTTTGTTGAGGCAGAACTCGCCGAGAACTGCCGCCGATAACGACGAGCCGATCACCGCCGGCAGATGCCTCGTCTCCATGCCGGGCCAATGCCGGCCCCACCAGACAAACAGGATGAGCAGGATCGCCGCCGTCAGCGCGCGCCAGCAACTGATGATCAGCGCACCGCTCACGCGCCATGCGATCTCCGCTGTCAGGACTGCCGCCAGGCCGGTGCACAGCGCCGTGCCGATTGCGAAAAACATTGGACGCGCACCGCTGACCACAAACCAAACGGTAAGGGCGCATTGCGCATGCCCACAGTCAAAGACCGCCTATGTATAGAAGATATAACCGAAAGATTCATTTTCGGTGTTCGCTGCGACGCCGAAGCGTCTCGAGGCGGCGATCCAGGATGTGCATGCCGCCGCCCGGGCGGCACGCATGGCCGGAAGGCCGGCCCTTTTGGCTGCGATCAGGCCCCGGTAGGCCGCAGGTCGAAGCGCATAACGGCCGCGATCCACTCCGCGATGAGCGCGTAGCACTTCTCTCCCGTTTCGGCGGTCGCCAGTTGCGGGTCGCCGGTAATGCCATCGATGAAGTTCGGGAACTCGTCGCGGTCGAAGCGGTAGCGCCCGATCGCGCCGCCGAGATAGGGCAGGAAGTCGCCATGGACCTCCGGCTCGCGCGGCAGAGCGGGATGGTATGGCCGCGCCTCGTCCATGCGCACGAGCTGCGGCGCGGTCGCCAGCATGCGCGCCGTCTCGCCCTCTCCGCCATGGCCTTGCGGCTTGTCGGAGACGAGCACGCCCTTGTAGCCCGGCCGGATGCCGACGAGCCAGTTCAACGTAACGACATTGGCTGCGGTGGTTTCCGAGAATTCCTTGGCCACGATATGCATGGCATACTCGCTCTCGACATTGGCCAGCAGCAGATAGATGCGGCGAAAGCCGTGCTCCACCAACGACGCGCACACGTCGTGGAGGATCGCCCGCAATGTATCGTTGGAGACCGCGATGGTGCCGGGTAGCGCCTTGGGCGACTCGCTCAGGAAGGGCGGAGGGCCAAACGGAATCACCGGCCCGACAACGAGTGGAATCCCCTCGCGCGCCAGCACGGCCGCGGCGCGCCGGCATATCGCGATGCCCTGATAGCTGTCCGTGCCAAGCGGCAGGTGGGCGCCGTGCTGTTCGGTCGCGCCCAGCGCCACGATGACCGGCGCATTGGCCGCCACGGCAGCGGCGACATCCGGCGATGTCAGTTCGTCGAACAGGGGCACGCGCGTGTGATCGGTTTCGAGATGCCATGACATCGCTGCTCTCCTCGGGACTATGATTGGCTCTGGCGCTTTTCCTGGCGCGCGAACTGTTCCGCGATCTCATGGCCGGTCGCGTACCAGACGTCGTCGAAGCGTCGGGTGAAGGCGATGAAGCGGCGCAGAATGTCGATGCGCATCGGGCGCCCGGTGACCTGCGGGTGCATGACGAGCACGTAGACGCCGCCCCATTCGCGGATCATCTTGAACTCGTCCTGCCAGATGCCGAGAACGTGGTCGGTGCCGAAGATCGGGCGCGGGGCGCGAAGATGGCTGGTGCCATAGCTCCAGTCGTCGATCGAGGGGTGCTCGGGCAGTTCGATCGGCCCAGGCGATCCGTCGCGCAGGATGTGGCGGTAAGGATGAATGTCATCCTTGAAGCAGCTATTGTAGAGAATGCCGCGCCTGGTCAGCAGTTCGAGCAGAAAATGCGTCGATTCGCTGCCTGGCGGACGATAACCCGTCGGCTTGACGCCAAACCGGCGCTGCAGGGCCTCGAAACCGCGGTCGACCTCTTCGGTCGCCTGGGCTTCGTTGGCCGGATCGGGCCAATAGTGGACATAGCCGTGGTGGGCCAGTTCATGGCCATGCCTGAGGATCATCTCGACCTTTCCGGGATGGGCGTCGACCGTCCAGCCCGGGGTGAAGAACGTGCCCTTGAGCCCTTCCTCATGCAGAAGCTCCAGGATCTTGGGCACGCCGACCTTGGCGCCGTAGCGGCCTTGGCTCAATGTCGCGAGCCTGCCGATATTCTCCGGTTCGCGGGCAAGCCACGACGACTCGGCGTCGAAGTCGAACGTCAGGCAAACCGCGCAGCGCTTGCCCTCGGGCCAGACGATGGGTGTGCTGTCGGAACCGCTGGTTTGGATGGCCATGCAATCTCCTGTCGGTCGAACGGGGCCGTGCATTTCCTGGCGGGGAGGGCCACCCGGTGCCGGATGGCCCGCGCGGATCAGGAAATCGCTTCGATGAATTGGTTGAGCACGGTGGCGCTGTTGGCTGCGTACCATTCGGGGTCGGCCGGGACCTGGGCGGCGTAATTCTCCTTTCCGCCGGGATCCAACGCCTTCATGTCTTCGGGGACCATTGCGGAAGCGGCTGGGTTGACCGGGCCATTTCCGAGCAATTTGAACAGCGTGACCTGGCTTGCCGGGTCCTGCGTCGTGGCGATGAACTTGAAGGCTTCCTTGCCGGCCGGGTTGCCCTTGGGCACCAGCCAGGAGCCGATCCAGACGCTGCCATGGTTGAAGGTGAAGTCGATCTTGCCCTTCGATTCCCGTCTGGCGACCATGGCGCGCGTATTGAAGACGCTGCCCATGACGACTTCCTTGTCGCGAAAGAGTTGCTGGCTCTCGGAGCCGGTCGCCCAGAAGATCGTGTCCTTCTTGATGCTCTTGATCTTGTCGAGGGCGCGCTTCACGTCGAGGGGATAGAGTTTATCCGGCGCCACGCCATCGGCCAGCAATGCGGTCTCGAGCTGGCCATCGATGTGCTTGCGCATGGTGCGCTTGCCCGGGAAGTCCTTGAGATTGTAGAAATCCTTCCACGTCTTGGGCGTGCGCCCGCCGAACGCATCGGTCTGGTATGCCAGCACGTTGGAGTAGATGTAGTTGCCGATGCCCCATTCGCCGGCATGTTCGGGTCTGACCTTGGATTTATCGACGATGGTATAGTCGATCTTCTCCAGCAGGTTCTGGCGGCCGAGTTCGAGCCCGGCCATGAGGTTGCGATCGACGACGTCCCAGGTCACCTTGCCGCTCTCGACCATGGCCTTCATCCGTGCCGAATTCGGACCGGCGCCGCTGACGATCGCCTTCACGGCGGAGGTCTTGTTGAACGGATCGGCCCAGGCCTGCGTCATGGCGGTCACGGCGTCTCCGCCAAAATTGACCACGACGATTTCCTTGGTCTCCGCATGTGCCGGCGTCAGGCGAAACAGCAGCGGCGACACGCCGAGAACCGCCAGCGTCGAGAGGAAGCTGCGCCGGTTGACGCGGCGCCCCTCGGTCTGCTGGCGCAGCAGGTCGATGCAGTCTTCCTGGAATGTTTGTATCGATGTCTGGCCCATATCCATTCTCCTTCTGGATGCGGTTGCTTACTCAGGTACTGAGCGGGGTGTGCCGTTGCCGGCGCGCGACGGCGAAGCGGGCAAGCATCGCGACAACGGTCAGCACGATCAGAACCGCAGCGACCGACGCAACGGCCGGATCGATGTTGTCCTGGATGCCGTCCCAGATCTTGCGCGGCAGCGTGTAGACGTTGCGGCTGGTGATGAAGAGGTTCACCACCAGCTCATCCCACGACAGAGCGAAGGCAAACACCGCGCCTGCCAGGATGCCCGGGCGCGCGGCCGGGATGATGACCATCCACAGGGCCTGGACGACCTTGGCACCGAGGCTGCGCGCGGCCTGTTCCAGCTTCAGATCGACATTGGCCAGCGCCGCCGAGACGCTGATCACGACATAGGGCGTGCTCTTCATGGCATGGGCGATGATCAGGCCGGTATAGGTGTCGATCAGGTTGAACTGCACCCAGACCTGGTAGAAGCCGAGCGCGTGAACGATCGAGGGCACGATCATCGGCGTGAGCATCAGGATGCGCACCGTCTCGGACAGCCGGCTCGAGAGCCGCCAGCAGCCGATCGCCGTCATCGTGCCGAGCACGACCGCGATCACGGTCGAGGCGACGCCGGTGATGAGGCTGTCGCGGATGCTGTTGCGCCACGAGGGATCGTCGATCAGGGTCGCGTAGTGGCGCAGCGACCACGCGCCATCGGGAAGCGACAGGTAACGGTGCGGCGTGAAGGAGATCGGGAACACGACAACGAGCGGCAATGTCAGGAACAGGATCGCAAGCCACGCGCCGAACAAGGTGATGCGGAACCCGTTCGAGGTGCCGGTTTCCATCACTTGACCCCGAACATCTTGCGCAGGTCCACGAAGAAACTCATCGCGGCCAGGATTGCGAAGATCGCGAGGAGAAGTGTCGTGGCCAGCATCGTGGCAACGCCCCAGTTGAGCGTTTCATTGATCTGCACGGCGATGTATTCGGCGATCATGACCGTCTTGCCGCCACCGAGCAGCGCGGGCGTGATGTAGAACCCGAGCGAGAAGATGAAGGTCAGGACGCTGGCGCTGATCAGCCCCGGCAGGCTCATGGGCAGGTAGACCTTGACGAACGCCTGCAAGGCCGTGGCGCCGAGGCCCCGGGCCGCCGGAACCAGGCGCGGATCGATGCCCTTCAGGTTCGCGTAGATCGGCAGCGCGGCGTAAGGCACCATGTAGTGGACCATGCCGAGCGCCACGCCGAACTCGTTGCGCACGAGGGTCAGGGGAGAATCGATCAACCCCCAGCTCATCAGCCAGTCGTTGATCAGCCCGTTGCGCTGCAGCAATGTCAGCCAGGCGAAGGCCCGGATCAGCACCGACAGCCAGAACGACAGCAACACGAGGAACAGCATCATTTCGCCATGCAGGCTGCGCACGTGAACCGCCGCGTAGGCCACGACATAGCCGAGCAGCAGCGCGATCATCGTCGTCAGCACGCAGATGCGCACCGTCGTCCAGATGATGCGCTGGATGGCGGCACTGCTATAAAGCTTCTCGAAATTCTCGAAGCCCGGCGTTGGAACCGTGACCGAGAGCCAGAGCACCCGGCTCAGCGGGTAGAGATAGAATACCGCCAGCAGCACAAGCGGAACGGCCAGCAGCAGCCAGTAGATCCGTAGCGTCGATGCATCGAGATCAGCGGTCATCGTGCAGGACCACCGATGCGTCAGGCCGCCAGGAAAGCCAGGCTCGCGCCCCTCGCGCGGCTTCGATCTCCAGTTGCGAAGACGCCGCGACCACCTGCATGGCGCCGATCGGCGTCGTCACCCGGATATGCTGGTTGGGTCCCTCGTAGGTGACGGAGGTGATTTCAGCGGCGAGCTTGTTCGTCCCCTCGGCGGGCTCCTGCCGCGTGAGGGCGATCTTTTCAGGCCGCAGGCCGATCAGGATCGGCTCGCCCGCCGGCGCGGCGGCATCGCCAGCATGCAAGGCGTGCCGGAATGCGCATCCCGCGATACGATATGTCAGTTCGCGTGCCGAAGCCGCGGCCACCACTGCATCGAAGAAGTTGGCGCGGCCAAGGAAATCGGCGACGAAATGGCTCTGCGGCCGATCGTAGAGTGCCTTGGGCGCGCCACGCTGGATGATGCGCCCGTGATTGACGATGACGACCTCGTCCGACATCGACAGCGCCTCGTCCTGATCGTGCGTGACGAAGACGAAGGTCGTGCCGAGCCGTGTGTGGAGGTCGCGCAATTCCTCCTGCAGCCCGGCGCGCAGCTTCTTGTCGAGCGCACTGAGGGATTCGTCGAGCAGCAGCACCTGGGGGTTGAAGATCAGCGCGCGCGCCAGCGCGACGCGCTGCTGTTGCCCGCCGGAGAGTTCGCGCGGATAGCGTTGCGCGAGCCCGACCAGCCGCACGGTATCGAGCATGCGCTCGACCTCGCGTTCGATCGTGGCGCGTGGCATCTTTCTGAGCTTGAGCGGGAAGGCGAGGTTCTCCGCCACCGTCATGTTGGGGAACAGCGCGTAGCCTTGGAACACCATGCCGAACTCGCGCCGCTCGGGCGGGTGGTCGGTGATGTCCTGGCTGCCGGCGAAGATGCGCCCGGAGGTCGGGCGCGCGAAACCGGCGATGACCATCAGGATGGTCGTCTTGCCCGAACCGGACGGGCCCAGCAAAGTGACAAACCGGCCAGCCCCGATTTCTAGCGATACGTCGTCGACGGCCAGTTGGTCGCTGTAACGCTTCGAAACGGCTTCCAGCCTAAGAGAGACCGGCATGTGGCTCCCCCTTTCGGGCCGAAGATACAACATGGCGGTTGGCACGGGCGCGCAAGATGCCGGCTTTATCACGGAAAAACCCGGTTTGCCGGCCTCGACGCGGCTGCACGACCTGGATCGCTGGCTGGGTCATGCGTTCACTTCCTACCTGGAGGCCAGATACTGGTCCGCGATGGCCACCATCCTGCTGCCGTCCATGGGATCCTTATGGCCTCCGAGGACCTTGCGGACCGGCAGTGCCCTGAGCCTCGCCATTGTCTTGCGGTAGGCGGCGACATCGGAACCCGGCGCCGTATCGACGATCACGCCGTCATAGATGACGTCGCCGCTGAACAGCAGCCCGGCCGCCGGCTCCCAAAGCGCCACGCTGCCCGGAGAATGGCCCGGCAGATGGAGCACCTCGAAGCGATAGCGGCCGGTCTCGACGAGCTCTCCCTCATCGACCAGCCTGGTCGGCGCGACGGGCACCCGGCCATAAGCCTCGACATCGTAGCCCGGCGCGGGAACGGCATCCGTCATGAACTCGGAAAGCGTGATCCCGGCTTTGCGCAGGGCCTCGATCTGTGCGGGCGGGCGCGGCGGAAACCGCAAGCCTCGGCTTCCCGGCTGCCTGAGTATGTCGGCCTCGAGCGGGTGCACCAGGATTTCGGCGTCCGGGAACTCGGGATGGCTGCCGACATGATCGATATGCGTATGGCTCGTGAACACGATCAAGGGCTTTGCCGACAGCGTGGCCACCAGCGGCCGCAACGCGGCGACGCCCATGCCGCTGTCGAACAGGATATCGAGATCGCCGCCGGCTATCAGGAAGCAGTTCGCCCGGATCAGGCGATGGCAATGCGGTTCGGTGATGCGCACGATGCCAGGCGCGATCTCGTCGACCGAGAACCATGGGCTGGCAGTGGGGAGCGCGCTTGTCATACGGTCGGCCTTCAGCCTGCGGCCTTTCGCTTGTCGGCCGCGAGCGCAGCCAGGCAAAAGATCGTGAACAGCATCTGGGCGCCGGCATGGGCGGTATTGCTCGTGGCGTCGTATTGAGGCGCGACCTCGACCACGTCGCCACCGACAACGTCGATGCCGCGCAGGCCGCGCAACACCGTTTGCGCCTGCAGCGGTGTCAGCCCGCCAATCTCGGGCGTGCCGGTGCCGGGGGCGAAAGCCGGATCGAGGCTGTCGACGTCGAAGGTCACGTAGGTCGGACCGTTGCCGACAATCGCGCGCGCTTTGGCGATCACCGCCTCGGCTCCCATGCTGGCGAATTCCTCGGCATGGATCACCGTCATGCCGGAATCGTAGGAGAACTCCCAGAGATATTCGCTGCCGCCACGGATGCCGATCTGGATCGTGCGCGCCGGATCGAGGACACCGTCCAGGACCGCCTGGCGGAAGGGGCCGCCGTGATGGAATTTCGAGCCTTCATACGGGCCGCTGGTGTCGCAATGGGCGTCGATATGGATCATCCCGACCGGCCTGTTCTCGCCCACCGCCCGCAGGATGGACTGCGTGATCGAATGGTCGCCTCCGACTGCGAGCGGAATCACGCCGGCATGGACGATGGCCTTGAAATGCTCCTCGATATCGGCATGGCAGGCCGACAGGTCGAAGCGGCTGCGGAATGGAACATCGCCAATGTCGGCGGCGCGTACCAGCGTCGAAGGCGCCATGCCGAGCGCATGCTCGTAAGGGCCGATGCGTTCGATGGCGCGCACGGCGCGCGGACCCAGGCGGCTGCCGGCGCGATTGGTGACGCCAAGGTCCATCGGCACGCCGACCACCGCAAGGTCGAGATGCTTGAACTCGTCCGCGGCGATGCCCGCGGCGAGATAAGGCAGGTCCAGGAACGTCGACACGCCGGCGAAGGGCCATTGGCGCCGGTCGCCGGTGAATTGCGCGGCGGCGACGGCCTTGAACTTCGGATCGAAAATATCGCCGCCCGCTGCCGAGCCGTATTTTTCGCGTAAGCGTTTCAACTCGATCACGATCTTTGACTCCCGTTCAGCACCGACCGACGCGCATGCCGGCATGTGCGTTGCTTGCAATTTGTCTCAATAAAGCGCGAAGTTCCGCACGCGAACATTGGCAATGTGGCAACTGAACTTTGGGAGGTTTCAAACTTGGCTACCCCCACGGGGCTGACGCCCGTTACGGATTTCGACCTGCGTCTGCTTCGGGTCTTCAAGACGATCGTCGAGGAGCAGGGGCTCAAGGCGGCCCAGGCGGCGCTCGGCGTTGGCCTGCCGACCATCAGCAAGCAACTCTCGGATCTTGAGGCGCGGTTCGGCGTGCGCCTTTGCCAACGCGGACGGCAGCGCTTCGAACTGACCCCGGAGGGCGAGATCATCTACAAGGCGGTCGTCGATCTGTTTGCCGGGTTGGGCAAGTTCGAAAGCGAGGTGGCGCAGGTGCGCCATGGCAGCCGTGGAGAAATCCGCATCGGCGTCATGGACAACACCATCTCCGATCCGCGCTCGCCGCTGGTTGGCGCGCTCGGCGGGCTGGAGGGCAGCGATCTGCATATGCGCCTGTCGATCCTCGACCCTGAGAGCATCGAGCAGCGCGTCCTGGACGGACGGCTCGATATCGGCATCGTGCCGGTCTATCGGAAGCGGCCCGGCCTGGAGTACCGCACGATCTATCGCGAGCAGATGCTGCTCTATTGTGGTCGGGCGCATCCCCTGTTCGATGCCCGCTCAGGCTCCGGTGAGATCGATCTGGAGGGCTTCGCCTTCGTCAAGCACGGTTACGTCATCGACGCCGGCGTCGAGGGCGGGGCGCTCCCGGCCACGACCGGAGCGACCGCCTGGCAGGTGGAGGCAGTCGCGATCCTGATCATGACGGGCCGCTTTCTCGGCTACCTGCCGGAACATTATGCCACGCCGCTTGTCCGCGACGGCTTGCTCTGTCAGCTCCGATGCGCGCGAGGCGGCTATCAATCGGATGTTGCAGCGGTATTCAAGCCGATCACAATGCGGTCGAGCGCCCTCAACCGGCTTCTGCGAAGCCTGGAGCATCGCCAGGCGATGATCCCCGGCCAGATGCTCGCCACCGCCGAGCCGCATCACCTTTGAGGTAATTCGTGCTCGATCGACGGGATCGCTGCCTGCCGCGGCAAGCACAAGGCCCGCCACCGCGCAATCGACCCACGCGCTCCGGCTCCGCCGCGATATGCGGCGAGGCGCAGTAGTCGCCCCGTGTCATGAGCGTTTCCGGATTCTCTTTTTGGCGAATGAATCTCGCCGGGCTCGACGGCTGACGCGTTCGCGCAACCTCTCTTCGCGCCGGCGTCGGATTTTGGCGTTGCCGCTGCTCATCCGGCAGCAGTGAGCCGTTGTATTTCTATCTGCCTGGAACAACCGGGCGATATTTGTGTTTTGCGATCAGTCCAACAAGACCGCGCTGACGGCCCGAGGCAATGACCGGGACAGACGTGGCCGAAGGAGCGATCGTGGCCTTCCTTCCTATCCGCGATATGCACAAGCGTTTCGACGCGACCGAGGTTCCGCACGGCGTCAGCGTCGAGACCGGCAATAGCGCATGCAAGATTGCGATGGGCCGGCCGGGTTGCGGCAAATCAACATTGCCCCGGACGATTGCACGGCTCGAGACCATCGGTTCGGGCGGGATCGCGGTGACGGCGCGCCGGGCGGGCGCGCATCTGTTCGACGCCGGTAATCACCAGCGGATGGAGGGCGGTTGACGGCGGAAAGCCGTGGCCACCTGGCCACTGGGCAACCGAGCGAGTTCGGCGTGGCACTGCGCTGGAGGAGGGCGATAACGAGCAGGGGAAGGAGACGCGACATGGTCGAATTCACACGGAGACAATCGTTGGCGCTAGGCCTGGCAGCGGCATCGCTACCGATCTTCGGCACCGGCAAAGCTCTAGCCGCCGTCGATGACGTGCCGACCAAGAGTGTCAAGCAGCTTGAGTACAAGCTGGAGAAGGGCGCGACGCTCAGCGTGTTGCGACCGGCGAAGTTCGTCGACGCCGACGAAAAATACTGGAACATCAACACCGCCGCCTACACCAAGGCGACCGGCATTGAGGTCAAGACCGACTTCCTGAGCTGGGAGGACATGCGCCCGCAGGAGGCGGTGACCGCCAATACCGGCGCCGGTCCGGACGTGATCGTGGGTTTCGGCTCCGACCCGCAGATTTATGCGTCCAAGGTCCATGACATGTCGGACCTGGCCGAGTATCTCGGCGCCAAATACGACGGCTGGTACAATCTGTCCAAGCTGTACGGCACCAAATGGGGCACCAAGGAGTGGATCGGCATCCCGATGGGCGGCAGTTCGAGCCCGTGCGCCTATCGCGTGTCGTGGGTGAAGGAAGCCGGCTACGACAAGATCCCCGATGATCTCGAAGGCTTTCTGACCTTGTGCGACAAGCTGCACAAGGCCGGGCATCCCGCCGGCGCCTCGCTTGGCCATGCCGTCGGTGACGCCAATGCCTTCGCCAACTGGCTGCTATGGACGCACGGCGCCTATCTGGTCGACGAGAAGGGCAAGATCGCGATCGACTCGAAGGAGACGATCGCGGCTTTGAAATACGCCGCCCGGCTGCAGAAGACCTTCATCTCCGGCACGGTGGCGTGGAACGATTCAGGCAACAACAAGGCTTATGCCGCCGGCGAGATCGGCCTCACCTTCAATGGCGTGTCGATCTACTTCGCCAACCGGTACTCGCCCGAGAAGGCGCAGCAGGCGATCGCCGAGGATACGTTCTTCCAGCTGGCGCCGAAGGGTATGGCGCATACGACACCCGAAGCGGTGCTGGTGTTGAGCGCCATGGTGTTCAAGCACACCAAATACCCGAACGCGGCCAAGGATTTCGTGCGCTTCATGATGGAGAAGGACCAGTACGGGCCATGGCTGTCGGCCTGTCTCGGCTACTGGTCGGAGCCGCTCGGTAGCTATTCCAAGATGAAGTTCTGGACGGAAAACCCGCGGTTGCAGGCCTTCCGCGCCGCGATGGATACGCAGTTCTACGATGGCTACAAGGGGCCGATCACCCCGGCTTCGAGCGCCGTCGCGGCCAACTATACCCTCGTCGACATATTCGCCTCGGTCGCGTCCGGCGCCGCATCGCCGGAATCGGCGGCCAAGCTCGCGGCGAGCCAGGCCGGACGCTACTACGGCTAGCACCGGCGTGCCGAGGCCGACGTTCGATCTCGTCAGAGCGCCGGCCCCGGCGCACGCGTGAAGCCCAGGACGTGAAATCCGAGGGCAGGCGGCAGTGGCGCCGCCTCCCGGCATTGCGGAAATCGACCCCGAGGGGAAAAGTCATGGACGCGACCACAAACGCGGCCGTGCGGTTATCTATCCGCCGACCGGACGGCTGGCTGACCCGGCTGTTCGACAACAAGGCATTCCTGGTCGCGCTGTGCCTGCTGCCGACGGCCGGGCTGCTGCTGATCTTCCTGACCTATCCGCTCGGGCTCGGGCTGTGGCTGTCGATGACCGACGCGACGATCGGCCAGGCTGGCCATTTCATCGGCTTGCAGAATTTCGTCTCGCTGTCGCAAGACCCGATCTTCTGGATGTCGGTGACCAACACGATCATGTACACGGTGGTCGCGACGATCGGGAAGTTCCTGCTCGGGCTGTGGCTGGCGATGCTGCTCAACAACCGCATCCCGTTCCGCGCCTTCATCCGCGCGATCGTGCTGCTGCCATGGATCGTGCCGACCGTGCTGTCCGCAATCGCATGGTGGTGGATCTACGATCCGCAGTTCTCGATCATCTCCTATCTGCTGGTGAACGTGCTGCATTTGCGCAGCACCTATATCGACTTTCTCGGCACGCCGTGGAATGCGCGCGGCTCGCTGGTGGTGGCCAATATCTGGCGCGGCATTCCGTTCGTCGCCATCACGCTGCTGGCCGGGTTGCAGACCATCTCGCCCACGCTCTACGAGGCGGCGCTGCTCGATGGCGCCAGCGGCTGGCAGAGGTTCCGCCACATCACCGTGCCGCTCCTGATGCCGATCCTGTCGGTGGCGCTGACGCTGTCGGTGCTGTTCACCTTCTCCGACTTCCAGCTCGTCTATGCCATCACGCGCGGCGGGCCGTTCAACACCACCCATCTGATGGCGACGCTCGCCTTCCAGCGCGCCATTCCGGGCTCGCAACTGGGCGAAGGGGCGGCGATCGCGGTGGCGATGATCCCGTTCCTGATCGTGGCGACATTGCTGTGCTTCTTCGGGGTCGGCCGCCGCAAATGGCAGCAAGGAGCCGGCAATGACTGATACGATTACAGACACCGCCGAGATCGCTGACACTTCCAAGACCCGGCCGCGCACCCGCGCGGTACCGGACGAACCCGAAAGGCTGTCGTGGGATTCGCATGCCAGGCGCGTGGTGACGCTCTATATCCCGCTCGCCCTGTTCGTGATCGTGCTGCTGTTTCCGTTCTACTGGATGACGATCACCGCGCTCAAACCCAATTACGAGATGTATGACTACGCGAAGTTCAGCCCGCTCTGGGTGCACTCGCCGACGCTCGCCAATATCGACAAGCTGCTGTTCCACACCAACTATCCGCGCTGGCTGCTGGTCACCATGTCGGTCGCCGTCGCCTCCACCTTCCTGTCGGTGGCAGCCAGCGTGCTTGCGGCCTATGCGATCGAGCGGCTGCGCTTCAAGGGCGCGCAGCATGTCGGGCTGGCGATCTACCTCGCCTATCTGGTGCCGCCGACGATTTTGTTCATTCCGCTGGCGACGATGATTTTCCAGTTCGGGCTGTTCAACAACCCGATCTCGCTGGTGCTGACCTACCCGACCTTCCTGGTGCCGTTCTGTACCTGGCTCCTGATCGGCTACTTCAAGTCGATCCCGTACGAACTGGAGGAATGCGCGTTGATCGACGGCGCCTCGCGGCTGCAGATCCTGCGGCGGATCACCCTGCCGCTCGCGGTGCCGGGGCTGATCTCGGCCGGGATCTTCGCCTTCACCCTGTCATGGAACGAGTTCATCTACGCGCTCGCCTTCATCCAGAGCACCGACCGCAAGACGGTGCCGGTGGCGATCCTGACCGAGTTGGTCACCGGCGATGTCTATCAATGGGGCTCGCTGATGGCCGGCTCCCTGCTCGGCTCGGTGCCGGTGGCCCTGATCTACTCGTTCTTCGTCGAGTATTACGTCTCCAGCCTGACCGGAGCGGTGAAGGAATAATTCCGGCAGCATGCACGCTTCGCTCTCCCTGGTCACGGAACAGGTTCTGCGGTCTTCCTTCGCCGCTACCGGCAACTGAAGCCGCGGGCGGTGGCGGCAATTTTTGACCCGGCGGCGTATCGTGCGGTCGCACTCCCGGCGAGGGCCTTCGGTTGCCCGCGCCGTTCTGCGTTTTTGCGCGCCACGGACGCGCCTCAATATCCGAGCTTCTGCCGGTAGCGTCGCTCGAGACTGTTCACCGATTGGCTGGCGAGGTAGCACAACACGAAGAACGTCACCGCCAGCAGGATGTAGAGCGTCACCGGGTCCTGCTCGCGTGCGTTGGTGATCGTCGTCACATGCAGGATTTCGGGCACGCCGATGATGCTGCTGATTGTCGAATCCTGAAATGCGATCAGCGTTTGCATCAGGAGCGCCGGCGTCATGCGGCGCAGCGCCTGCGGGATGATGATGTGGCGCAGCGCCTGGTAGCGCGACAAGCCGCTCGCCACGCCGGCCGACCACTGATTCACGGAAACGGACTGGATGCCCGAGCGCACGATCTCGGTGAAGTAGGCGATCTCGAACAGGGCAAGCGCGACCAGCGCCGACCAGAATGCCGATACCGATATGCCATTGATGATCGGCAGCACCATGTAGATCCAGAACATGACCAGGACCAGCGGCAGGCTGCGCAGCACGTTGACATAGGCGCGCATCGGATAGGCGATCAGCTTGATCGAGGAAAGTCGCGCCACCGCGCAGAAGCAGGATATCGGCAGCGCGATCGCGACCGCGCCCAGGGTGAGCGTAAGGTTATATTGCAGAAGCGCCAGAAACAGGTGGGGAAAGGCATCCATGGTTCAGCTTCCGATCCGACCGGCCACGTGGATTTTCTTCTCGATCACCAGCATCACGCCGGCGATCATCCAGGCGCAGACAAGATAGACCGTGGTCGCGTACACGTTCGTCGGCAGCCACTGGAACGTTTCCGTGCCGATCTGGCGCGTGACGTAAGTCGTCTCCATCACGCCGACCACCATCGCCAGCGACGAGCCCTTGAAGATCGTTACGAATTCGGAGGTCAGGCTCGGTGCAATGGTGCGCAACAGCAGGCCGAGCATGACGTGGCGCTGGACCTGCCACCAACTCAACCCGCTCGATGCCGCCGCCTGCCTGAGCTTCTGGCCGATCGTATTGTAGCCGGACCGAACATGCTCCGCGATCTTGGCCGAGCTGTACAGGGACAGGGTGATCACCGCCGCGACGATTTCCCAGCCGAGATCGAACAGGACGTTGGCGACCGGCCGGGGCAGGATGCGAGGGAACAGGAAGTAGATGAAGAACAGCTGCACCAGCAGCGGGATGTTGCGGAACACCTCGACATAGGCCGCGGAGAACACGCGCGCCATGCGCCAGGGAGATTCGCGCAATACGCCGATGAGCAGCCCGAGCGCCATCGCCAGGATCCACGAGATGAACGAAATCTCGCAGGTCAGGATCAGCGCGTCGACGAGCGAACGCCCCGTCGTTCCCGTCCACAGAATCGACCAGTCTACCGTTCCCGTCATCATCGCTTCCCGGCCGATCGATGGCGCGGCAGGGGCAGAAGCCGTGCTGCGTCACCTGCTGAAGAAATCCCTGCGCGCCCTTCGGAAGGCGCGCAGGGGCAGGATGGGAGGTGCCGCTTATGCCGGCCAGGAATTGAGCTGCACCAGGGTGCGCGCGACATCCGACAGCGGGATATTGGAGCCTTTCACGAAATACTTGTCGTAAAGCTCCTGCCAGCGGCCGTCGGCGCAGATTTCGGCCAGCGTCAGGTCGAGGATGAGCTTGAACCTCGGGCTGCCCTGCCGGATCAGCAACGCCTGCACGAAGGCGTTCATGTTCAGCGGCACCACCCGGAAGCCCTTCACCTTGTTGACCAGATCGTAGAGGATCGGCTCGTCCGAGGCGTAGACGTCGATCGAGCCCGTCTGGAGCGCGGTCATGCCCTGCGCGTGATCGGGGAAACCGCGCGTGATGACCGGCGAAGAGAAGGTCTTGGCGGCATTGGCGGTCCGGAACAATGCCTCCTCGAGGCCGCCCTGCGGAATGCCGACGCGCTTGCCGGCAAGGTCGGCGGCCGATTTGACCGGGCTCGCATCGGCCACCAGCGCGCTCGTCGCGGTGACGAAATGGGGCAGGGAGAAATCGACGACCTTGACGCGCGCGCGTGTGACGACGGTTGCGCCGGCTTCCATGTCGATCGTGCCGCTCTGCAGCACCGGAATGCGGGTCTGGCTGGTGACGGGCACGTAGTTGACCTTGATGTTGCCGCCGAGTTCCTTGTTGATCGCGGCGTGGATGATCATGGCGATATCGGTTGCGAAGCCGACATATTTGCCATCGGCATCCTTGTAGCCGTAGGGCGGGGCCGCTTCGCGCACGCCGAGGTTGAACACGCCGGCCTTCTTGATCTTGTCGAGCGTATCCTCGACGCAGGCGGGCGCCGCCTGCTGGGCATGGGCCGCCGATGATGCCGTGGCGAGACCGGCGAGGCCAATGGCGCCCGACGCGGCGAGCAGGCGGCGGCGGCTGAGCTTGTCGTTTTCCGTGCGGTAATTGGTCATGATATCCTCTCTCGTTTTGCAGCGGCAATCTTATCGGAAGCGGGTTGCCTTGAAGGGGGACAGGTCGATCGGGGCGGGCCTTCCCGAGATCAGGTCGGCGATGATGGCGCCGGTGAACGGCCCGCCGGTCATGCCGACATGGCCATGGCCGAGCGCGTAGAAAATATCCCGCGAGCGGCTGGACCGGTCGATGACCGGCAGCGAGTCCGGAAAACTCGGGCGATGGCCCATCCAGACGGTGACGTCATCCTCGCCATATTGCCTGCCGAGCGCCGGATAGAGCCCGCCGATGCGCCGCAGCAGGATTTGCGAGCGCTGCCAGTTCGGCGGCGCGTCCAGTCCCGCCAGTTCCACGGTTCCGGCGATGCGCACGCCCATGTTCATCGGCGCGACGACGAATTTATGATCGGAATCCGTGGTCGGAACGCGCGGCTGCACGGCGGGCGTCTTGATGACGGCATGGTAGCCGCGCTCGGTTTCGAGCGGCAGCGTGTCGCCGGCCATGCGCGCAAGCTGTTTCGAATGGGCGCCGGCCGCGATCACCACGGCATCGGCCGCGATCGTGCCCTGGTCGGTGATGACGCCGCGCAATGCGGCGCCGTCGAAATCGAAGCCGCTTGCCCTGGCCTTGACCAGGCGGCCGCCGGCGGCAAGGACGCATTCGGCGATTTTGCCGACCAGGCCGCCCGGATCGACCGTATGGCCGTTGCCCGGCACCCATTTGCCGGAGGTCAGGTCGGGCGTGAGGTTGGGGTCGAACGCGCGCAGTTCGCCCGCGTCGAGTTCCTGCCACGTGATGCCGGCGTCGCGCCTGAGGTTCCAGCCGCGCTCGTCGGCCTTGCGGCTTGCCTCCGAGCGATAGACGATGAGGATGCCGTCGCGTCTGACCAGATCCTGCGCGCCGGCATCGGCGACGAGCGGCGCCAGGGCCTCGAGGCTGTTGCCGAGCAGCGTGGTGAGGGCGGCCGCCTGCTGCTTGATGCGCGCCGGCGTGCCGGCCAGCCCGTAGCGGATCAGCCATGGCGTGATCCTGGGCAGGTAGCTCCAACGGATCGAAAGGGGCCCGAGCGGGTCCATCAGGTAGCCCGGAACGCTCTTGAACGTGTCCGGCCCGGCGATCGGCACCATGGAGGAGGGGTTGAAGCAGCCGGCATTGCCGAACGACGCGCCGGTGCCGGGCGGGTTCGGGTCGATCAGCGTCACGGCATGGCCGCTGCGTTGCAGGTAACGGGCCGTCGAGACGCCGACGATACCTGCTCCGATGATCGCGACGGACCTTGCCTGACCGGACATTCTGCCAACCCTCTTTCCGTTGCTTCAGTGATTGAGAATCTTTGCCAGGAACCGTTCGGCCCGCTCGCTCTTTGCCTTGGTGAAAAACTGCTCGGTCGGCGTGTCCTCGATGATCGAGCCGCCTTCCATGAACACGATGCGGTCGGCCACGCGCCGGGCGAAGCCCATCTCGTGGGTGACGATGACCAGCGTCATGTTCGCCTTGGCGAGGTCCGCGATGACATCGAGGACCTCGGTGATCATTTCCGGGTCGAGGGCGGAGGTCGGCTCGTCGAACAGCACGGCGACCGGGTCGGTCGCCAGCGCCCGGGCGATGGCGACGCGCTGCTGCTGGCCGCCGGAGAGATTGCCGGGAAAGCGGTCGGCGAACCCGGCCATGTCGACGCGTTCGAGAAGCTGCTGCGCGCGCTCGACCGCTTCGGCCTTCTTGCGCCCCAGCGCCACGATCGGTGCGAGGGTGATGTTGTCGACGACGTTCTTGTGCGGATAAAGCTCGAAGGTCTGGAACACCATCGAGACCTTGCGGCGCAAGGCGAGCAACTCACGCTCGACCTGGCTGACCTTCACGCCGTCGACGGTGATCGTGCCCTGCTGGATCGTCTCCAGGCCGTTGATCGTCTTTATCAGCGTGCTTTTGCCGGAACCCGAAGGGCCGCACACGACGATGACCTCGCCCTTGCCGACCCGCAGGCTGCAGTCGTTCAGGACCTTGAAGCTGCCATACCATTTGCTGACCGACTCCAGCGTGATCATCGCCCGCACCTATACAATCTGATTGGCGAGCGCCGTTTCCCCGGCCCAGAGACGATCGAGGTTGGTCGCAAGCAGTTCGGCGATGTTGGTTTCGTATTGCACGGTTTCGCCGCCGGTATGGGGCGTGATGAACACGTTCGGCATCGACCAGAGCGGGGAGTTTTCCGGCAGCGGCTCGCTGTCGGTGCAATCGAGCGCCGCGCCGCGCAGGCGCCCGGCCTCGAGCGCGCCGATCAGCGCCGGTTCGTCGACGCAGCCGCCGCGGGCGAGATTGATCAGATAGCTGCTCGGCTTGAACGCGGCGAGCGCCGCTTCGTCGATGATATGGCGGGTTTCGTCGGTGAGCGGGCAGTTCAGGCTGATAAAATCGGCGCGCGGCAGAACCTTGTGCAGGTCCTTGAAGGAGTGGATCTCGTCGGCGCCGGCGGCGCCGGCCGCGACATCGCGCCGGACACCGATGACATGCATGTCGAACGCCTTGGCAAGGCGCGCGACGCGCGCGCCGATGGCGCCGAGGCCGACCACGACCAGCGTCTTGCCGGCAAGCTCGTCCTCGCGCGTGTCGAAATTGCTCTGCATCGGCCGCCAGAAGCGCTTGTGCTGGTTGTCGCGCGCTTCCGGCAGGCGGCGCGCCATGGCCAGGATCAGGCTCATCGTGTGATCGGAGACGGCGTTCTTGTTGGCCCCTTGCGCGCTCGCCAGCCGGACGCCGGCGGCCTTGAGCAGGCCTGCGTCATACTGGTTGACGCCGGCGCTGATCGACTGAATGAACTTCAGTTTCCCGGCCTGCCGCAGCAGATCGTTTTTCCAGAAGCCGGAGCAGACCACGACATCGGCTTCGCCGATGCGCGCGGCGAACTCTTCCGCCGTGCGCACTTCGAAACCACCAATGTCGGGCCTGATTTTCCTGAAGGCGTCGGCAACCTGGTACGCGGGATGGCCAAAGCAGATATTGATGGTCTCACGGCCAGGAAAATTCACGTCGCAATCCTCTGTCGTTGAATGGGCGGCTTGTCTCTCGCGAGCCAGAGCGAGCTTATGGGTTCGGTGCATCGCCTTGCGATCCGGGTCGGATTATTTCTGTATTCAGATCATTATGCAAGAGGGTATTTCGGAGAGCTGCCGCTTTTTTCGGGCGGGAACGCCGCGTTCTCGACAGTTCGTCGAACGCAACGCTGCGCCGCTTGCAATCCGCATTCAAATCTGAATACAAATTGGAACACATCGGTTCGCCGCCGCCGGCCCCGGGACATCAGGACGAGGATTGCACCAGCAACAGGCGTCGGCCCGGAACCGCCTCAGCGAAGGGAAGCGCGATGTCTGTTCATGTGCCCATCGCTCGAAACGGCCGGCGCAACCGTGCTTTCGCGGCGAGAGGCGCTGATTGCCAGCGACCGGCCCCCCGTATAAGCCATCCAATTCTTTCATATGCGCAGTCATGAGGTAGCGTGGAAAAGGATTCCGACAGCATCGTCGATCGGGTCTACGGCCAGCTCAAGGCCATGGCGATCAGCTTCGAGTTGAAGCCGGCCGAGCGCATCAACGAAGGCGATTTCGCCAAGCGGCTGGGCGTCAGCAGGACACCGCTGCGCGAAGCGCTGAACCGCCTCAAGACCGAAGGTCTGCTGCGGTTCGAGCCCGGCAAGGGTTTCTTCTGCCGTACCATCGACGCGCATGAGATTTTCGATCTCTACGAGTTGCGCAAATCGATCGAGGTGGCCGCCGTCCGTTGCGCGGTCGCCCGCGCCAAGGTCGAGGATATCGATGCGCTGCTTGCTTTCCTCGACGCCACCGGGCCGGAGCCGGGCGAGCGCAGTTCCCGCGAACTCGTCGATTACGACGAGATGTTCCACGAGCGCCTGATGGCGATGTCGGCAAACCGTGAGATGCTGCGCGTGCTCGAGAACGTGAATGCGCGCATCCGCTTCGTGCGCTGGATCGATCTCGACCGCGGCAACCGCGCCACGACCCAGGCCGAGCATCGCGCCATCCTGCTCGCGGTGAAGGAGCGCAACGAGGAAGAAGCCGTCAGGGTGCTGCAGAAGCATATCGACCGTCGCCTCGACCAGATCACCTCCTCGGTCCGTGAGAGTTTCGCGCAGATCTACATGCCGTCGGTGCGTTCACGGGCGGACTGACGGTCGCGTCGCGGCTGGTGCGGCGGTCGGACGTTGTTGCGCTCGCGCTGCGAGGAGCATGATCACGGGCTGGTCCGCTTCGACCGCGAGTGCGCGTGAGCCGCGCCGACATCTTCGTCGACCTGTCCCTTCTCGATGGTAAGCATGAGCGTGACTTTGCCAACTCGCGCGCCTCGGTCTCGCTCGGCCTTCCAGCGATGTTCCAGTGCGGCTCACAGTAGAGGAACGGGCAGCACACATGATCGTGTCGGCTTTACCTGATTGGACGGCCGCTATACACAGGAGTCGGGTGCTACAAATCGCCGGGCGGCGATGAAAATGGGGTATACTGGGGAATGGGTCGCTTTTCGTTTAATGTCTTAAAAAGAAATCTCCACTCGTTCATGATCCGGCATAGTGGGCGATTCCGCGAGAGCGATGGCGGTCGGGCGATCCTCGGATTCTACCAGGAAATCCACGACAAGCCGCTCGATGTCGACAACCCGACCAGGTTCACCGAGTTACTGTTCTGCCGCATGCTCGACCTGAACCGGCACGGCAACCCGCTATTCACCCGTCTCGCCGACAAGGTCCTCGCGCGCGAGTTCGTCGTCTCACGGATCGGGCCGTCCCATCTGGTTCCCGCCATCTGGGAGGGCGACGATCCCGAGCGGATCCCCTTCGCCGACCTGCCCGCGCAGTGCATCATAAAAACCAATCATGGGGCGGGCGGGCACATCATTATCGATGGCGCCTTCGATCGGGCAGCGATTATCAGGCAGTTGAAGAAATCGCTGAACCGGAACTATTACTGGGGGCGCCGCGAATACCAATATTTTAATATCGTGCCCAGGATCATCATCGAGACACTCCTGGATGACGGGTACGATTATGGCCCGAGGGTATATCGTCTATTCTGCTTCGACGGTCGCCCGGAACTCGTTCAGATCTCGGATAGTATCCTGAGCCTGCATGCGTTTTTCGACCGCGCGTGGAACAAGCTCGATATCAAGTACCGGACAACTTATTATTGCGATGTCGATATACCGAAGCCCGCCGTTCTGGAACCGTTGCTTGAGCTTTCCAGCCGCCTGGCCGAAGGCATCGACTTCGTTCGCGTCGATTTTTACATCGTTAAGAACCACATCTATTTCAGTGAAATGACCTTCACCCCGGAAGCGGGCCAACTGAAATTCGTCGATGACAAATGGGATTACGAACTGGGCAGGCTTTGGCTGCTGGCGAAGGCCGATGTCGATCGAAGGCGCCGGGCCGGCTGACCTTGTGCTGAAAGCGGCCAATCATCATGCGGATGCCGGCCATCTCTCGCCCAGGATTCGATCCCATTCGGATGGCGCCAGCATGAACAATCCCGATACGGGCGTGAATGTCATTTCGCCAAATATGATCTCGCCTCTCAGGTTATACATGTCGACCCTGACAAAATCGAAACCGGACGATAAAGCCGATGCGATCTCGATCATTTCCTTGAGATTTGGTGGCTGTGGCACTGCGATATCCGAACCGAAATTTCGGTATCCGAGGTCCAGTGGGTTCCAGTCCAGATCAAAGAATGGATTGATTGAATGAGCGTTGTTGTCGACTTGGACGACCTCCGGCTTGCCGTTGAAACACCAGAAGCGATAATCGAGAGGACCATTCACGCTGCCATCATCGAGGAATCGCTCGATTAGGATGCGCGGAGTTATATCCTTGTACTGTATTTCGCGCCCAACGAAATAATAATTCATCTTGAGCCATTTTGTGAATTTGCGGACTGTATCCTGACGGTCGACCGGGCGTTTGAGCAATAGATTCGTGCCTGATGCATGGTTCGTCTTTGCCATGCATCGATCGGGCAAGTCATCGAACGGAATTTCGGCGGGGTCGGCCCCGTGCCAGATGAGATCGACAAGATACTGCTCTCCGATGCGCTCTTTGACGAAGTCGCGCACGAGGAACTTGTCGGAAAGCCGCGCGAATGTCCGATGATCCGCCTTGTGGAGATGAATCATGCGATGTGCGATTTTCGCGGTCAGCGTCGTTGACGTCTTGGCCAGTGGCCTGCCGAAAAACCTTCGATACTCGGTCCGAATAACCCTGGGCCCTTCATACCGATAGAGCATTTCCCGCTTCAGGGTGCGGAATGATTTTCCGATATGCATGAACTGACCAACCTGGGTTTTTGCGCCTTAGCCTACATCTCTCAGCAGCAATGCCGTGGCATTCCTGCTCCATTCGGCTTGCTTTTCGCGCTCGCGGCGCAGCTTGGATCGACGCAGGCTAAGGATGAGCCGTTTAAGCTTCCGGTTCAGGCGTGTTTTGATTTGTTTGAAGCGCCTCTGGTCCTTTACGAAATCCGGCCAATCCGTCCCTGCAAATGCCTCACGGTATCGCCGGACATGGCTGCGGTCATGTTGCCAAAGCAAATCATGCCACGGTTTAACGGTGTCGACATAATGCCAGACAACCGGATCGATGCGGTCTTCGAGGTGGTAAGGCAGATACAGCGTTTGAAAGTTCCATCTCGCCGGAAGTTCGGCCCATTTTTCGAAGAAGATGTAGTTGAGCGCGTCTTGATCCATGCTCCGCGGCGCCGCCTGGTTGGCGAAGAACCATACCGCCTTCGCGGGGATTTCGGCGCGGCGCCAGTCGTCAAGATCAATCAGAAGCACGCCGGAGTTGAAATACGGCGCATCTGGGGGCAGCCCGATCGTTTCCATGTGGGCGTGCCAGTTGCGTCGGGCTTTGCCGCTTTGATTGGCGATAAAATTGCAATCCATGACGGCACCGATCGGGTGGCCGCCCAAATCCAGATCGAACGCGTCGGATAGGTTGGGTTCAACGGCCACGTCGCAATCGAGATACAACACGCGCTTATATTCGCGCGCCAACAGTTCGCCCAGGAAAAAGCGTCCGAATGCCATCCTTGAGGCGCCTGGTCGAACCGGCACTGAATCCGGAATTTTCGATTGAATATCGAGAAACAGGATTTTCAGCTTGTCGTGGCTGGCGTATCGCTCCGCCAGCACCTTGCTGTTCGTGAAAATATAAACATCAGCGGTGTGCTTGACTGCGGCGTGCGCGGCTAAGCCTGCGACAAACGCCAAAGGGAAATAGGCTTCGTCCGCGAAGAACGTCACGGCGTTTACCCGTGGCCTCCCCGCACCGGCGACCGCCTGTTCGTTATGAGCATCAGCGTGCAGCAGCTCGAGCGCGAATTCGCGCTGCTTCGCCAATTTCGCCAAGTGCCGCTGTTTGCTGCCCGGCCGGAACCGAGCCATGAAGCGTTCGAGTCGTGCCCGTCGGGCCGCCAGGAGGCGGTCTGGCGTCTGGTGGCGGGCGATGAAGTCCGGCCATCCGGCCGCGTCCAGTCTGGAGCGGAACCGCTCGACATGGGATTGGCTCAACTGCCAGGTGAGACTTGTCCAGGGCTTGAGGTCGCCGCTGTAGTGCCAAATCAGCGGTTTCGCCACCTCTTCCAGGCAAAGCGCCATGAATGGGGTTTGGAAGTTGTAGCGTTGCGGCAGGGGAAACCAGCGCCCTCGAAACACATAGTTGAGGGTGTCTTGATCCATGCACGTCGCGCGATCGCCGAGATCAGCCAGGAAGGCGCATGCCTCGTCCACGACCCCGACGCTGCGCCATGCATCCAAATCGATCAGCAGCACGCCGGAATTGAAATATGGTGCATCCGAAGCGAGGCCGATATCCCGCAAATGCTTTTGCCATGCGATCGCGTGCTTGCCGTCCCGCCGCAAGATGTCTCCGCCATCGACTGCGGCGGCGATTGCGGCTCCCTGCATGTCGATCGAGAAGATGCCGGCAAACCCCGGATCAACCGCGATGTCACAATCGAGATAGAGTGCGCGTTTGTAGCTGTCGGGAAGCAACTCGCCGATGAATAATCTGTAATACGCTGCGGCCGAAAGGCGACCGCGAGAAGCCGCATTAATCGGCGTGCATCTCCTGCTATCGATGATCCGGACGAGCGGTTGGCTCCCGCCAGCATAGCGCTCAACCAGTTCGGCTGCGTCTGTGAAGATTATCACATCCGCGACGTGTCCGGCGCCAGCATAAGCATCAATGGCGAGGGTATAGGCCAGCGGAAAGTATGCCGCGTCAGAAAATATGACGATAGCGTTTGTTTTTGCGCTATGCACGGCGGTGGCAGTTTTCGAATCCATAGTTCCAGCCCCGCCGCAATATACGGCCGGGGTCACAATCCATCAAGTCGGCAGCCTGAGGCAACATGGTGAAACTGGTCCAGCTTTTGAGCTGATTTTTTCGACGGATTTTCCTGCATGAGGGAGGTTCGTCGGACGAAGAAACGTTCTTCCGTCCAGCACGCCAATTCCGTCTCCACAGCGGAACGCGACCGCCAATCCCGGATGCTGACGCCCGAAGATCACGGGACAATACCGAAACACTGACACACGCAGGTTCAATCGGGAGTGTTTGGTGGTGGACGCAGTCGGTGTCGAGGCAGTCTGCACCTCTACCATTTTCCCTGCAAACAGCGAAAATAACAGGGAATCTGTGTCGGTTCAGCCTGAAGGGACATGGAGCGGGACGTATAACCCCTTGAAACAGCGCGATATGGTTATCCCGTTCGATCCCAATTCCCTAGAGGGGGGAACAGCGAAAAACAGGGAATGGGAATATTCCGGTCGGTTGGTCGATAAAACCGGATAGCGATGGCGCGATGCCATTTTTCAAACTTGTTTGTTTGACAATAAGAGTTTCTCATTCGTCGATAGAGCTTGGTCGTGTCGCTCATTAAGATCAGCAAGAGCACTTCGAAAAAGAAGAAAAAGCGTAAGAAGGGCGAGCACGCCGGCCTGTCGAATGTGAAGGTTTTCGCGACGCTTTCACAGCTGTTGGCGGAGGAGAACGCCAAACTGACGATGCTGGGGTTGGCCAAGAAACTGGGGGTATATCCGGCGGCACTTCGTGCCCGTTATCCTGATGGTCTCGACCAAATTCTGGCTGGTCTGGTGCTTGACCGGATCGAACGCGCTGTGCCGCCGGTCGAGCATGGCAAGACTCCAGAGGAATACCTTCGCAATCTGCTCGTCAGCGTTGTTGGTGCATTTGAAGAGCCCAGGCGCATCGGTCGATATATCGGGCCCGCATGACGTTGCCCCGTTGGCTTAATCCAGTTTGAAGTAGGCTCTGGCCCCACGACAA
>ERZ778018.699-NODE-699-length-42007-cov-9.407180_pt1 | contig 42007 bp, 41 predicted proteins | sample MGYA00375748_ERZ778018 | MGnify/ENA primary metagenome ERZ778018 (study PRJEB29350, sample SAMN05509839) | bioreactor metagenome | biome: bioreactor; material: wastewater | place: South Africa: University of Cape Town | collected 2014-04-22 ... | reverse complement strand
CCGCCGCTAAACCATGAACCGCCATTGAAGCTGCGCCGAAGCGTCAGCCGCGAAGGGTCGAGAGGCTGGCCCTCCTCATCCAGGTCTCCGGGGCCGCCATCAAGCAGTACGATCCTCGCCTTGCTGAGAAACGCATTGATCTTGAGGACCTCTTGGCGAAGGCGATGCGTGGTCGCGGTCTCTGGGTAGTCCATGAGCGGCGCTTGGCCGGCCTTCGGGTCCTTGAGGCCCTTGAGGATCAGAACCTCGGGCTCCTCCGCCCGACCGAAGGCGGCCCAGCTAAGCAGGGCAAGGGGAATGTGCTCAAGGAAAGCGAGGGTCGGCCTGTACGTAGTGCGCAAGCCGGGGCGGCCCGCGAACCGATAGCCCGTCGCCACCCTCTCGATAAGTGCCACCCTCGGGTCTGCCATCAGGTCCAGCACCGTGAGGAAGTGCTTGCCGTAGACTGGGGGCCGATAGCGAGCAGCGGACCACATGACGCTGGCCTTGCGCGGCACAGCAAGAGGGGCATCAAGGTCGAGCATTGCGATAATGGCGAGGTTACAGGCAAGGGCCTCCACGGCAAGCGCAAAGCCCTCTCTGGGGCCGGCCTTTCGGGCACGTTGCCTTGGCGAGAGGTCGGCTTCGTGGCGCTCCAGGACGGCTGTAAGGCGCTCAATGGCGGCTTTGAGTTGCCCCGAGGCTGCTCGGCGCTGGGGGTCGAAGTGGATGGGGCGGGGCAAGGTGAGACCATCTGGTCCCTTCAAGATGGACGCTGGGACTAGCATGTGCGCACCGGGAGCCCGGCACCATATCTCTCGATCATGGGGCGGCCCGTGCTTTGTCGAGAGCCCTGCGCCAAGGAGGAACCCAGCCCGGAGCCTCGGAGGGGTGCGGCCCAAAGGTCTCCCGTTTTGCCTGCCTGATGGCTGGCACGGCCTGCTCCGCTAGGTCTCGCGCTATCTCATCCACCTGCCCTCCAATCTCTCGGAGCACCATTCCGCTGGACCGTGGGTAAACGTGCATTTCGAGCGGGTGCGTCGTGCCGTTGGCCATCGGAAAGTCCCAACGCCTATGGGTGCCCGAGGCCAGCCGGTGGAGGGCCTTGGCGCATTGGACGATGCGGAACTCTTCGACACGATGGGAGCCCCGATCATCGCTGATGAGGGCGGAGCCCCCCAGATAGACGGCGAGGATGCGCTGAGGCTTGATGCCCGCCTCTCGTAACCGTGCGAAGGCCACCCGAGCCCGGAACGTTGCCCGGTGGTGCTTTAGGTCTTGGGCAGGCACTACCGGGCCGGCACCGATGAGGAGGCCATCAAGGGCGGCCAATGCATAGGCCGTCCATGGCTCCTCCCGGTGGGCATCGATCCAACTGGCGGCGGTCTTGATGTAAGGCTTGAGGTCGGCCGCCAGGTAGGTCTTGGCCCATGCCGAGCCATGGCGGGCCTTGTGCTGGAGGTGGAGGCGGCAGAGGCAAGCAGCGAGCCCCTTCCCCTCCGCCCCAACTGTAGGTCGTCCGCAACCAGGGATGCTGCATCGGGGCAGCGAGGCGGCCATGAGGTCGGCCATGCGAGCTTGGAGGGCTGCTCCACGCTCGTTCATCGGGCCTGCCACTCCTTGGGCCTGTTGCCGATGTTGAAGGCGCCTTCTTTGACGCCATCCTTCAACCTCTCAAGCTGGGTGGCCTCATCGTCGTCTCGGGGCCGCCCTGCCGTAAGGCATACCCGCCGAGGAACAATGAGCGCATCCAACTCACGCCAATGTTCCTGCTGGGCTAGCGCATGCCCATTGGTCCTGCGGTAACCTGTAGCTGCCCTGCCATCGGGGCCTTGGTTAAGGACGGCCGCCAACCAGTCCTCATCTGTGACGACATGGGCTGTGCAGCCTTCCGGCAAGTTGGGGGCGGCCTCAAGGATCGCGGGCAGTAGGGCCTTGGTCTTGTAACCGGCGGACCAGTACCCGTAGCCATGCTGGCAACTGGCCAGGGTTTCCCCCGAGGGGTCGAGAATGAACCACCAGAAGGCTGTCTTGGCCACCTTATCCCAGCCGTCCAGGACCTTATCCGCTGCCGCTATGAACAGCCGGTGGTCCCGAGGCCTGTCTTGGTTAGTCTCCATATGGGGCCGCCTTTCGTTGGCAAAGTGCCATGCCCCGCGCGGCAGGCTCAAGGCTGGGGCACTAGGTTAGGGATGGGGTGGTGGAGGGGGTAAGGAAGGGCCATGTGCCAACCCAGGCCTTCAACAGGTGGGATGCCGCATGGGAGGGCTGTGGCGGATGCCTTCATCACGCGCCTTGTTCTTATAGAAGGGTATTAACGAGCCGAAGCGTTCTCTCGCCGTCTCTTCATATAGGTACCTAACTACGGATGGAGTCATGATGTGCGATATAATATCTAGGTATTACAATGGTTTATTTGGCTTTCGTTTGCTTCACAAATGGCCTAACAGTATCTGCACTAGCTATGCGTCACAAATGGCCTAATATATGAGTGTGGTGGTGAGAGAGGCGCATGATGCGACCCAAGGCAGTCTTTGAAGTTTCAGCGGTGCGTCCCGGTGCTGCGTTGGAGCGCATCAGAAAGGAAGCCGAGGAGGAGCATCAGCGTCGGCAGAACGATCCTGAGTTTCAACGGCGCATGCAGGAAGAGGCAGAAGAGGCCGCAGAACGTGCCCGCAAAAACGAGGAGGTCTTAACGCGCTGGCGGAAGCTAGACAGGGAACGCGACGGCCAGGAAGACCGAAGGCCAATGTCAAGGAGCCTTGAGAGGTTTGCCGCTGCCAACAAGCGCTTCGTTTCATTCATCCGAGCATGCTCCTCGCCTGAGGAACTAGCGGCCCAGCGGAAGGCCGTTCGGCTCCGAGTATCGAAGACCGGGAAGACGGCCTCGCTGGTTGCCGAGTACGTTGAGCCTGCGGGGCCATGGGAAGTCCGGCTGGCACAGCTGGAAGCAGCCTTGGCAAGAGCACGTAGGAAGGACGCCACGCTGCTTATTGCAAAGCTCCGGCGCCCCCGTTTCGACCTGCCCTTGCTTCGTGCATTGGAGACAGAAGCGTTCCGTTTCGTCATCTGTGGTCGCGCAGACCTCACGTGGCACACCATAGGCGATATCGTCCAGGCCGCCACAGCGGAGCGGGAAGTCGTCTCGCAGCGGATCAAAGCGGCGCTCAAGGTGAAACGCGAAGCGCTCGCGCATGAGGGCAAGCGCTTGGGGAACCCTAACGGGGCAAAGGCAATTCACGCATCAGGTGCAGGGAACGCTAGCGCGGTGGCGGCGCTCAAAGCTAAGGCACAGGCCAACGCGGAAAGGGTGCAAGTCAAGCTCCAGCGCATCGACCCCTTCAACAAGATGAGCGCCTCGGCGATGGCGGCAGAGCTAAACCGGAGGCGGCTTAAAGGCCCGCGTGGGGGCAAGTGGTCGGCTCAAAGTGTCATCAGGCTTCGAAGGAGGCTGGCTGGCCAAGATAAGCTCTAGGACCCTTCACGCCCTCTGCCACGGTCGGCCCCTCCCCTCGCCTCCTCGATCACTGGTATGCTGCTGGGCACCGTGGCGCACAGTGCCAGTAAGGTAGCTGCTTTAAGCTGGCTTGGCGCTGTCTCTTCATACAGCGACCTATTTCATTTAGGCGCTTTAAGCCCCCGGAAAGCAGCGCCATAATGCCCTTACCCGACCCCACGCATCACGATGGCCCCTCCAAGACTCAGAGAGCCCCGTGCAGCCGCATCACGCCCTTTCGAGCAGCTACCCCTATGCCAGCCCGGAGCCGCCGCCGGTGGGGCTTCTGGACTCCATGGCGAGGCGTTATGCTCCCGGCCGGGGATGATGGGAGGCTGGGGCAATGATAATGCTTTTCGGGGGCGCCCTTGCGTTGGCGCTGCTCGCCCTCTCGCCATCACCCTCCCTCGCGGCCGGCTGCATCATCGACTCCACGCCCTGCCACGGGTGCGGCTGCAAGGGCGGCCCCGGCTACAGGCACATTGAAAGCGGCCGATGCGTCGGCTTCAAGCAACTCAAGGCGAAGTGCGGGAGCCCGCCCAGTGCGGCCCGATGCGTCTTCGAGAATGCGCCGGGCACCGGAGCGAACCGGGAGTGCGCTTTGGGGCCTTCCCGCTCCAAAATAAAATCGGACTGATAGCTATCCAGCGGAACTATCGATCACGCTCGTCAACGCTGATTGTTTCAAACGAAACCGCCTCCGTGCTACTTCTTTTCTTCGCCAAGGCGATGCGGATTGCGCCTTGCAGCAAGGCTGCATGCAACTGCGCATCCCTCATGAGACTCACGATTGCTTCCAGATTTTTCCAATGAGCGTCCCAGTGCTCTCCGCCAAGTTCCGCGAGTGGCAATGGCTCGACGCCACCCCATGCCTCGAAGCGCTCAAGTCGAGCAATGCGTTTTTCCAAGTCCGCCACTTTGCGTGATCTTGGGGAGTTTCGCGCATTTCCGATCATCCACGTCTTCCAGTCCGCGCCGCTCTTTGACTGGTTGCATGGGCCGCACGCGGGCACCAAATTCCGCACTTCGTTGATGTAGCCCGTTGGCCGCTTGCCCCTAACGAGCGGCCTGAGGTGGTCCCAGTCCGTCGACGGCGTCCCGCAATAGGCGCAGCGCATGTCGTTTTCGTCGATCTCCAGGATCGCCAGCGCCTCCCGTCGCTCCTGTTCGCTAGGCTCTATGCTGGGTATAATGGCTTGGACGAAGCTATTGGTGATGGAAGAGGTGCGGCTCAGGATTTTGAGCGGCTTTCTGATTTTCATGAATGCGCTCCTGATCGTGCAGCCGCTTCACCAGCTATTCCACTAAGGGCGAAACGCAAGGCCGCCAAGCCCGGTGAAGGTTTAGCGGTCCTCAATGCGTTTGTGGTGGTGGAGCGCGGGAGCTAGTGAGCGGTCCTGTTCTCCAGGCAAGGGTGCCAGCGGCCCGCATAGAAGACGGATAGGGTCTCTTTGTCGCCCGCGAGCGTCCAGCACTCATCACCATCTTCCGGTTCTGGCATGGCGGCCTCTAAGCGGCCCACGTACTCATTGCCGTCATCGTCCATAAAGATGAGGTCCTTGGAGTTTTCGATGCTGCTCATGGTGGTCTCTCCTCTGTGATGAAGGGGACTTGGATTTGCGCTAAGCGGTTGCCCCCTCAAGCCGCTTGGCGAGCCGTGCTAGGGTGGAGCGGGAGACGTAGCGAGGCTTGCCGTCCTCCCCCTTGCGTTTGGTGGCCTCAATGATGGAAGACCACGACATGCCCTTGCTCAGCATGGCCATGAGGGCGGCATTGCGCTGCTCATCCTCGCGGCGGCCCCGGTACTTCGGCAGGCCCGTCTTCTTATCGAGAGCGTCAAGGTTGTTCGCGATGCCCTGCGCCTGCCGCCTGCGCCGGTCCTCGTAGTCCTTGCGGGCCACCGCCGCGAGGACGTCCAGCATCATCGCGTTGATGGCATCCAGCATGCGGGCCGTGAAATCGTCTGTATTGGGCTTGGCGAGGGCGTGAGAGGTCGGAAGGTCGAGAGCCACCACCTTGACGTGACGGGCCGCAATCTCCGCCTTGAGCTTCTCCCAGTCGGCAGCGTTGAGGCGCGATAGGCGGTCCACCTGCTCAATAAGCAGAATGTCTCCGGGCGTGCAGTCCGCGAGAAGCCGGAACAGTTCGGGGCGTTTCAAGGAGGCCCCGCTTTCGTTCTCAATGTAGAAGGCGGCGATGGCCAGCCCCTTCTCCGCCGCGAAGGCTTCAAGGTCTCCCTTGGCGCGGCTGGCGTCCTGGTCCTCAGTGGAGGCCCGGAGGTAAGCTCGGGTGAACATGGCGTGATCCCCCTTAGTTCGTTATGGGTGGTTCGTATTTAAGCAGTTCGCTATGGGTTGTCAATACGCCTAATCGAACCGCTCTTTGCCCCAGTTCGCTAAGCCCATACCCAAATCGCCGCCGCTATTTTCCCGAGGAGCCGGCCTGCGGTGCCAACTCCGGGTGCTGCGCCACGAACTCCGCAATGGACTTATCGACCTCCCGCTCCACCCGTTCCTGCTCCAGGTTCCTCGCTCCCCAAGGGCTACAGACCGGGGCTTGCCCGAAGCCTCCACCTCGGCACATGGAGACCGCGCCTGTTGCTGTGTTGATGCGCCACGCAATCGGGCCGGTGCTGGAGGCTTGGAACATGCCGGCCGGGGTCTTCGCGGGTTGCCGGAGCCATGCCAGCCCCATCCCCGCCACCGCGATCACGCCAGCAATCGCTATCAGTTGTTTGCTCATGGTCTGCTCCTACTGCCGCCTGAGCGGCGGGGTGGGGTGTCGGCTGAGAAGGGTGCGTTGCCCCAGGTGGAGGCCATGCCGGGGGTCCTCCAACCGTGCATGCGGGCGAGCCACTAACCGCGTCACGCGCCCGGTTTGATCCGCGCGAGAAAAGCCCGGTGGGGGCATGGGGGGAAATGCCTCAAGAGCCGCCACGTAGGTGGCCTCTCGCATGGGGGACCCCTTGGGTAGTTCGGGGCTCACAGATACCGCCTCATTTCCTTGCGGTCGTACCCACCCACGAGCTTGAGGTAACCCATCGTGGTCTGCACGTCTGAGTGGCGGAGATACTGGCGCACCATGTCGAGGGGCATCCCCTTGGTGGCATGAAGATGCCGCGCAGCCGTGCGGCGGAGGGCCTTGAGGGTTGCCATGGAGTATTGCTCGGGAGGCACGCCGAGGAACGGGCGGCACTGGTGCCTCCAGATGCGCTGGAAATAGACGTACCGCACCGGGAACAGGGGCTCGCCAGCAGCCGGCCGCAAGCGCTCCACTATCGCAGCGGCCTCCGCACAGATCGGAAGGGTTGCCCTTGCGCCGGTCGTCTTGGTGCCCGGAACGTCTAGCTCCCACCATTGGTGCTCGCCCTCGGGGTCTTCCGCGCGGAACAGGTGGGCTCCTCTCACCCGCAAGCTCTCCTCGATCCTCAAGCCGGTGAAGCTGGTCCACTCAATGAGGTCCGCAAGGCAGGCGCGATGCTGCCGCAAAGTCTCAAAGCCGAAGACTCGGGTGGGATGATCTATGTGGATAGGATCGGGCCGGGGGTCTTCGACATAAAGCACCGCCTCGGGGCTTCCGTCTCGGAGCCACGCCAGAAGCTTCGCCTGCTGGTGCGGCCGAAGCCACCACTTGAGCTTCCGGGGCTTGTAGGGAAAGCACCCTCCCACCGTGATGCCCAAGGCAGACAGGGAGATAATCCGCCGCGAGATCGTCTCGTAGGCGAGGCCCTTGGCCTGCATATCGGCCGCCATGGCCTTGATGAGGTCCTTGGAGACCTGGCCAACGGTGGCCGCGCCATGCGCCTCCATCCATCGAATGGCTTGGCGGGCTTGGCAGACAGTCGTACTGCACCCGCGCGTGCCTTCCCAGCGGGACTTGATGGTGGCTTCAAGCACCTGCCGGAGCGGTGCGGATGCGATGTCGAGAGGAAGGGAGGCGTCGGTGTCGTGGTCTTGCGGCGAACGCTTGCGATTGAACATGAGGAGACTCCTCTGTGGCACCGCCATTGGAGGGCAGCGTGAACCTTGCGGGGGATGATGGGGAGGCCGGCCCGCGAAGGCTGGCATCTAGGCGTGGCGTTAGGCTTTGGCCTTGAGGTCCACGCGGGGCAGCTTCGCTATCTCGGCTGCGATGGTCTTCACCGTCACGTCGCCATAGGTATCGGCCACCGAAGCCGGGGCCTGCCCTTGGATGGCATCAAGGATGCGCGGCGCTATACCGGCCTCCATGCCCACGGTCTTGAAGCGGTGCCGCCAGCCATGGTTCGGAGCCACGTTAGGGTCCGTCACGACTTCTCGCGCGAACTCCGCCAAGCGGTTCTTCACGCCCTGCAACGGCCCGAGCACGTCGCCGGTCTTCTTGGAGGGCTTGAGGAACAGATGGCCCGGCGGGGCCTTCGCGACAAACTCGGGGAAGCCGAGCGCCACGACATGCTCATGCAAGACCACTTCACGGGCCGCATCGGTCTTCACCGTGCCGGCCTCGGGCGTGATGTGGATAACCCAGTGCTCGCCCTGCTTGGAGAGGTCCTGCTTGCGAAGCTGGGCTAACTCTCCCACTCGCGCCCCTGTATAAGCGCAAAGCCACGGCACCCAGCGCTTGGCGGCGAAGGTATGCGGCTGCTCCCGCCCACGGGCATGCGAAAGGGCAGCATTGAGGATGGCGCTCGCTTCCGCGTCGGTGAAGCCCTTGGAACGTAGCTTGCGCTTCCGCCCGAGCTTAATCGTAATCCCATCTGCCGGGTTTGAGGGGAGCCGCTTGTTCCTCACCGCCCAGCCGAAGACGGTCTTCAAGCCCGCGAGGTCGCTGTCTCTCACCGTCTTTGGGGAGACCTTCTTGCCGGTCCTCGGGTTGATGGAGGAGACGCGGAAATCCTTGTAGGCCACCACGTCCTCAGGCGAGATGCGGGCAGCATCGTCGTGCTTGAGGAAGGCCACCAAGCTGAGAACAGCGTGCTGGTAGCTCTCGTGGGTGCTGGGCTTCCGGCCTGTTGCAGCGGCCTCCTTCCACCAGCCATCCAGCAGCCCCGTAAGTGACACGGCAGGCGATGATGCGGGGGCGATGGGCTTGGTCTGCTCGGGGGGCCGCCACTCGGGGAACCGCTCGGACTTGGGGTCTGGCGAGTAGTCGCCCCCCGCCTCCCGCTTCCGGCGCTCCATGGCGTCTCTGAGGGCCAGCCAGAACGCCTCAAGCACCATGGGGCGGCTCTCGGCGGCGAGCTTTGCAATACCCTTGCGCAGAAGTAGCCGGTCCACAAGCGGACCTAGAGGCGTCTCAAGGTCGGCAGGGTCTCCGCTCTCCGCTGCTCTGTCGAGGAACGCGATGGTGGCTTCAAAGGCACCTTCCATTTCCTCCTGAGTTTCCGGCGTGTCGTCACGAACCCAGCCACTCGGCGTGAGGATGATGGCGGTGGTTCGCTCAACGCCCGCACCACTCACCCATGCCCGGTAAAGCTCACCTGCCAGCGCCGTGGCCTGCCGATGGGTGAGGGGGATAGGTTGCGAGGTCCGAAGCGCCCGCCAGACAGTCTCTAAGTAAGCCGTCGCATGGCCCTGCCGAATGCGGACTTCGGCCTTGCTGGCGGTCCTCAGGGAGAACTTGATGCTTTCGGTCTTTGAGGAGACCGCCACGCGCACCGATTCGGCGCCTAACGGGATATCGAGGGTGAGCCCTTCGGCCTGCTTCCGAACGTCTGCCGGGATGCGTTGCACGAAGTAGTGATTTGCGGAGCCCGGACGCTTCACCGGGGAAACCAATCGGATGAGCATTGTGTAGCAGCCCTGTATGACAGTCGGCTGCGCTTAACTCTCTGATGCGGCTTAACTTCTTGAAGCACAACGGCTCCGAGAATAATTGGTGCCCAGAAGAGGACTCGAACCTCCACACCTTGCAGTACACGGACCTGAACCGTGCGCGTCTACCAATTCCGCCACCTGGGCATAGCGGCGTCTCTTAAAGAGGGGTGGGGCCCGTTGTCAATCACCTCGCGCGCCATGCGGCATCTTTCGCGCCACGCCATGAGGCGCGCCGGCCGGCCGCGCGCAAACGCGCCTGTACAGCGTGCGCGGTTTTGACTATTGAACCGCTATAAACGGCAGTTTCCTGGAGACGGTTGAGAGCGATGGATTCCAGCAATCACGCGCCGCGGCTGGCGACGATTTTCGGCGGTTCGGGCTTTGTCGGGCGCCATGTCGTGCGCGCGCTGGTGAAACAGGGCTGGCGCGTGCGCGTCGCGGTGCGCAGGCCCGATCTCGCCGGCCACCTGCAGCCGCTTGGCCATGTCGGCCAGATCCACGCCTTCCAGGCCAACCTGCGCTATCCGCGCTCGGTCGAGGCCGCCGCCCAGGGCGCCGATGTCGTGGTCAACCTCGTCGGCATCATGACCGAGAGCGGCCGGCAGCGCTATCAATCGGTGCAGGCCGAGGGCCCGAGGGTGGTGGCGCGCGCCGCCGCCGCCGCCGGGGCCAAGCAGTTCGTGCATGTCTCGGCGCTCGGCGCCGCGGCTGATTCGCCCTCGCACTATGCCGAGAGCAAGGCGCGCGGCGAGGCGGCGGCGCTGGCCGCCTTCCCCTCGGCCGTGATCATGCGGCCGTCGGCGATCTTCGGGCAGGAGGACAAGTTCTTCAACCAGTTCGCCATGCTGGCACGCATGCTGCCGGTACTGCCGCTGATCGGCGGCGGCGAGACGCGCTTCCAGCCGGTCTATGTCGGCGATGTCGCGGCCGCCATCGCGCTGGCGCTCGAGGGCCACGCCACGCCCGGCGCGACCTACGAACTCGGCGGCCCGCGCGTGATGAGCCTGGAAGAGATTTTCGCCTATGTGCTGGCAACCACCGGCCGGTCGCGGCCGTTGGTGCGCGTGCCGTTCGCGCTCGCCGAAGTGCTCGGCACGGCGCTTGGCATGGTGCCGGGCGCGCCGCTGACGCGCGACCAGGTGGAACTGCTCAAGCGCGACAGCATCGTCTCGGCGGCGGCCGAGACGGAGGCCCGCACCCTGGCCGGGCTCGGCCTGCCGGCGACGGCGGTCGAAAGCGTGGTGCCGGAATACCTGTGGCGCTTCCGGCGCACCGGTCAGTTCGCGGCGCCTTCGGCGACCTGAACCGGCGCCAGCCGCTTGTGGAGATGCACCATCAGCACGGTGCCGAATAGCGGCGTCAGCAGGTTGGCGACCGGCACCGCCAGCAGGAACGCGATCAGCAGCCCGTACAGGAACACGGTCACGCCATGGCGCCGCCTGAAGGCGCGGGCGCCCGCCACGCCGTGGAAGCGGCAGGCGGCAAGCTCGAAATATTCCCGGCCGAGCAGATAGGCATTGGCAACGAAGAACACCAGCATGTTGACGCCGGGGATCAGCAGCAGCAGCAGCGCGCCGAGATTGACCACGCCGATCAGCAGCGCGAAGCGGCCGCTCATCACCAGCGCCCGCATGATCGGCAGCGCGACGCCCGGCGGATCGCGCGGATAATCGTGGCTCTCGACCTTCTCCGCGACCTCATCGAGGAAAAAGCCGGCGACGACCGAGGAGATTGGCGCCAGCAGATAGGCCGCCACGAAAATATAGGCGAGGCCGGCGGCGAAGGTCGCCGACATGGCGATCCACGGATCGAAACCGTCGAGAAACCAGGCGGCGAGCGCGCTGAAGGCGATCCCGGCGACGATGAGCAGCGCCAGCGTCAGGCCGATCACCTTGAGCAGGATCGGCCGGAAGCGCGGCGACAGGATCTGCCCGAACGCGGTGACGGCGATGGTGAGCATCAGCCTCAATCCTGCTCGGGCAGCACGCGATCGGGCGGGCGGTGGCCGTCGGTGAAGGTCTTGATGTTGATGATGACCTTCTCGCCCATCTCGATGCGGCCCTCCAGCGTCGCCGAGGCCATGTGCGGCAGCAGCGTGGCGCGGCCCTGGCGGGCAAGCGCGATCAGGCGCGGCGAGACATCGGGCGCGCGCGCGAACACGTCGAGCCCGGCGCCGCCGAGCTGGCCCTTCTCGAGCAGGTCGATCAGCGCCTCCTCGTCGACGATCTCGCCGCGCGCCGTGTTGACCAGGATCGCCTCCGGCTTCATCAGCCTGAGCCGGCGCGCCGACAGCAGGTGGAAGGTCGCAGGCGTGTGCGGGCAATTGACCGAGAGCATGTCCATGCGCGCCAGCATCTGGTCGAGGCTCTCCCAGTAGGTCGCCTCCAGTTCCTTCTCGATGCGGGCCGGCGCCGGGCGGCGGTTGTGATAGTGGATCTGCAGGCCGAAGGCGCGTGCGCGCCGCGCCAACGCGATGCCGATGCGGCCCATGCCGAGAATGCCGAGGCGCTTGCCGGAGACGCGGCGGCCGAGCATCCAGTTCGGCGACCAGCCGCTCCAGCGCGCATCGGGCACGACGCCGGCGCCCTCGACGATGCGGCGCGTCACGGCGAGGATCAGCGCCATGGTGAAATCGGCGGTATCCTCGGTCAGCACGCCCGGCGTGTTGGTGACGGTGATGCCGCGCGCGCTCGCCGCCGCCACGTCGATATTGTCGACGCCATTGCCGAAATTGGCGATCAGCCTGAGGCGCGGCCCGGCGGCGGCGATGATATCGGCCCCGACGCGATCGGTGACGGTCGGCACCAGCACATCGGCCTCGGCCACGGCGGCCTTCATCTCATCCGGCGTCATCATGGTATCGGATTCGCGGACCCGGACCTCGAAAAGCTGCTGCATGCGCAGTTCGATCGTCTCGGGCAGGCGGCGGGTGACGATGACGAGCGGCTTGGTCGAGGACGTGGAGGTCACGGGCGCGATGGTCATGGGCGGAATACGGACTCCGAGGATCGTGGTGAGCGATTGACGACCGGAATGGCGACGGCTTAACCTTTTCGCTTCATCACTCGTTAAGCGTGAGGCCGCAGAAATAGGAAGCTCGCTGCGGCCTGCTCCGCTCTAGCAGAAGCCGCCGCCGCCAGAAAGAGCGAGCATGCTGCCCGGCCACGGCCGACTGGGCGGCAGACAATGATGTCAGCCGCCATGCCCGGAATTTACGCCCGATACGGTTTCAAGCTCATGACCAGCCCTCGCCCGCTTCGCTCCGTCCTCCTCGCCGCCGCCTTGCTTGCGCTATGCGCGCCGGCGCTTGCCGCCACGGCGATCGCCGTCGGCAACGTGACCAAGCAGCCGATCCCGCGCTTCGTCAGCCTGCGCGCCAGCGTCACCAACCTGCGCGAGGGGCCGAGCGTCAACAACCGCATCTCCTGGGTTTTCCATCGCGCCGGCCAGCCGCTCGAGATCATAGCGGAATTCGACATCTGGCGCCGAGTGCGCGATTCGGACGGCTCGGAGGGCTGGCTGATGTCGCGCACGGTGTCCTCGCGCCGCACCGCGGTAGTGGCGCCGTGGTCGAAGGACGGCGCGCTGCCGCTTTACGACAGCGACAGCACCGATGCCCGCGTGGTGGCGAAGCTCGAGCCCAAGGTGCTGGCGACGATCGAGGAATGCACCGGCACCTGGTGCCTGCTGAGCGGCGACGGCTTCTCCGGCTGGATGGAGCAGGAAAAACTGTGGGGCGCCTATCCGGGCGAGAAGGTGAAGTAGGCGCGACGGCTCATCAGGTCCGTCCCGATGCGAGGGACAAGGCCCTTTCCCATGCACGCCCCGCTTCGCTGGGCCCCGGCTCAAGGCCGGGGCGAGACGTTCGCAACTGTCATTCCCGCGCAGGCGGGAACCCAGAACCGCCAGCGCATACGCCCCCTGGATGCCCGATCGCGCTGACGCGCGTCAGGAATGACACCGCAAAAGCACGATGCCCGCTTACGTCCCGGTTCGAGGCCGGGACGGCGGGCAGGCGATCCGTGTTGCGATCAAAGCATCCGGCCCTGAGCCGGAGCGGCGCGCCTCAATCCTTGGGGCGGAGCCGGACCACGACATCGACGCGGCTGATCTCGTAGCCCTCGGGGGGCACCGGCAGATCCTCGACATGCAGGTCGGAATGGGGGATGTCGACGACCTTGTTCTCGCCTTCCACGAAGAAGTGATGGTGGTCGGTGACGTTGGTGTCGAAATAGGTCTTGGCACCGTCGAGCGCGAGCTCGCGCAGCAGGCGCGCCTCGGTGAACTGGTGCAGCGTGTTGTAGACGGTGGCGAGCGAAACGTTGACGCGGGCGTGGTTCGCCTCCTCGTACAGCGTCTCGGCCGAGATGTGGCGATGGCCCTTGCCGAACAGCAGCCAGCCGAGCGCCACGCGCTGGCGCGTCGGACGCAGGCCCGCCTCGCGCAGCATCTCGCGCAGCTTGTGCACCGGGCAACCCGCCATTGGGTTGCCGGCAGACGGCTGCTCGGCCCGCGCCGCCGGATCAAGAACTCGAAGCGGAATCGTCATACTCTGGGTTCCTAGGGGCAGGCCCTAGCCTTTCGACGGGGAAAATAGTCGTTCGGCCGCGCCGGTGCAACCTTTTATGGCCATTGGCATGAAAGCCACAACGCCACACAGGCTCATTTCAACGCGATCCCTGGCCGATCCTTGTGATTTGCATCGGACACGACTGTGTTAAAGACTTTAAAATTCCGTGATCGTGCGCTATGCGCTCGGTTCCGACAAGATGAAAGGTGCCCGCAGCGCATGGAACGCCGATCGAGCTACGCCTATGACGACCTGCTTGCCTGCGGACGCGGCGAATTGTTTGGCCAGGGCAACGCGCAGTTGCCGCTGCCGCCGATGCTGATGTTCGACCGCATCACCCAGATCGCGGAAGATGGCGGCGCTCACGGCAAGGGCCATGTGCGCGCCGAACTCGACGTCAGGCCCGACCTGTGGTTCTTCCCGTGCCACTTCAAGGACGATCCGGTGATGCCGGGCTGCCTCGGCCTCGATGCGCTGTGGCAGCTCGTCGGCTTCTTCCTCGGCTGGTCGGGCAGCCCCGGCCGCGGCCGCGCGCTCGGCGTCGGCGAGGTGAAATTCGCCGACCAAGTGCTGCCGAGCGTCAAGCTCGTCGAATACGGCATCGATTTCCGGCGCGTGTTTCGCTCCAAACTGGTGCTCGGCATCGCCGACGGCTGGTTGAAAGCCGATGGACGCACCATCTACGAGGCGAAGGATCTGCGGGTCGGCCTGTTCAAGGCCGAGAGCTAACGGGTGGCGCGCGGCGCGCGCCATCATCACGGTAATCTCAGGAAGCGGTCGGATGGCGGCGCGGCGGCGCGATCGCTGCGGGACCGCCAGAAGGAGCAGGGCATGAGGCGTGTGGTCGTGACCGGGATGGGGATCGTCTCCTCCATCGGCAACAACACCGACGAGGTGCTCGCCTCGCTGCGTGACGCCAAATCCGGCATCAGTTTCTCCGAGGCCTTCAAGGAACACGGTTTCCGCTGCCAGGTGCAGGGCGCGCCCGAGATCGATGTCGAGGCGCTCGTCGACCGCCGCGCCATGCGCTTCCACGGCGGCGGCAGCGCCTGGAACCACATCGCCATGGATCAGGCGATCCGCGATGCCGGGCTCGAGGAGGCCGATATCGTCAACCCGATGACCGGCATCATCATGGGCTCGGGCGGACCTTCGACGCGCACGGTGATCGAGGCGGTCGACAAGGCGCGCGAGACCGGCTCCTCGAAGCGGGTCGGCCCGTTCGCGGTGCCCAAGGCGATGTCCTCGACGGCGTCGGCGACGCTGGCGACCTGGTTCAAGATCAAGGGCGTCAACTATTCGATCTCCTCGGCCTGCGCGACCTCGAACCATTGCATCGGCAATGCCTATGAGATGATCCAGTGGGGCAAGCAGGACGTGGTGTTCGCCGGCGGCTGCGAGGAACTCGACTGGACGCTGTCGGTGCTGTTCGACGCGATGGGCGCGATGTCGACCAAGTTCAACGACCGCCCGACGGTCGCCTCGCGCGCCTATGATGTCAGCCGTGACGGTTTTGTCATCGCCGGCGGTGCCGGCGTCGTCGTGCTCGAGGAATACGAGCACGCCAAGGCGCGCGGCGCGAAAATCTATGGCGAGATCGTCGGCTATGGCGCAACCTCCGACGGCTACGACATGGTGGCACCCTCCGGCGAAGGCGCCGTGCGGTGCATGAAGCAGGCGCTGGCGACCGTGAAGACCAAGGTCGATTACATCAACCCGCATGCCACCTCGACCCCGGTCGGCGACATGAAGGAAATCGAGGCGCTGCGCGAGGTGTTCGGCAACGAGGACAAGTGCCCGCCGATCTCGGCGACCAAGTCGCTCACCGGGCACTCGCTCGGCGCGACCGGCGTGCAGGAGACGATCTACAGCCTGTTGATGATGAACAACAATTTCATCTGCGAGAGCGCGCATATCGACGAACTCGACCCGGCCTTCGCCGACATGCCGATCGTGCGCAAGCGCATCGACAACGCCAGGCTCGGCACGGTGATCACCAATTCGTTCGGTTTCGGCGGCACCAACGCCACGCTCGTGCTGAAGCATGTCGATGCCTGAGATCATTCCTGGCCAACATGCGTTGATGCAAGGCAAGCGCGGGCTCATCATGGGCGTCGCCAACGGCCATTCGATCGCCTGGGGCATTGCCAGGACGCTGCGCCAGCACGGCGCGGAGCTTGCCTTCACCTATCAGGGCGAGGCGCTCGGCAAGCGCGTCAGGCCGCTCGCCGCCGAAGCCGGCTCCGATCTGGTGCTGCCATGCGATGTCGAGGATGTCGCCAGCATGGACAGCGTGTTCGACACGCTGCGCGAGCGCTGGGGCAGCCTCGATTTCGTGGTGCATGCCATCGGCTTCTCGGACAAGAACGAGCTGAAGGGCAGCTATGTCGAGAACACCACGCGCGAGAATTTCTCGCGCACCATGGTGATCTCGTGCTTCTCCTTCACCGAGATCGCCAGGCGCGCCGCGCCCTTGATGACCAAGGGCGGCGCGCTGCTGACGCTGACCTATGGCGGCTCGCGGCTCGTCTCGCCGAACTACAACGTGATGGGCATCGCCAAGGCGGCGCTCGAGGCGAGCGTGCTCTATCTCGCCGCCGATCTCGGGCCGCAGGGGGTCCGCGTCAACGCATTGTCGCCCGGACCGGTCAGAACATTGGCCGGCGCCGGCATCGCGGAAGCGCGCTTCACCTTCAACCACCAGACGCGCCATGCGCCGCTCCGGCGCCCGGTGACGCTGGAGGAGATCGGCGGCTCGGCGCTCTACATGCTGTCGGACCTGTCGGGCGGCGTCACCGGCGAGATCCATTACGTCGATAGCGGCTATCACATCCTGAAAATGCCGCGCCCCGAGGACCTCAAGATCGAGGCGGCCGAGTTGATGGCCGAGAAGGGCGAATGATCGTTTCGCGACGCAATGTCCTGCTCGGCCTCGGTGGCGCGATGCTGGCTGGTCCGGCGCGCGCGGCGGTGCCGGAATTCCAGCGCCTTGCCAGCGAGATCGCCAATACGGCCGCCGACCTGCCCGGTATCGTGCGGCTCGGCAGCAAGAGTGCCGATGTGACGCTGTACGAGTTCTTCGATTACAACTGCCCGTATTGCAAGCACTCGTCCAGGGATGTGCGCCCGCTGATCAAGGGCGACAAGAACCTGGCCTATGTGCTGGTCAATTACGCGGTGCTCGGCATCCCCTCGATCGCCGCGACCAAGGTTGCGCTCGCCTATGGCGAGAAGCATACGCCGCAGCAATATCTGCGCCTGCACGAGGCGCTGTTCAAGCTGCACGGCCCGGTCGACGGCTTGCGGGCGCTCGGCGTCGCGGTGAAGCTCGGCGGTGATCGCAAGGCGCTCGAGACGCGCGGCGACAGCCCCGAGATCGGCCAGATCGCACTCGCCGCCGCCCGGCTCGGCGAGAGCCTCGGCTTCCAGGCGACGCCATCCTATCTCGCCGGCGCGGAAGGCCATGGCGGCTATCTCGATCTCGCCACCAAGCGCGAACTGATCGCCAATCTGCGCGCCTGCGAAAAGGCCAATTGCTAAGGCCAGCCGAAGTGCGGCACTGGGTGCCGGGTCAAGCCCGGCACAAAATGGTGAGCGTTTCCGCAAGCGCCTTGCCCCGGACTTGATCCGGGGCCCAGCCGCCTTAGCTCGCGGTAAACCGATATTCCGTGCGCTGCCGGTAGACGGCGCCGGGGCGCAGGACGCAATCGCCGAACCATGGCTTGTTCGGCGTATCGGGGAAGAATTGCGGCTCGAGGCACAGGCCGGCGCGCGCGCCATACGGTGCGCCACCCAGCCCCGGCACCGGCGTCGAGACCTTGTGGCCGTCATAGAACTGCACGCCGGCTTCCGTCGTCCAGCATTCCATGGCCAGGCCGTTCGCCGGGCTGGCGACGCGCGCGGCAAGCGTGAGCGGGCCGCGCTGCTTGGCCAGTACGAAATTCTGGTCGTAGAGGACGGCTGCGCCATGCTCGCTGAGGCCGACCGGCCGTTCGGTGCGGAAATCGAACGCTGTGCCATCGACCAGCCTGATCTCGCCGGTCGGGATGCTTTCGGCATCGGAGGGCGTATAGGCATCCGCCGCGATGGCCAGCCGGTGGCCGGTGATATCCGGCGCACCGTCGAGATTGAAATAGGAATGATGCGCCAGGTTGACGACGGTCGGCGCATCGCTGGTGGCGCTCAGTTCGACACTGAGCGTCGCCGGCTCGGCCAGCCTATAGGTGCACAGCACCGTGAGCGCGCCGGGATAGCCGGCATCGCCCGCTTCCGAGCGCAAGGCGAGCGTGATCGCGTTGGCGGTGTGCGACACCAGCGCCCACGGCCGCTTGCCGAAGCCCTTCGCGCCGCCATGCAGCGAATGGCGGCCGTTATTGAGCGGCAGCTGATAGCTCTCGCCGTCGATGACGAGGTGGCCAAGCGCGATGCGGTTGGCATAGCGCCCGGCAATGGCGCCGAAATTCGGCGAATGGGCCGGATAATCCTCGAAATTCGCAAAACCGAGCACGACGCGCTGCTGGCCGCCCCGGTGCGGCACGGTGAGATCGCGCAGCACGGCGCCCCAGGTCATCACTTTGGCGACCGCGCCGGCGCGGCTCGTCAGCGTCGCCTCGACAATATCCTCACCCTCGAAAACGCCGATCTTCTCCAGCATGCCGCTCGCTCCGATACCGCCTGCGACTCACATCGTCGCGCCGATCTGCCATGGCACGAATTCGGCATCGCCATAACCGAACTTTTCCGACTTCGAACGCTCGCCGGAGGCGACGCGCAGGATGGTGTCGAAAATCTCGCGGCCCTTGTCCTCGAGGCTGACGCCATCGAGGATGTCACCGCAATTGATGTCCATGTCGTCGATCATCTGCTTGTACATCGGCGTGTTGGTGGCGAGCTTGATCGACGGCGTCGGCTTGCAGCCATAGGCCGAGCCGCGCCCGGTGGTGAAGCACAGCACATTGGCGCCGCCCGCCACCTGCCCGGTCGCCGAGACCGGATCGTAGCCCGGCGTGTCCATGAACACGAAGCCCTTGGCATCGACCTTCTCGGCGTAGTGATAGACCCCGGTCATCGTCGTGGTGCCGCCCTTGGCGGCGGCGCCGAGCGATTTTTCCAGGATGGTGGTCAGCCCGCCGGCCTTGTTGCCGGGCGAGGGATTGTTGTTCATGTTCATGCGGTTGCGCTCGGTGTAATCCTCCCACCACTTGATGACGCCGACCAGCTTCTCGCCGATCTCGCGCGTTGCCGCGCGCCGCGTCAAAAGGTGCTCGGCGCCGTAGATTTCCGGCGTCTCGGACAGGATCGCCGTGCCGCCATGGCGCACGAGCAGATCGACGGCGGCACCGAGCGCCGGGTTGGCGGTGATGCCGGAATAGCCGTCCGAGCCGCCGCATTGCAGCGCCAGCATCAGTTCGGAGGCCGGCACCACTTCCCGGCGCGCGCGCTCGACGACGGGCAGCATGTCGCGGATGGTGGCGACGCCGGCGGCGACCGTCTTGCGCGTGCCGCCGACCTCCTGGATGGTCATCGAGCGGAACGTGTCGCTCTCCTTGATGTTATAGGCTTCCTTCCAGCGTCCGATCTGAAAGCCCTCGCAGCCGAGGCCGACCATCACCACCGCCGCCATGTTGGGGTTGGTGGCATAGCCCCATTGCGTGCGCTTGAGGACCTCGTAGCCCTCGCCCTTGATATCGAGCGCGCAGCCGCCGCCATGCACGAGCGGGATGACGCCATCGACATTGGGATAATCGTCGAGAATCCCTGAGCGGTTGATCTCCTCGGCCATCAGCCGCGACACGGTGGCCGAGCAGTTCACCGAGGTCAGGATGCCGATGTAATTGCGCGTGCCGACCTTGCCGTCGGCGCGGCGAAAGCCGTGGAAGGTCGCCTGCTGCTCGAGCGGCAGCACCGGCTCGGCCTTGGCATCGGCGGCATAGGCATAGTCGCGCTCGAAGGCGGCGAAGGAGCAATTATGCTCGTGCACATGCTCGCCGGGCTGAATGTCGCAGCTGGCGAAACCGATGATCTGGCCGAACTTGCGGATCGGCGCGCCGCTGGCGATCGGCTCGAGCGCCATCTTGTGGCCGCGCATGACGCGCTGGCGGGCGACGAGCCCGGACACGCTCACGCCTTGGGCAATCGCATCGACCGCGATCAGCACATTATCGGCGCCATGCAGGCGCAGCACGCGCGGGGTGCGGTCCAGAACCGGGATATCCATGACAACTGTCCTTGAACGTGGCGCTGAGGCTCTTCCATTGCGCGCGGTTACCCGTAACATTGGCGCGGAGAGAGGAATGATTCAATGCCAAAACTTGCAATGACTCTAAAGGACATCCTGCCCGCCGACGGGTTCGCCGGCGCGCTCGCCGGCCGCGTGTGGCGCCCGGAGCTTGGCGGGCCGTCCGTGGCGGCGATCCGCGCCGACGGGGTCTACGATATCAGCCACAGCTTCGCGACGATGCGCGACCTGTGCGAGACGGCCGATCCGGCGGCAGCGCTGAAGGCGGCGAGCGGCGAGCGCATCGGTTCGGCCGAGGATATCCTCGCCAACAGCGCCGATGGCGCGCGCGACGAAGCAAAGCCGTATTTCCTGGCGCCGATCGACCTGCACGCGGTCAAGGCGGCCGGCGTGACCTTCGCGGTCTCGATGCTGGAGCGCGTCATCGAGGAACGCGCCCATGGCGACGCGCAGGCCGCCGCCGCCATCCGCGTCGAGATCACCAAGCTGGTCGGCGACGACCTGTCCAAGCTCAAGCCCGGCTCGCCCGAGGCCATGCACCTGAAGGAGGTGCTGATCGCGCAAGGGGCGTGGAGCCAGTATCTCGAGGTCGGCATCGGGCCGGACCCAGAAATCTTCACCAAATGCCAGCCGCTGGCGGCGGTCGGCATCGGCGCCGCCGCCGGGCTGCATCCGGATTCGACCTGGAACAATCCCGAGCCCGAAGTGGTGATCGTCATCACCTCGGACGGGCGCATCGTCGGCGCCTCGCTCGGCAACGACGTCAACCTGCGCGATGTCGAGGGCCGCTCGGCGCTGCTGTTGTCGAAGGCCAAGGACAACAACGCCTCAACCGCGCTCGGGCCGTTCATCCGCTTCTTCGATGCGAGCTTCTCGCTCGACGACGTGCGCCGCACCGAGGTGACGCTGCGCGTCGAGGGCGACGATGGCTTCGTGCTGAAAGGCTCGTCCAATGTCGCCAAGATCAGCCGCGACCCGGCGGAACTGGCGCGCGGCATGCTCGGGCGCCACCATCAATATCCCGATGGCGCGGTGCTGTTCCTCGGCACGATGTTCGCGCCGATCGAGGATCGCGGCGCGCCCGGCAAGGGCTTTACCCACAAGCTCGGCGATATCGTCACCATCGCCGCGCCAAAGCTCGGCGCGCTCGTCAACCGCATGGTGCATTCGACCGAAGCGCCGCCCTGGACCTTCGGCGCCGGCGCGCTGATGAAGAACCTCGCCAAGCGCCGCCTGCTCGGCTGAGCGCAGCGCCATTCTGATCGGGATGGGCCGGATAAACCGGCCCATCCCGATCAGAAGCGTTCACGCCACGCGCAGCGTGATGGCATTGCGCCACGGGTCGGCCACAACGAGCGCCCCGTCCAGCTCCGCGGCCGCAATGCCATGTTCGGCGAGCCGCGCGCGGGTTGCCGCCAGCGTCGCGGTATCGCGCGCCAGCCATTCGAAACCAGCAAGCCCGGTCGAGGGCAGGTCGCGCGGGCCAGCGCCACGGCTATGCCAGATATTGGCGGCGATATGGTGATGATAGCCGCCGCTCGACAGGAACGAAGCGCCGGGATAGCGCGTGGTGAGATCGAGCCCGAGCGCGTCGCGATAGAAGGTTTCGGCCGCCGCAGTATCGCCGACTTGAAGATGGACATGGCCGACGCAGGTCCCGTCCGGCATGCCGGCGAATGCTCCCTCGCCCGCCGCCGCGAGATCGTTCAGGTCGAGCCGTTCGGTCGCCATCGCGACCTGGCCGTCATGCCAGGTCCAGGCGCTGGCCGGCCGGTCGACATAGATTTCGATGCCGTTGCCCTCCGGGTCGGAGAGATAGAGCGCCTCGCTCACCAGATGGTCGGAAGCGCCCTCGAGCCTGAGGCCGAGCGCGGCGGCATGTTTCAGCCAGCGCCCGAGATCGGCGCGCGCCGGCAGCAGGAACGCGGTGTGAAACAGCCCCGCCTCGCGCGGGCTGCGCTGCCTTGCCTCCGGCGCGTGCCGGATGGCGAGCAGCGGCACGCCGCCGGCACCGAGCGTTTCGGTCTCTGCGTCGCGGGCAAGGCGCTCGAGGCCAAGCGTCTCGCGATAGAACGTGCTCAGGGCGGCGCCGTCATGGGCGGCCAGCGTCACTTTGCCGACATGCCAGGGCGTGCCAAGCGCCTGCATCGGCGGCGGGCTGAGCGTGGTGGAATCCTCGGCGGTCATCGCAATCTCCATCGGCAACGGGCCACAGTTTTTCGGCTCGCCCTGGACATGGCGCGGCACGGTCGGCCGCGACAGCGTCGAAAACAAGGCTTTGCGCCGGCGCAAGCACGCCCCCTATCCGGCTTCGTCCTCGACCTCGGCCAGCAGGTTGTCGCGCAGCGCCAGCAGCCCGTCGCGCAAGGCGCCGAGTTCGGCGACCGAGCAGCCGGTCGCCTGCATCACCGCCGGCGGGATGGCCTCCGCCGTGGCGCGCAGCGCCCGCCCCCGCTCCGTCAGCGAGATCCTGACGACGCGCTCGTCGGCGCGGTCGCGGCGGCGCACGAGCAGGCCGATCGCCTCCAGGCGCTTGAGCAGCGGCGTCAGCGTGCCGGAATCGAGCAGCAGCCGCTGGCCGATCTCCTTCACGGAGAGGCCGTCGCGCTCCCACAGCACCAGCAGGCAGAGATATTGCGGATAGGTGACGCCGAGCACCGCCAGCAGCGGCTTGTAGCGGCGTGCGAAGGCATGCGACGCCGAATAGGCGGCGAAGCAAATCTGGTTCGCCAGCGCGAGCCGGTCGATCTCGTCGCTCATCGCGTCTCCTTCATCGCGTCTCCTGTGGTCAGGGCGCCTTACGCCTTCTCATGTATGCAATGTCACACCGGTTGCCCAGCGTCTGAATTTTAACTTGTGTACTATTTAATTTTTTGCAATACAAATCATACGACGCATCCCGCGCCGCTGACAGGAGATGACAATGCAGGTTCTCTACAAGACAGAGGCAACGGCCACCGGCGGCCGCGACGGCGTTTCGGCAACCAAGGACGGCGCGTTTTCGGTCAAGCTCGCCACGCCGAAGGAACTTGGCGGCGCGGGCGGCGCCGGCAACAATCCCGAGCAGCTTTTCGCGGCCGGCTATTCGGCGTGCTTCCTCGGCGCGATGAAATTCGTCGCCGGCAAGGAGAACATCAAGCTCGCCGACGACACCACGGTCACCGCCACGGTCGGCATCGGCCCGCGCGATGACGGCACCGGCTTCGGCATCGACGTGGCGCTCGCCGTCAAGGCCCCCGGCCTCGCCAGGAAACAGGCCGAGGATCTGGTCGCCAAGGCGCATATCGTGTGCCCTTATTCCGAGGCGACGCGCAAGAATCTCGCCGTCAGGCTGAGCGTGGTCTGAGGCGCGCGATTTCGCACGGCGCGGCCGCCCCCGCGCCGTCGACGCCTTGTACATCAGTCGGTCAACTGCTTCATCTCACACATTATGTTTGCTTGAAGCAGGGAACCACATCATGACATCGTTATTTGATCCGATCCGTGTCGGCGATCTGCACCTTGCCAACCGCATCCTGATGGCGCCGTTGACGCGCACGCGCGCGGCCGGCGCCGGCCGCGTGCCCAACGCCATGATGCGCGATTATTACGTGCAGCGCGCCTCGGCCGGCGCCATCCTGACCGAAGCGACCAGCGTGACGCCGATGGGCGTCGGCTATCCGGACACGCCCGGCATCTGGTCCAGCGAACAGGTCGCGGGTTGGCGCGCCATCACCGACGCCGTGCACGAAGCCGGCGGTACCATCGTGCTGCAACTGTGGCATGTCGGGCGGATTTCCGATCCGTCCTATCTCGGCGGCGCTCTGCCGGTGGCGCCGAGCGCCATCGCGCCCAAGGGCCATGTCAGCCTGATCCGGCCGGCAAAACCCTATGCCGTGCCGCGCGCGCTCGAGACGGATGAGATTGCCGGCGTGGTCGAGGCCTTCCGCCGTGGCGCCGAGAACGCCAGGACGGCCGGGTTCGACGGCGTCGAGATCCACGGCGCCAACGGCTATCTCATCGACCAGTTCCTGCAGGACGGCACCAACCGCCGCACCGACCGCTATGGCGGCCCGATCGAGAACCGGGCGCGCCTGATGATGGAGGTGACCGACGCCGTCGTCGCGGTCTGGGGCGCCGGCCGGGTCGGCATGCATCTGGCGCCGCGCGCCGATTCGCAAGACATGGGCGACAGCGACCTCGCGGCGACGTTCGGCTACGCAGCCCGCGAACTCGGCAAGCGCGGCATCGCCTTCATCATGGCGCGCGAATCGCTCGACGGCCCGCGTCTCGGCCCGGCGCTGAAGGCTGCCTTCGGCGGCGTCTACATCGCCAATGAGGGCTTTGACCGCGCCAGCGCCGAGGCGTTGCTGGCGGCGGGCGAGGCCGATGCGGTGGCGTTCGGCAAGCTGTTCATCGCCAATCCGGACCTGCCGCACCGGTTCGCGTCCGGCGCGCCGCTCAACGCCTGGAACAGCGCCACCTTCTACGGCGCCGGGCCGGAAGGCTATGTCGACTATCCGCAGGCGGCCGTCGCCGCCTGAGGCAAGCGCCCACTCTTGTGCGCCGATACGGCGATGCTAGGCTCGCCTGGCCGGTATTCAAGTGCCGTTCATCCGCAATGATGACACTGGATGGCGGACCGACAACAATGCCGGTCGGATTTGGCCGGTCGGATTTGGCCCACGGCGTGCTGACGCAACAGGAGTGGACGCATGACATTGACCCGCATTGTTACCGCGATGAGCGCCGCGGCAGCGGTTTCGCTCGCTTTCTCGATGGTGCAGCCGGCACAGGCTCTCACCATGCAGGAATGCAGCGCGAAATATAAGGAGGCCCAGGCCGCCAAGACGCTGAACGGCATGAAGTGGAACGATTTCCGCAAGGCGCAGTGCGGCGCCGATGCCAGCAGCGCCGCGGCACCGGCGGCCGCGCCGGCCGCGGCTCCGGCCAAAGCCGCCACGACACGGGCGGCAGCGCCCGCCGCCACCGGCAACGTCGTGTTCCCGAGCGCCGTCTCGTCGAAATATTCGACCGAATCGGCCGGCAAGGCGCGCATGCATACCTGCCGCGACCAGTATCAGGCCAACAAGGCCACGAATGGCAATGGCGGCCTGAAATGGATCCAGAAGGGCGGTGGCTATTACAGCGAGTGCAACGCCAAGCTGAAGAGCTGAGGTTTCACGGCGAAACATAAGAAGGCCCCGCTACGGCGGGGCCTTTTTCGTTTCAGATCACGTTGCGCTCGAGCAGCGGCCGGTTGGCGGCAAGCCGCTCGAACGACAGGTCGCCGAGATCGAGCGTGACGTAGCGCCCTTGCGTGATCAACTCGGCAAGGCCGCGCCCCACCGCCGGCGACTGCTGCAGGCCGTGGCCGGAAAAGCCGGCCGCGACATAGCCGTTCTCGAGCCCGCCCAGCCGTCCGACGATGGCGTTATGGTCGAACAGGTTCATGTCGTAATGCCCGGCCCAGGCGCCGCCCTGCCTGATCGCCTCGAAAGCCGGCACGCGCGCGGCGAGCGCCGGCCAGACCAGTTCCTCGAATTGCGGCCAGTCGACCTCGAAATCCGCCGCCTGGTCGGTCTCGTGCGGGTCTTCCGGCGAGATGCCGCAAATATAGCCGTCGCCCTCGGGGCGCACCCAGACGCCGGACGTATCGATCAGCAGCGGAAAACCGGCCAGTTGCTCGCGCGCCGTGAAGCGGAACACGCTGCGCTTCTTGCCCCAGACCGGGATGGCGATGCCGGCCATCGCAGCCAGCTTGCGGTTGCCGAGCGCGCCCGCCGCATTGACGAGCACGCCGCAGCCGATGCGCCGGCCGTCAGAGAGCGTCAGGCCCGCAATCCGGTCGCCATCGCGCTCGAGGGTGACGACCTCGGCCTGGAGATAGCTGACGCCTGCCGCCCGCGCCGCCTTGCGAAAGCCCTGCATCAGCCCGTAGCCGTCGAACCAGCCTTCGCCGGTGCGGCCCCAGGTGCCGCAGACGAGATCGTCGCTGGCAAGATAGGGGAAGCGTTGCTTCAGGGCGGCGGCATCGAGATAGAGGATGTCGGCGCCGAGGCGCTGCTGCAAGGCCTGGTTCTCGGCCAGAATGCCCGCGCCTTCGGCACCGGCGACATAGAGGTAGCCGCCCTCGCGCAAGCCGACCTCCGGCTTGTCGCCATCGACCGCGAGCCGGTTGGCGATATCGCGCATGAAGCCGATGCCATAGAGCGAAATCTCGATATTGACCGCGCTCGAATATTGCTGCCGGATGCTGCCGGCGGACAGGGCCGAGGCGCTTTTGGCGTAGGTCATGTCCTTCTCGACGACGAGAATGCCCCGGCCGCTGCCCAGTGCCTTGGCCAGATGCCAGGCAATCGACGAGCCCATCACGGCGCCGCCGACGATCACGATGTCATACTGGGCCGCGGCGCTGTTCGCGCCGGTCTGTTGCGATGCTAGCGTCATGTTGCCTTCCTGGTGAACGTCGGGCCGTCGGCCCGACTTGAACCGCCTGTTCACCCACTCTATGCAGAGCGATAAGTTTTCTCACAAGGCCCATACGCCGCCAAAGGATGCCGCCATGACTGCCTCTCCGCTGAAAGCCGATCTTGCCGCTCTCCTCGCGAGGCTCGGCGTGGCGGCGAGCGCCGAAACGGGCGCGACGCTGACTTGCATCTCGCCGATCACCGGCGACACCGTGGCGCATCTGCCGGAGGCCTCGGGCGCCGACGTGACGGCTGCGATCGGGCGGGCGCATGCGGCGTTCCTTGCCTGGCGCAAGGTGCCGGCGCCGCGGCGCGGCGAACTCGTGCGCCTGCTCGGCGAGGAATTGCGCGCGGCCAAGGCCGATCTCGGCATGCTGGTGACGATCGAGGCCGGCAAGATCGTCTCCGAGGGCCAGGGCGAAGTGCAGGAGATGATCGACATCTGCGATTATGCCGTCGGCCTGTCGCGCCAGTTGTTCGGTCTGACCATCGCCACCGAGCGGCCCGAGCACCGCATGATGGAGACCTGGCACCCGCTCGGCGTGTGCGGCGTGATCTCGGCCTTCAACTTCCCGGTCGCGGTGTGGTCGTGGAACGCGGCTCTCGCCTTCGTGTGCGGCGACAGCGTGGTGTGGAAGCCGTCCGAGAAGACGCCGCTGACGGCGCTCGCCGTCAAGGCGATCTTCGACAAGGCCGCCAAGCGCTTCGGCGGCGTGCCGGACGGGCTGCTGGAAGTCGTCATCGGCGGGCGCGAGGCCGGCGACGCGCTGGTGTCGGATGCACGCGCGCCGGTGGTCTCGGCGACCGGCTCGACGGCGATGGGCCGCATCGTCGGGCCGAAGCTCGCGAGCCGCTTCGCGCGCGCCATCCTGGAACTCGGCGGCAACAATGCCGCGATCGTGGCGCCGAGCGCCGATCTCGATCTTTCGCTGCGCGGCATCGCCTTCGCGGCGATCGGCACCGCCGGCCAGCGCTGCACCACCTTGCGCCGGCTGATCGTGCACAAGGACGTCTACGACACGCTGATCCCGCGCCTCGCCAAGGTCTATGGCTCGGTCAGGATCGGCGATCCGCGCGAGGCCGGCACGCTGGTCGGCCCGCTGATCGACAAGGCGGCCTATGACGGCATGGAGAAGGCGCTCGCCGAGGCCCGCGCCGCCGGCGCCACGGTGCATGGCGGCGGGCGCGTCACCGGCATTGGCGGCGACAATGCCTATTACGTGCACCCGGCGCTGGTCGAGATGCCGAAGCAGGGCGGCCCGATGCTGCACGAGACCTTCGCGCCGATCCTGTATGTGACGCGCTACGACACGTTCGACGAGGCGGTGGCGCTGCAAAACGGCGTCGGCGCCGGCCTGTCGTCATCGCTGTTCACGCGCGACATGCGCGAGGCGGAAATCTTCGTCTCGGCGCTCGGCTCGGATTGCGGCATCGCCAACGTCAATATCGGCCCGTCCGGCGCCGAGATCGGCGGCGCGTTCGGCGGCGAGAAGGAAACCGGCGGCGGCCGCGAGGCCGGCTCCGACGCCTGGAAGAGCTACATGCGGCGCGCGACCAACACGATCAATTACGGCACCAGCCTGCCCTTGGCGCAGGGCGTGTCGTTCGAGGTCGAGGGGTAAGTCAGTTTCGTCCCGGGCTTGACCCGGGACCCAGCCTTTTTCGGAAAACGCACCGCGCGCATGGGCCCCGGCTCAAGGCCGGGGCAAGACGCTGTTCGTGCCATCCAACTCCACCTCACCCTGGAGCCTGTCGAAGGGTGATCCAGTGCGGCGCCAGGCTGGAGCATCCTTCGACAGGCTCAGGATGAGGTCGAGAAGGGAGATTCACCGCACCGCCTTGACGCGCTGCCAGAGACGGTCGAATGCTGCCTGCTGACGCGCATCGGGCGCGGGCGGAGAAAAATCCTGCTCCGCGCCGGCGAGCGCGGTCAACGCGCTGTCCTCGCCGAGCCAGGCGGCATTGGCGCGCGCGACCTCCGGGCGCAGCGCGTAGGCGATAAAGGCGCGTGCGGTCGCGGCGTTGGCGGCGGCCTTGGGGATAACCAGCGCATCGAACCACAGCGGCGCGCCCTCGCGCGGCGCCACGAAAACGATCTCGGCCTCGCTGCCGATCGCCTTGGCGCGCCGCGCCGCCAGCGTCACGGTGCGCGATTCGGCGACCGCGAGGCAGACATCGCCGCCGGCCAGCGCATCGGCCAGCGCGGCCTCGGGCAGGAAGCGGCGGATCGCAGCGCGCACCCGCATCAGCGCCTCGGCGGCGCGCGACCAGGCAGGCGTCGCGACCGGACCCGTCACCGGCAGGCCGAGGATGCGCAGCGCCGCCGGCAGCAACATGCGGGGCGCGTCGAGCACGGCGATGCCGCAATCCTTCAGTCTGGCCGCCAGGTCCGCCTTGAACAGCCAGCCCCAGCCATCGGGCAGCGCCGGCCCAAGTTTCTCACGCAGCGCGCGGGCATCGAAGCCAAGGCCGAGCCGGCCCCACATATACGGCGCGGCATAGCGGTTGCCGGCATCGCTTATGGCCATGGCGGCGCGCAGCGGTGGAGCGGCTTGCCCGACCGCGCCGGCAAGCCCGTCGCCAAGCGGCGCCAACGCCTTGGCGGCGATCAGCCGCGCCAGGCTTTCCCCCGGCACCACCGCGAGATCGTAACCCGGCGCGCCGGCGAGCAGGCTGCGCTCGAGCGCCGCCGGATCGTCGAGCACATCGGCGCTGACGCTGGCGCCGCTCTCCTGCGCGAAACCGTCAAGCAGCGCCGGGGCGATGGCATCGGCGGCGCCAATGATATGCAGCGCAGCCGGCTCCGCCACGGCCGGTACCGCGCCGCACGCCAGAGCCAGGACAAGGCCCGCAATGGCGCGCGCGAGCGCCAACGGCTCAGAGCGCCTCGGCGCCGGCGAGCGCGGCAAGCCGGCCAAGCGCGGCATCGAGCGTCGCATCGCGCTTGGCGAAGCAGAAGCGCACCACCGTCGTGACCGGATCGACGGCATAGAAGGCGCTGACCGGGATCGCCGCGACACCGTGGCTCTGCACCATGCGGCGGCAGAAGGCGACATCGTCGCTCTCGCCAAGCGGCGCGATGTCGATATTGAGGAAATAGGTGCCGGCCGAGGGCAGCACCGCAAGGCCGAGCCCGTGCAGGCCGGCGGTGAAGCGATCACGGCTGCGCTGCAAGCCGCTGCGCAGCCCGGTGAAGTAGCTATCGTCCTTGGCCAGCCCATAGGCGACCGCCGCCTGCAGGTTGGGCGGCGTGGTGAAGGTCAGGAACTGGTGCGCCTTGGCGAGCACGCGAATCAGGTCGGGCGCGGCTGCGACCAGCCCGACCTTCCAGCCGGTGAGGGAAAAAATCTTGCCGGCCGAGCCGATCTTCACCGTGCGCTCGCGCATGCCGGGCAGGCTCAGCATCGAGATATGCGACAGGCCATCGAAAACGACATGCTCCCAGACCTCGTCGCAGATGGCGATCGCGTCGTGCTTGACGCAGAAGCGCGCGAGAAGCTCGAGCTGCTCACGGCCATAGACGATGCCGGCCGGGTTGAGCGGATTGTTGAACAGCACCGCCTTGGTGCGGGCTGAGAACGCGGCGGCGAGATCGGCCTCGTCGAAATGCCAGTGCGGCGGCTTCAGCGTGACGAATTTCGCCACGCCGCCGGCGCGCTGCACCAGCGGCAGATAGGCATCGTACATCGGCTGGAACAGCACGACCTCGTCGCCGGGCTCGAGGATCGCCATCAGCGCGCCGGCGAGCGCTTCGGTTGCGCCCGAGGTCACCATCACCTCGCGCTCGGGGTCGAGGTCGAGCCCCTGCCAATGCGCATAATGGGCGGCAATCGCGGAACGCAGTTCCGGCAGGCCCATCATCGGCGGATACTGGTTCCAGCCGCTGACCACGGCCTCGGCGGCCTTGCGGCGCACATCCTCGGGCCCGGGATCATCCGGAAAGCCCTGGCCGAGATTGACGGCGCCCGTCTCGCGCGCCAGCACGGACATGACTTCGAAGACGGTGGTCGGGATATCCGAGAAAAGCCGGTTCACTGGCAGAACGATCCTCAAGGCAAGCAGATGTCCATACATAGCCGATGCGCGATGCAGGTAAAGCATGCGGGCGCCGGCGCGGGCCGTCTTCGGCAAATTATCGGTTGCCTGCCACAAGGCTTGCCGGCTAGGAACTGAGGCGATGCCGGTGCCGCGAGTGGGTGATTCATCGCCCTGCCGCGGTTAAACGGGAACATGGTGCAGGCCCCAGCGGCCCCATGCCATGGCTGCCCCCGCAACTGTCAGCGGTGAGCCCTGATCCGAAAAGGCCACTGGAAAGCCCATTGCGGGCCAATTCCGGGAAGGCGTGATCGAGGAGGCGACGACCCGCAAGCCAGGAGACCGGCCGGCGTCATCGATGCAACCCCAAACTCTGACGGTGGGTCAGGGTGGAGGATCATGATGCCGCTTGCCACGCACGGGCCTATTGCGCCCGTTTTTGCCCTTATTTCCGCGATTTCACTCTTCACCGGCCCCGCTTCCGCGCAGGCGGACGGCACGGTCGAGCCACTGCTCGAGGTCGTCGTCACGCCGAACCGTTCGCCGGAAGCGATCCAGCATTCCGGCTCGGCGCTGACGGTGATCAAGGCCGACGAGATCGCGAAATCCAATCCCGGTTCGCTCGCCGACGTGCTGCGCGGCGTGCCCGGCCTGTCGATCGCCGAATCGGGCGGCCCCGGCAAGGTGACCTATGTCAGCCTGCGCGGCGCCGAGGCGCGCCATACGCTGGTGCTGATCGACGGCATCCGCGTCAACGACCCGTCCGTGACCGACGGACCGTTCGATTTCTCCAACATGGTCGCCACCGATATCGAGCGCATCGAGGTGCTGCGCGGGCCGCAATCGGCGCTGTACGGCTCGGATGCAATCGGCGGCGTGATCAACATCATCACGCGCAAAGGGCGCGGCGCGCCCAAGGCCAGCATCACGGTCGAAGGCGGCAGCTACCGCACCGGCACGGTGACGGCGAGCGTCTCGGGCGGCACGCAGCGCCTGTCCTACGCTTTCGCGCTCGCCGCCGGCCATAGCGACGGGTTTTCCGCCTATGGCTACCGCATCCGGCCGCTCGCCCGCGCCTATGGCCCGCTCGACAAGGACGGCTATGATCGGCTCGCCGGCACGGCGCGGCTGAGTTTTCGAGCAACCGACACGCTGACCTTCGAGGCCGGGCTGTATTCGGGCCGGGTGCGCGGCGGCTATGACGCGGCCTTTGCCGGCTTCGGCTACCTGCCGGATACACCCTCGATGCAGATGAACTGGCTGACGACGGTCTATGGCCGCGCCATCCTCGACAGTTTCGACGGGCGGCTACGCAACCAACTCACCGTCTATGCCAATCGCACCGACCGCACGTCCGATGACGTACAGCGTTGCTGTGTTGGTTCCCCTACGAAGGGCACATTCAGCAAGTATGAATATATCGGCAACCGCTACGGCGTCGAATATCAAGGCGACCTGAAGCTCAACCGTTTCGGTAAGCTGACCTTTGGCACCGGCGCCGAGGCAGAAGACTTCTCTTCCAAAACACCGGATCGCCAGCAGCACTCGCGCCTGTCGCAATCGGCGTTCGCCCTGCATCAGATCACGTTGCTTGACCGGCTCGACCTGTCGCTTGGCGGGCGGGTCGATCATGTCGGCGACACCGAGACCTTCGTCACGGGCAGGGCAACCGCCGCCTATCGCATCGAGGAAACCGGCACCAAGCTGCGTGCCAGCCTCGGTACTGGCGCCAAGGCGCCCTCACTCTACCAGCAGTTCGGCCGATTCGGTCCCGTATTGCTTGGTAATCCCGCGCTCAGGCCTGAGCACTCGGTCGGCGTCGATGCTGGCATCGACCAGAGCCTCCTCGGCAAGCGTGTGACGCTGTCAGGCACCGTTTTTGCCAATCGAATACGCAACTTGATTGACTTCGATCAGACGCTTGGCGTGTTCGGCCAGTACATCAATGTCGGGCGCGCCCGCACGAAGGGCGTCGAGCTTTCGGGCCAGGCGGTGCTGTGGCCGGGCTACGCCACGCTGAAGGCGAGCTACACCTATCTCGACGCGCGCGACGTCACCACGGATCCGGATTATCTCGCCGCACACAAGACCCCTGCCAAGACCAAGCTCGCGCGCCGGCCGGTCAACCAGGGCCGCGTGTCGTTGGCGCTGACGCCGATCGACAAGCTGACCGTCGAGCCGGTGCTGTATCTCGTCGGCGCGCGCTTCTCCTCGCCGCAGCAGAAGCTGAAGCTCGCGCCCTATGCCAGGCTCGATCTCAATCTCAGCTACAAGATCGACGAGCGCTTCACGGTGTTTGGCCGGGCCGAGAACCTGACCAACGCGCATTACCAGGAAATCGCCACCTACGGCACCACGGGCCGGGCCTTCTATGGCGGCGTGAAAGCGACGTGGTGAAAGCTGTTTGCGGAATGCGCTGGACCATGTTTCGACAGGCTCAACATGAGGGTTGAGGATTTATCGCCCTCGACCTCATCCTGAGCTTGTCGAAGGATGGTCCAGATCCCACCGGACCCTCACCTCAGACCGGCGGCCAGGATATCCAGCGCCTCGACCAGCCCCGGCCCCGGACAAGCGGTCAAGGCGGGCGGCAGTGTCACCACCCGCCGCCCGGCCGCCCAGGCCCTGAGCGCGGGATGACGCAGCAACGCGGCGCCGCGATCGTTGGCGGCGCTGCGGCCTTCCGCCAGCACGAGCACCTGCGGATCAAGTTGCAAGAGGGTTTCGAGCGGCACGAAGCGGCCATGCGCCGCCGGAATCGCCGGACGCAGCCCGACAGCGGCGAGCAGGCTGCCGGTCAGGCTGTCGGCGCCATCGACATAGCCGCCGCGCCCGAGCGCCAGCGCGCTGCGGCCGGCGCCGGCATTGGCGGCGGCTTCCCGCGCGGCCTCGATATGCGCGACCAGCGCCACGCCGCGTTCGGGATGGCCAAGCGCGGCAGCGAGGGCGCGGATTTCCGCCGCGCCGGCGGCAAACCCCTGCCAGAGCGGCACGATCCTGACCGCGATGCCTTGCCGGGCGAGCACGCCGGAGGTGACGGGCCGGTCGTAGGGGCCGGCGAGCACGAGATCGGGCCGGTCGCGCAGCACGGCCTCGATGCCGCCGCTCGCCACCGGGAAGTTGCGTGCCTTGCGCGCCGCCGCCGACATGCCGGCGTCGCGGGAAAAGCGGCTCAGCGCCACGATCTGGCCGGGATCGGCCAGCGCCAGCAGCAACTGGTCGGCGCACAGGTTGAGCGAGAGCACGCGCGGGGACCGGCTCGCCGCCTGTGCCGGGCCAAAGGCGAGCAGGACGGCGACAAACGGCAGGAGCAGGCGGAAACAATGCATGCCCGACGCCCTACAGCCAAACGCCGCGCTTGGAAACGGCGGCGCGAGCAGTCATAGATGCGCCACCCGCAACATCCGCCGCCCATGACCCAGCGCCTGCTCGTCATCTGCCTATTCGCGCTCGCCGCCGTGCTCGCGCTCGCTTCGCTCGCCATCGGGCCGGCGCAGCTCGGCGCGGGCGCGATATGGCGCGGGCTGGTTGACGGCGACGGCTTCGCCGGGCTGATCCTGCGCGACATCCGCCTGCCGCGCACCGTGCTGGCGCTGATCGCCGGCGGCGGGCTCGGCCTCGCCGGCGCCGCCCTGCAAGGCCTGTTGCGCAACCCGCTCGCGGAACCCGCGATCTTCGGCGCGCCGCAGGCGGCGGCGCTTGGCGCGGTGCTGGTGCTGTTCGTGGCCGGTGGTGCGCCGGGCTCGCTCGCCGTCGGCGGCGCGGCGGTCGGCGGCGCCCTGCTGGCGCTCGCCCTGCTCGTCGCCATCGCCGGGCGCAGCGAAAGCCTGACCGCCTTCCTGTTGGCCGGGCTCGCCATCGGCAGTCTCGCCGGCGCGCTGACCACGCTGGTGCTCAACCTGGCGCCGAACCCGTTCGCCCTCGCCGAGATCGTGTACTGGATGATGGGCTCGTTCGAGAACGCCGCGCTGCCGCAGGTGGCGATCGCCGGCGCGTGCATTCTCGTTGGCGGCGCGCTGCTCTTCGCCGCCGGCCCCGCCCTCAGGGCGCTGGCGCTCGGCGAGGAGGTCGCGGAAAGCCTCGGCACGCGGCTCGGCGCGGTCAGGCTCGCCATCGTCGCCGGCGTCGGGCTGATCGTCGGCGGCACCACGGCGGTCGCCGGGGCGATCGGCTTCGTCGGCCTCGTCGCGCCGCATCTGGTGCGCCGCGCCTGCGGCTACGATCCGGCGCGCCTGCTGCTGCCGGCGGCGCTCGCCGGCGCCTGCCTGCTCACCGCCGCCGATATCGCCGTGCGCCTGATCCCGGCCAACACGGAACTCAAGGTCGGCGTGCTGACCAGCCTGATCGGCGTGCCGGTATTCCTGTGGATCCTGATCGGCGGCTACCGGGCGCGCGAGGGCGCCAGATGAACCTGCTCGCGGCATCCGCCCTCACCGTCAGGCGCCATGGCCGGACCCTGCTCGACGCCGTCTCGTTCGACGCGGACGCGGGCGAGCGCATCGCGGTGATCGGCCCGAACGGCGCCGGAAAATCGACATTGCTGCGCGCGCTCGCCGGCCTGATCGCGGCCGAGGGCACGGTGCGGCTCGGCGGCACGCCCCTGCCGCCGGCCGGCCCTTCGCGGGCGCGGACAATCGCCTACCTGCCGCAGGAAGCCGCCTTCCACTGGCCGATGCGGGCTGAAGATGTCGTGGCGCTCGGCCGCATTCCCCATGGCTGGCGCGGCGGGCCGCTCTCGGACAAGGACGCCACGGCGGTCGCCCATGCGCTGGATCAGGCCGCCGCGCGCGCCTTCACCGGGCGCGCCGTCGACCGGCTGTCCGGCGGCGAACGGGCGCGCGTGGCGCTGGCACGCGGGCTCGCCGTCGAGGCGCCGCTCATCCTCGCCGACGAGCCGGTCGCCGCACTCGATGCCCGCTACCAGACGATCGCGATGGCGGCGCTTGCCGCACGCGCACATGAGGGCGCACTGGTGATCGCCGTGCTGCACGACCTGACGCTGGCCGCGCGCTGGGCAAGCCGCGTGCTGGCGATTTCGCACGGCCGGCTCGTCGCCGACGGGCCACCAGCCGCCGTGCTGACGGAAACGCTCCTGGCCGACCTTTACGGCGCTGCCTTCGACATCGTCGACCGGCCGGAGGGCCTCGGTATCCTGCCCGGCGCTCACACGCCGTGATAGGCGCGGAACCAGGCGACGAAACGGTCGAGGCCGAGGCCAAGCGGCGTCGCCGGGCGAAAACCGACATCACGCTCGAGCGCGCTGGTATCGGCTGAGGTCTCGAGCACGTCGCCCGGCTGCATCGGCAGCAACTCGCGGATCGCCGGCCGGCCGCAGGCGCGCTCCAGTTCGGCGACGAAATCGAGCAGGCCGACCGGCTGGCTGTTGCCGATATTGTAGAGCCGGTACGGGGCGTCACTGGTGGCGGGATCAGGCGCATCGGCACGCCAGGCAGGGTCGGGCGCGGCCGTGCGGTCGAGCGTGCACACCACGCCCTCGGCGACGTCGTCGATATAGGTGAAGTCGCGCTTCATGGCGCCGTGGTTGAAGATGCGGATCGGTGTCCCAGCGAAAATGGCGCGCGTAAAGCCATAGACCGCCATGTCCGGCCGGCCCCACGGGCCGTAGACGGTGAAGAAGCGCAGCCCCGTCACCGGCAGGCGATGGACATGGGCATAGGCATGCGCCATCAACTCGTTCGCCTTCTTGCTCGCGGCATAGAGGCTGACGGGATGGTCGACCGCCTGGTCGGTGCCGTAGGGCAGACGCCGGTTGGCGCCGTAGACCGAACTCGACGAAGCAAACACCAGATGGCGCACATGATGGCGATGGGCCGCTTCCAGCACGGTGGCGAAACCGTCGCAATTGGCGCGGATGCAGGCGAGCGGATTGTCGATCGAGGCGCGCACGCCGGGCTGGGCGGCAAGATGCACGACCGCATCCGGCTGCACGGCATCGAAGGCGGCGAGCGTCGCTTGCGGCTCGCTCAGGTCGGTGTCGAAGAAGCGGAAATTCTCGTGCGCCGCCAGCCGGGCGAGGCGGGCACGCTTCAGCGCCGGATCGTAATAGGGCGTCAGCGCATCGAGGCCGGCAACCGCATCGCCACGCGCCAGCAGCATCTCTGCGACGCGCATGCCGATGAAGCCCGCGGCGCCGGTGACCAGAATTGTCGATCTCGCAGCCATTGATCGCCTCCACCATGGAGCAGCCGGCATGGCAGAGGCGCCCAGACCGCGCAAGCGGCAATCGGCCTATGCCACTATGCGACATGCGGTCGGGTTGATCCGCCCCGGCGCGGGGGCGTATCTGGAGCCATTCCAGCAATGCCGACAGGACCTGGTGCCAGTATGGACTACCTGCAACATTTCGAGACCGCGCTTGCCAAGCTGAAGCACGAGCGGCGCTACCGGGTCTTCGCCGATCTCGAGCGCCGCGCCGGCCGGTTTCCGCGCGCCGTGTGGCGTGGCGCCCATGGCGAGCGCGAGGTGGTGATCTGGTGCTCGAACGATTATCTCGGCATGGGCCAGCATCCGAAAGTGCTGAGCGCGATGTGCGAGGCGGCTGGGCGCATGGGCGCCGGCGCCGGCGGCACGCGCAACATCTCGGGCAGCAACCGGTGCGTGATCGCGCTCGAGGACGAGTTGGCCGACCTGCATGGCAAGGAAGCGGCGCTCGTCTTCACCTCCGGTTACATCTCAAACCTCGCCGGCATCGCCACCATCGCCAAACTGCTGCCGGACTGCCTGATCCTGTCGGACGCGCTCAACCACAATTCGATGATCGAGGGCGTGCGCGCCGCCGGCTGCGCGCGCCAGATCTGGCGCCATAACGATCTCGCCCATCTCGAGGAGCTTCTGGCGCGGGCCGGTCGCGACAGGCCGAAGCTGATCGTGTTCGAGAGCGTCTATTCGATGGATGGCGACGTGGCGCCGATCGCGGCGATCTGCGACCTCGCTGAGCGCTATGGCGCCATGACCTATCTCGACGAGGTCCATGCCGTCGGCATGTATGGGCCGCGTGGCGCCGGCATCGCCGAGCGCGACGGCGTCATGAACCGCGTCGACGTGATCGAGGGCACGCTCGCCAAGGCGTTCGGGGCGCTCGGCGGCTACATCGCCGGCAAGATGGCGGTGGTCGATGCCGTGCGCTCGCACGCACCGGGCTTCATCTTCACCACCGCCCTGCCGCCGGGCGTCGCGGCCGCCGCGGCGGCCGCAATCGCACATCTGAAGGTCTCGCATGTCGAGCGGGCCGAGCAGCGCGCGGCGGTTGCCGCCACCAAGGCGGCGCTCACAGCCGCCGGCCTGCCGGTGATGGCGACCGGGACGCATATCGTGCCGGTGATGGTGGGTGACGCGGAAAAGTGCAAGCAGGCAAGCGACCTGCTGCTCGAGGAGCATGGCATCTACATCCAGCCGATCAATTATCCGACCGTGCCGCGCGGCACTGAGCGCCTGCGCATCACGCCGACGCCGCAGCACGATGCGGCGCTGATCACGGCGCTGGCGGCGGCGTTATGCGATGTCTGGCACCGGCTCGGCCTGCCGTTCCGAGAGGCGGCGAAACCGGCAGGCGAGCCGGCCGTCGCCGAGGCATGAGCCGCGCCTTCGACCATTCTCGCAGTTGACCGGCCGCGTCCAGCCGATCAAGGTCGCAGCCGTTGCGGGGAGGATACGGGGCATGGCTGAGGCGGCCGCGAGCGAACAGGTTTTCGATTTCATCGTCGTCGGCGCGGGCTCAGCCGGCTGCGTGCTGGCCAACCGGCTGTCGGCGGATGGGCGCTACAGCGTGGCGGTGCTTGAAGGCGGCGGCAAGGATAACTGGATCTGGTTTCACATTCCGGTCGGCTACCTGTTCGCCATCGGCAATCCGCGCTCCGACTGGATGTTCAAGACCGAGCCGATGCCGGGCCTGAACGGCCGCGTGCTGAACTATCCGCGCGGCAAGACGATCGGCGGCTGCTCGGCGATCAACGCCATGGTCTACATGCGCGGCCAGGCGCGCGATTATGACGGCTGGCGCCAGCTCGGCCTCGAAGGCTGGGGCTGGGACGATGTGCTGCCGCTGTTCAAGCAGCAGGAGGATCATTTCCTCGGCGCCAGCCAGTTCCACGGCGCGGGCGGGCCGTGGCATGTCGACAAGCCGCGCATCCGCTGGGACATTCTCGACGCTTTCATCAGTGCCGCCGAGCAGAGCGGCATTCCGCGCACGCCCGATTTCAACACCGGCACCAACGAAGGCTGTGGCTATTTCCAGGTCAACCAGAAGGGCGGCCGGCGCTGGAGCGCGGCGCGCGGCTTCCTCAAGCCGGTCCTGAACCGGCCGAACCTACACCTGATCACCGGCGCGCTCGCCGAGCGCATCGGCTTCGAGGGCAACCGAGCCAAGACCGTCACCTATCGCCAGAACGGCGCGCAGCACACCATCGCGGCGCGGCGCGAGATCATCGTCGCGACCGGCGCGGTGGCGACGCCCGCCCTGCTCGAACGCTCCGGCCTCGGCAACGGCGCGCATGTGCAGAGGCTCGGCGTGCCGGTCGTCGCCGACCTGCCCGGTATCGGCGAGAACCTGCAGGACCATCTGCAGATCCGGCCGATCTACAAGGTCGAGGGCGTGGCGACGATGAACATCCTGTATCGCTCGCTGTTCCGGCGCGGCCTGATGGGGCTCGAATACGCGCTCAGGCGCACCGGCGCGCTCACCATGGCGCCGTCGCAGCTTGGCGCCTTCACGCGCTCGTCGCCGGAATTCGACACGCCGAACCTGCAATTCCACATCCAGCCGCTGTCGCTCGATGCGTTCGGCGAGCCGATGCACCCGTTCCCGGCCTTCACGGTCAGCGTCGCCAACCTGCGCCCGACCAGCCGCGGTTCGATCCATGCGCGCTCACCCCGGCCCGAGGACGCGCCGATCATCCAGCCGAACTACCTGTCGACGCCGGAAGACCAGCGTGTCTCGGTCGATTCGCTCAGGCTGGCGCGGCGCATCGTGCAGGCGCCGGCGCTGGCGCAATACCGGCCGCAGGAGTTCAAGCCCGGCGCGCATCTGACCTCGGATGCCGAGTTGGTGCAGGCGGCGGGCGATACCTCGACGACGATCTTCCACCCCGTCGGCACGGCGCGGATGGGGCCGGACGGCGACGCGATGGCGGTCACCACGGCCCGGCTGAAAGTGCGCGGCGTCGAGGGCCTGCGCGTGATCGACGCCTCGGTGATGCCGCGCATCACCTCCGGCAACACCAACACGCCGACGATGATGATCGCCGAGAAGGGCGCGGCGATGGTGCTGGAGGATGCGCGCGGCTAAGCCCGCTCTGGTCGCCGGCAACGCATGGGATTAACATCCGGGAATGGCCGATTCATCGCTCGCCCACGCCCTTCCGACCGGCCGTACCGTGGCGCATGTCACGCGCGGCACGATGCGGCTGCTGGCGCAGGCCGACCGGCCGGCGGTGACGGAGATGACTCTTGCTTCGGGCCGGCGCGCCGACATCCTGTCGATCGGCGCCGATAACGGCATCTGGATCATCGAGACGAAATCCTGCCTCGAGGATTTCCGCATCGACCGCAAATGGCCGTTTTACCGCGACTATTGCGACCGGCTGTATTTCGCCGTCGACGAGCGCTTTCCGCACGATGTGCTGCCCGACGACGCCGGCCTGATCATCGCCGACGGCTATGGCGCGGCGATCCTGCGCGAGGCGCCCGAGCACAAGCTGGCCGCGCCGCGACGGCGGGCGCTGACGCTGCAATTCGCGCGGCTGGCGGCGCGCCGGATGATGGCACTGGCTGATCCGGAACTGCCGGCCGGGTTTTGAGGGGGCGGTGGCACCGCCGTCATTCCCGCGTCAGGTCAGGAACGCGGGATAAGCCCTAAACGAAAGCGCCCCGTTTCCCCTGGGCCCCGGATCAAGTCCGGGGCAAAACGTCGAGGGAACCGCAACCGTCTTGTCCCGGCCTTGAGCCGGGACCCAGGGCGGCGCGTGCTCCGTTTCCCTGGACCCAATCCCCCTTCTCAGCGCGGCGCGCGCTTGGCGAGGATGCGTTGCAGGGTGCGGCGGTGCATGTTGAGGCGGCGCGCGGTTTCCGAGACGTTGCGCTCGCATAGTTCGTAGACGCGCTGGATATGCTCCCAGCGTACGCGGTCGGCCGACATCGGATTTTCCGGCGGGGCCGGCTTGTGGTCGGCGCTCGCCATCAGCGCGCCATGGATCTCGTCGGCATCGGCCGGCTTGGCGAGATAGTCGAAGGCGCCCATCTTCACCGCCGTCACGGCGGTGGCGATGTTGCCGTAGCCGGTGAGGATGATGGCGCGCGCCTCGGGGCGCCGGCGCTTCAACTCGGAAATCACGTCGAGCCCGTTGCCGTCCGCCAGCCGCATGTCGATGACGGCGAAGGCCGGCGGCCGCTCGGCAATGGCGGCGAGCCCCGCCTCGACCGTCTCGGCCGTGGTGACGTGATAGCCCCGTGCCTCCATGGCGCGCGCCAGGCGGTTGAGGAAGGGTTTGTCGTCATCGACGATCAGCAGGCTGAGATCGTCCGTGGCGGAAGGCATGGTGTTCATCACTATCGCTCTGGCCGGATTTTCACCTGGCCGGAAAAATGCTTCTGTCATGGTTCTGTACCACTGTCACTATACACTGTTTGCCGGTTGCTGGCGTTTCGGCACCGATTGGCCGCGCGCCGTGCCCTCGAAAACCTCGCGCTGCCAGACCAGGACGACCGAGGCACCGCCCGGCGGAGACGGCATATTTCTGGCGGAAAACGCCGCGCCGGAGCGCTCCAGCAGGGTTTTCGCGATGAACAACCCAAGGCCGAGCCCACCTCCCTCGCGCGCCTTCTCGCGGCCGCGCAAACCGCCACGCGATGATATATAGGGCTCGCCGAGCCGGCCGAGTACCTCGGGCGCAAATCCCGGCCCGTCGTCGCGGATGCCGATCGAGACGTGGTCATGGTCCCAGGAGGCGGTGACGACGACGCTGGCAGCGGCAAAATCGATGGCGTTGTCGACGATATTGGCGAGCCCGTACAGGATGCCGGGGTTGCGGTCGCAATCGGGTTCCGGCGCCTCGCCCGCCATCACGACCTGGACGTCGATGCCGAAGGCGCGCTGCGGCGCGGTGATATCCTCGACGAGATGGGCGATCGTCATGCGGTGCAAAGGCCCGGCCTCGTCGCCGAGGGAGGCGAGTTTCGACAGGATCGAGCGGCAGCGCGCCGCCTGTTCCTGCAAGAGCTGGATATCCTCGCGATACGGGCTGTCGGCGGGCACGGTGCGCTCGAGTTCGCGCGCGACGAGCGCGATGGTCGCCAGCGGCGTGCCGAGTTCATGGGCGGCGGCCGCCGCCAGCCCGTCGAGCTGCGACAGGTGCTGTTCATGGGCGAGCACCAGTTCGGTGGCCGACAGCGCCTCCGAGAGCTGGCGCGCCTCTTCGGCGACGCGCCAGG
>ERZ778018.694-NODE-694-length-42202-cov-10.128004_pt1 | contig 42202 bp, 39 predicted proteins | sample MGYA00375748_ERZ778018 | MGnify/ENA primary metagenome ERZ778018 (study PRJEB29350, sample SAMN05509839) | bioreactor metagenome | biome: bioreactor; material: wastewater | place: South Africa: University of Cape Town | collected 2014-04-22 ... | reverse complement strand
CGAAGGCGCTTTCGGGATCGAGGAAGGTGATCCAGTAGGCGTGGATGCCGCCGGCGAGTGCGCTGAACAGGCCGGAGAGCGCGAAGGCCAGCACCTTGTAGAGCGTGGTGTTGACGCCCATCACGGCCGCGCCTTCCTCATTCTCGCGGATGGCGATCAGGCCGAAGCCGAAGCGGCTGCGGCTGAGCCACCAGATGGTTGCCGTGGCGATGGCGAGCAGCCCGAGCGACAATTCGTAGAACAGCGGATCGTTGTTGAGCGGCGGCAGCACCAGGCCGATATTCTCGCCGGCGAGCGGCGTGTTGGAGATGATGGCGATCATCACCTGGGCAAGCGCCAGCGTGGCGATGGCGAAGTAATGCCCCTTGAGCCGCAGCACCGGCAGGCCGAGCAGGAAGGCGAAGGCAACCGCCAGCACGACGCCGAAGACGAGGCCGAAGGCGAAAGGCAATTGCCACTGCACCATGGCGATGGCGACGCCGTAGCCGCCAAGGCCGTAGAACGCCGAATTGCCGAAGGAGGCGTAGCCGGTATAGCCGCCGATGATGTTCCAGCCCTGCGCCAGCACGGCGAGAAGCAGCGCGTTGATGCCGAACTGCACGAGCACGTCGGAGCCGAGCCAGGGCACGGCGGCGAGGCCCGCGAGGACGATGACGGCGAGCGCGGCGCGGGAGGGCGTCATGCGGTTTTCCCCAGCAGGCCGGAGGGTCGCACGATCAGCACCAGCACGAGCACGCCGAAGCTCGCGACATCGGCGAAGGTCGCGCCGATATAGAGCACGGCGAGCGATTCGATGACGCCGAGCACCAGCCCGCCGACGATGACGCCGAGCGGGTTCTCGAGCCCGCCGATGATGGCGATGGCGAAGCATTTCGCGGTCAGCGCCGCGCCGATATACGGGTTGATCTGCGATACGGTGCCGTAGAGCCCGCCGGCAGCACCGGCGAGCGCGATGCCGATGCCGAAGGTGACGGCATAGAGATGGCGCGGCTCGACGCCGTAAAGCCGTGCCGCGACGAGGTTCTGTGCCGTGGCGCGGATGGCCCGGCCGAGCCTCGTGCGCAGCAGGAACACCCACATGCCGACGGTGAGCGCGATGGCGATGCCGAAGGCCATCAGTCGCGCCAGCGGTACCACGACCGGCCCGAGCGCGATGCTGTTGCCGGCATAGGGCGGGTTGATGGTGCGGTAATCGGCCGAGAAGGCGAGTTGCGCCAGATAGGTCAGCACGACCTCGATGCCGAAGGTGATGAGCAGCGTGTTGAACATCGGCGCGCGCACGATGAGATTGAGCAGGCCGCGCTGCACGACATAGCCGAGGCCGAACATGATGATCGCCGTCAGCGGCAGGCCGAGGAACGGGTCAATGCCGAGATAGGTGTAGAGGTGCCAGGCGAGATAGGCGCCGAGCATGATGAAGGCGCCATGCGCCAGGTTGACGATGTTCAGCACGCCCCAGACCAGGGCGAGCCCCAGCGCCATGATGGCGTAGAGCCCGCCCAGGAGCACACCGTTGATCAGGATTTGCGTGAGCAGGTCCACGGCGTCCTCCCTTGCCGGTTGCGGCGCGCCTTAGCGGGCGTCCCAGGCCGGCATGGGATAATGCGGCTTCTCGATGAAGCCCTTGGCGCCGTAGACCTCGGCGACCTTGCCGCCCTGCACCTGGATGACGATCTGCGGCAGGTCGATCTGGCCGCTCTCGCCGAAGGCGATGGTGCCGTACAGGCTGTCGAATTTCAGCTTGGCGATGGCATCGCGCACCTTCTGCGGCTCGGTGGTGCCGGCATTCTCGACCGCCTGCGCCAGGGCCTCGACATCGGCGATGCCTGAGGCGGCGTGGTAGTCGGGATCGTAGCCGAATTTCTCCTTGTAGGCCTTGGCGAAGGCGGCGGCGTCGCCGAACCACTTGTCCTTGAGTTCGGCGGTCGGCAGCCAGGCGGTCATGCCGAAGGCGTAATCGGCGTCGCTGCCCAGCGCCTTGCGGAAGTCGTCGCTCGGCACGCCGACGGTGAAGGAATACAGTTTCGGCGCCACGGCGAGGCTCTTGGCCTGGCGCACGAAGTTGAGGATTTCCGTCTCGTGGCCGGCGACCAGCACGACCTCGGCCTTCTTGTCCTTGACCTGCGACAGCAGGGCGCTGAAATCGCTGGCGTTGGAGGTGTATTTCTCATCCATCACCGTGGTCAGGCCGGCGGCCTTGAGCAGGGGCCTGGTGCCCTTGGCGACCGAGACGTCGAAGGCATCGTCGGCATAGAGCAGCGCCACGGTCTTGGGCGCCGGATCAAGCTCCTTCAGCATCGAGACCGTCGAGCCGAAATAGTTGCTGGCCGGGGCCAGCGTGCCGAAGATGTACTTGAAGCCGCGCGAGAAAATCTGGTCGGAGGCGCCGCCGCCCTGCACCATCGGCACCTTGTATTTCTCCGAGACGGCGGAATCGGCGAGCGCGAAATTCGAGGCGAACGGCCCGAGCAGCAGGCTGACCTTGTCCTGCGAGACAAGCTGCGTGTACTGGCGCACGCTCAGGCTGACATCCGACTGGTTGTCGTAGATTTTCAGGGCGAGCTTGCGCTTTTCCGCGCCGACCTTGACGCCGCCGGCCTCGTTGATCTTCTCGACCGCGAATTCGTAGGCGTCCTTGTAGTAGCGCCCGGTATTGGCGAGCGGCCCGGTCAACTGGACGGAGGCGCCGAGCACGATATCGTCGGCGCTCGCTGCCGGGCCGGCGGCGAGGAGGGCGGTCGCGCTGAGCAGCGCACCTGCGAGATATGACACTGGCTTGAACATGATTTCCTCCCTGTGCAGGCGCCCCCGCAACGGCGATGCCGGGACCAGGATCATCATACGGACCAGCCACGACGCCGCTAGAGCGCCAGGCCTACGCAATTAGGCCAAGCTTTCGCCAAACAAACGCCGTGGATGGCGATCCGTTCCGCGTGTGTCACAGGGGGGGGGCGAACGATCCGCCTTTTGCGTCGGGATGGGCCGGGCAAACCGGCCCATGGCGGCCGGAAAACCGCGCGGTCAGGTCTGCTTCACGCCGCCATCCTGGAAGCGGTAGAGCGCGATCACGGCGGCGAGGCCAAGCCGGCGGAAGGCGTGGAACGGGAACGGCCGGATCGCCTTGAGCGGCAAGGGCAGCAGGTCCGGATTGCCGCTGGCGGCATAATCGGCGATGGCGCGGCCCATCGCGCTTTGCAGGCCGACGCCCCGGCCCATGCAGCCGATATCGATGATCAGGCCCGGCGCCGGCTCGTGCAGATGCGGCATGTGATCCTGGGTGACGGCGACGCGGCCGCCCCAGCGATATGCGAACGGCGTGTTGCCGAGTTGCGGGAACAGCTTGCCGACGACGCGCTCGAGATGCCCCCAGTCGGAGGCGCCCTTCGGCTCGCGGAACGGGCCGCGCCCGCCCATCAGCAGGCGGCCGGCATGGTCGAGCCGGAAATACAAGAGCAGCTTTCGCGTGTCCGAGACGACCTGGCCATGCGGCAGCACGGTCCTGAGCAGGTTGTCGCTCAGCGGCGCGGTGGCGATTTGGAACGAATTCATAGCCACGACCGTGCGTTTCAGGCCCGGCACGAGGTCGTCCGTGTAGCCGTTGGTGCAGACCACGACCTTGCCGGCGCGCACGCTCGGCCCTTGCGCGGTCCTGACGCTCCAGCCGTCCTTTGCCGGCTCGATCGCCACGACCGGGGACTGGCCGTGGATGGTGGCGCCGGCGGCTGCCGCCGCGCGCGCCAGCCCGCGCGCGTAGCTCAGCGGCTGGATGGCGCCGGCGCGTGGATCGAGCCAGCCGCCGACATAGGCGCTTGTGCCGAGATGCTCGGTGACCTCGCCGGCATCGAGCAGGCGCGCGGCGACGCCCCGGCGCGCCCATTGCGCCGCCCGCTTGCGCACCAGCTCCAGCCCCTCGGGAGCATGGGCGGCCTGGATCCAGCCGGTGCGGATATGGGGCACGTCCATGTTGTGGCGCGCGATCAGGTCGAACACGCAATCGGCGGTGCTGCCGGCGAATTCGACGAGCCGCGCGCCGTGCTCGGGGCCATATTCCGCCAGCAACTCGTCGGGATCGTATTTGAGGCCGGGGATGACCTGGCCGCCATTGCGGCCCGAGCCGCCCCAGCCGGGCTCGTGCGCCTCGAGCACGACGACGGAGATGCCCTTTTCCGCCAGATGCAGCGCCGTCGAGAGCCCGGCATAGCCGGCGCCGACGACGCAGACATCGACCTGCCGGTTGTCGCCAAGCGGCGGCGCGGCGGGGGCAGGCGTCGCGGTGGCCGCCCAGAGCGCGGGGGCAAGCGGGAAAGGGGCGGTCATTTGCGGCTCCTCAAAGCCGGCGCGGCGGCTGCTATAGCGGATGGGTGACGCGGCGCAGGAAATCCTGGGTTCGGGCGTGCCGGGGATGGCTCAGCATGGAGGCGGCCGGACCTTCCTCGACGATCACGCCCTGGTCGATGAACAGCGCCCGGTCGGCGACCTCGCGGGCAAACGCCACCTCATGCGTGACGATGATCATGGTCATGCCGTCCTCGGCGAGGCTCTTCATGACGGTGAGCACCTCGCCGACAAGCTCGGGATCGAGCGCCGAGGTCGGCTCGTCGAATAGGATGGCGCGCGGCTGCATGGCGAGCGCGCGCGCGATGGCGACGCGCTGCTGCTGGCCGCCCGACAACTGGCCGGGATAGTTGTCCTCCTTGCCGGCGAGGCCGACGCGCGCCATCAGGTCGCGGCCGCGTTCCAGCGCCGTGGTCCGGTTCTCCTTCTTCACGAAGATCGGCCCCTCGACGACGTTTTCCAGCGCCGTGCGGTTCGGGAACAGGTTGAAGCGCTGGAAGACCATCGAGACGCGGGCGCGGATATCGACGATCGAGCGGCTGTTGCGGTCGACCTTGGCGCCCTCGACGGTGATCGCGCCGCTATCGTAGGATTCCAGGCCGTTGATGCAGCGCAGGATGGTCGATTTTCCGGAGCCGGACGGGCCGAGGATGCAAACGATCTCGCCCTTTTCGACGGTGGCCGAGACGCCGCGGATGACGTGCAGGGCGCCGAAGCTCTTGTGGATGTCGCGAAGCTCGATCATCGGTTCACCTGCGCTGCGTGGCGGAATGTTTCTCGAGTTGCCCGACGAGATACATCAGCGGCAGGCACATGCACAGATACATCAGCGCCACCATGGTGAAGACCGAGGTGTTCTTGAAGGTCGAGGCCGCGATCAGCTTGCCTTGCAGCGCAAGCTCGGCGACGGTGATGGTCGAGGCCTGCGAGGAATCCTTCAGCATCATGATCATGACATTGCCGTAGGGCGGCAGCACGATGCGGAAGGCCTGCGGCAGGATCACCCGGCGCATCACCAGGAACCAGCCCATGCCGATCGATTGCGCGGCCTCGATCTGGCCGTGGTCGATCGCCTCGATGCCGGCGCGGAAATTCTCGGCCTGATAGGCGGAATAGGCGATGCCGAGCCCGATGATCGCCGCCTGCAGCGCGGTCAGCGTCACGCCGAAATCCGGCATGACGAAATAGATGTAGAACAGCTGCACGATGATCGGCACGCCGCGGATGAAGTTGATCAGCAGCCGGGTCGAGCGATCGAGCACCCAGATGCCGGAAACCCGCATCAAGGCCCAGAACAGCCCGAGGATCGTCGACAGCACGAGCGATCCGAGCGTGATGATGACGGTGAGTTTGACGCCCTGCATCAGGATCGGCAGGAATTCGACCGCGTCGCTGAGGAATTGCTGCATTCAGGTGCCGATATGCTGCCGGGTCACGCTGCATCCGGCTGAATTGGCGAGGGATGCAGCGCGATCGGTTCCAGGACTGGAGAACGGGATTGACGCGAAAGGCCGTAAGCGCCGCCGGCCGGGGCCGGGGCGATCACGGTGGTTGCCGACTTTACTCGAGGCCCCATTTGCCGAGGATTTTCTTGGTGGTGCCGTCGCTTTTCATCGCGGCCAGCGCCGTGTTGATCTTCTTCAGCGTGTCTTCCTTGCCCTTGTGGATGCCGATGCCGAGCGAGCCGCTGATGGTCGGCTTGTAGGACTTGACCAGCCGCACCTCGGGGAAGCCACCCTGCTGCAGGTTGTAGGCGACGATCGGGTAATCGGCGAAGCCGGCCTGGATGCGCCCGGCACTCACGTCGCGCAGGATATCGGGGATGGTGTCGTAGATCTTGACGTCCGAAAACACTTTCTTCAGCGGCTCGACATAGGCGGTGCCGACCTGCACGCCGACCGACATGCCCTTCATGTCGGCGAAGCCGGTGTAATCCTTGGTGTCCTTCTTGGTGACGAACAGGCCCTCGCCATAGGTATAGATCGGGTCGGAGAAATCGATCTGCTGCTGGCGTGGCGGCGTGATGTACATGGCGGCCGAGATCAGGTCGATCTTGCCCGAGGTCAGCGAGGCGATCAGCGCCGAGAACGCCATCGGCTCGATCGTCACGGCGAAGCCCGCCCGCTTGCCGACCTCCTGGACGATATCGACCATCACGCCCTTGATCGTATTGGTCTTGGTGTCGAGGAAGGTGAACGGAATGCCCGTGGGCGTGGAGCCGACCTTGAGCGTCTGCTCGGCCAGCGCCGGCCCGGCGAACGGCAATCCCGCCAGCGCGGCGACGACGAAGCGGCGTGAAAACATGAATTCCTCCTTGGATCGGTCGCGCTTTTGGCGGCTGAGAACCGGCGACAACGACGCTTTTATCGTTATGAGAATTCGCCATGGCTCGCAATGATATTCCCGACACGCGACCGGCCCGGGCCGGCCGGCGCGAAAACGAGGGTGCGACGGAGGGGATCGACAGATGAGCAAGCATGCGGCGCGGCGCGCGGGGCGGCGCTGGATCGCGGACCTGGCGGAGATGTCGCCGGCGAGTTTCGGGCTGGTGATGGCCACCGGCATCGTCTCGCTGGCCGCGTTCATGATGGACCATCAGGCGCTGGCAATGGCGCTGTTCTACCTTAACATCGTGCAATATGGCGTGCTCTGGCTGCTCTATGGCTTGCGGGCCTGGCATCACCCGCGGCGCTTCTTCGGCGACATGGTCGCCCATCTCACCGGGCCGGGTTATTTCACGGCGGTGGCCGGCACCGGCATCCTGGCGAGCCAGTTCATCATCCTGCAGGATAATCTCGCGGCGGGCTTCGTCCTATGGCTCGTCGCCGTCGTGCTGTGGATCGCGCTGACCTACACGATCTTCACCGCCTTCACCGTCAAGCACGACAAGCCGCCGCTCGACCGGGGCATCAATGGCAGCTGGCTGCTCGCCGTGGTGGCGACGCAGGCGCTTGCTGTGTCCAGCGCGCTGCTCGCCGCCCGGATCGGCCAGCCGCAGCGGCTGGAACTGAACCTGCTCGCGGTGGCGATGTGGCTGTTGGGCGGCATGCTCTACATCTGGATGATGTCGCTGATCTTCTACCGCTACGCCTTCTTCCGCTTCTCGGCCGACGATCTGACGCCGCCTTACTGGATCGACATGGGGGCGATGGCGATCTCGGCGCTGGCGGGGTCGCTGCTGATCGAGGGTGCCCCGGAAGCGCCGTTCCTGGCCTCGCTGCTGCCGTTCATCAAGGGGTTCACGATCTTCTACTGGGTGACGGGGAGCTGGTGGATCCCCATGCTGGTGCTGCTCGAGCTGTGGCGCCACGGCTACGAGCGCTTTCCGCTCCAGTACAATCCGCTGTATTGGGGCATGGTGTTCCCGCTCGGCATGTATGCCGCCTGCACCTGGCAGATGGATCGCGCCATGTCGTTCGAGTTCCTCGACGGCCTGCCGCGCGCCGTGCTCTATGTCGCGCTGGCGGCCTGGGCGCTGACCTTTTTCGGCATGGTGCGCAAAATCATGCGCGGGCGCGGCGCGCCGCCGGCGTGAGCGGGCTCACTTGCGCGCCGGCTTGCCGTCGTTATTGCCGTTGCCGTCAGTGGCGTTGAAGTTGCCGTTGCCGCTCGAGCGGTTGCCATTGCCGTTGAAATTGCCGGAATTGCCGTTGCCGTTATTCGAGCCGACATTGCCATTGCCATTGCCATTGCCATTGCCGCGGCCGCGATAGCGCGCGGCCTCGACCGGGGTGCCGTATGGCGCGACGGCCGGACGGGTATCGGCCGCGACCGTGACCGGACGCGGCGTGGCGCGGTTGGGGGCCGCGCCGTTCAGGCCGGCAAGCAGGCCGAGCACGGTGCCGATGATGAGCATCGCCAAACCTCAAGGGTTGCCGTTATTGTTGCCGTTCCAGGCGCCGATATTGCCGTTGCCGTTACCGCTGCCGCCGTTGAAATTGCCATTGCCGGCGCCGACATTGTTATTGCCGTTGCCAGCCCCGGTATTCCAGCTGCCATTATACGAGCCGATATTGCCGTTGCCGTTGTTCGGGCCGGTATTGCCGACGCCGTTCATCGAGCCGACATTGCCGTTGCCGCCATTATAGGAGCCGATATTGTTGGTGCCGGTATTGAAGGCGCCGATATTGCCGCTGGCCGGGACCGGGACGCCGGTGCCGTTGCCATTGCCGTTGCCGTTGCCGAAGCCGAAATTCAGGTTGCCGTTATTGTTGCCGTTGAGCGAGCCGAGATTGCCGTTGCCGTTGCCGGTGCCATTGCCCGAGCCGGCATTGGCGTTGCCGTTGGTATTGCCGTTGCCCGATCCGATATTGCCGTTGCCGTTGCCGACACCGTTGCCAATGGCGAACCCATAGAGTTGAGCGCTGGCCTGTTGCGGCGAAAGGCCGGCATAAGCCAGCCCGGCGACGAGGACGATGAGCGTTCGCATGTGACCCTCCCAATGGCTGGCCGGGCTGGCTGCCCTGGCATTATACAGGAAAGAAAAGGAGGCCGCTGCCCGTGGGAAACGGCCGCCTGAAGAGCGCCGGTTACGGGGTGTTGTTGTTGCCGTTGGTGTTGCCGTTGTTGTTGCCAAGGTTCCAGTTGCCGTTGTTGTTGCCATTGGCAAAACCGAAGTTCATGTTGCCGTTGTTGCCACCGTTGTTGTTGCCAAGGTTGTTATTGCCGTTGTTGCCACCGTTGAAGAGGCCGAACACGTTTTGGTTGCCGTTGGCACTGCCGTTGCCGTTACCGGTATTGCTGTTGCCGTTTTGGTTGCCGTTGCCGAAGCCGATGAAGTTCTGGTTGCCGTTCGAATTACCGTTGTTGTTGCCGGTATTCATGTTGCCGTTCTGATTTCCGTTGTTCCATCCGAAGATGTTGTTGTTGCCGTTATTGTTGCCGTTGCCCGATCCGTCATTGGCGTTACCGTTGGTATTGCCGTTGCCGGAACCGATATTGCCGTTGCCGTTGCCGTTGCCGTTGCCGGCAGCCAGGGCGAGGGTCGGGGCACCGGCGATGGCGATGATGGCGGCTGCGGAAAGAAGAAGTTTCCTCATGACGTACCTCCAATTTTGAATAGAGAGAGCGATCGCTCAGTCGATGACCGGTTGAGCGCGTGCCGTTATTGCCGTCAGGGGCAACATCCGTAGCTTGAATGTTGAGGCTGGATGGGGATAGACTGATATTCGCGCTAGCCCCCTTGGACTAGTCGCAGGGTCGGCAATCAGGCGCGGCATTGGCGAAACGGGGAGGCAAAGCGGGCGTTTTCAAGCGAGCCGGATGGGTCCGGACATCGGAAAATCACCGCAATCGGAATGTGGTAAGACGTGAGGCCGTTTCTGCTTATTGCGCGCTCGGCGACCCGTCGGGGAGGCGAGGGCGTGGATTGATCGAGCTTTGGGGGACCACTCCATGCACGTCATCGATGCCGGGATCAGCGACAAGACCAACGTTTCAAAGGCTGACGTTTCAAAGATCGACGTTTCAAAGGCCGACGTTTCATCTGTCTGGGCCGCCCATGATCTCTCGCCGGAGGAATTGCGCGAGACGCTGGACGAGGCCGGTATCTGCACCTGGTCGCTCGACCCCGCGACGGGGATCGTGGTGGCCTCCGAAACCTGCCAGAAGGTTTTCGGCGTGCCGCGTGCGCAGCTTTCCGACTACGCCGCGATCCTCGCCCTGATCCACCCCGATGACCGGCCGGCCCGCGCCGAGATCATCAACCAGGCCCTGCGGGAGGGCGGCGTCTACCAGTTCGATTGCCGGGTTTTGCGCGCGCGCGATGGCGTACATTGGCTGCGTTCGCGCGGGCGCGTCCAGCTTGGCGCATCCGGCCGGCCGCTCTGGCTGCGCGGCGTGGTGTTCAGCATCGACGACCAGAAGCGCGCGGAGGCAGCGCTGCGCGCGCATGAGGAGCATCTGCGTTCCATTCTCCAGACGCTGCCCGAGGCGGCGATGGTCATCGACGCCGATAACCTGATCCGCTCGTTCAGCCCGAAGGCCGAGCGCCTGTTCTGCTACAAGGCGCGCGAGGTCGTCGGCCGGCCGATGACGATCCTGATCCCCGGCTATGCGCGGGAACCGACCAAGCGCCGCCATCGCCCGAAACGCGCCGAGGGCGGGCGCGCCGCGAAGGCCGCCGGCACCTTGACGGCATTCAAGCGGGACGGCAGCTCGTTTCCGGTCGAATTGTCGGTCGGCGCCATCAGTTCGGAAGCCGAGGTCCTGTTCACGCTGCTGGTCAACGACGTCACCGAGCAGGAAAAGGCCGAGGCGCAGCTCCAGGAGCTGCAGGCCGAACTGATCCATGTCTCGCGCCTGAGCGCGATGGGCGAGATGGCCTCCGCCCTGGCGCATGAGCTCAACCAGCCGCTATGCGCGGTGAGCAGCCTGACGGGGGCGTGCGAGCTTATCCTGGCGCGTGACGGCGCCGACGCGGTGCCGCGCGCCCGGGCCGTGCTGAAGGAGGCGGCCGAGCAGGTGCTGCGCGCCGGGCAGATCGTGCGGCGCCTGCGCGATTTCGTGCTGCGCGGCGATCTCGAGCGGCGTCTGGAGCCGGTGCTCGACCTGATGATCGATGCCGCTTCCCTGGCGCTGGCCGGCGCCAAGGAGCAGGGCGTGAGCGTGCGGTTCAGCCACGATCCGAAGGCGAAGCTGATCCTGGTCGATCGTGTCCAGATCCAGCAGGTTCTGGTCAACCTGATGCGCAACGCCCGCGAGGCGATGCTCGAGGCGGCGCGCCGGGAACTGACGCTGACCACGGAGGCGATCGAGGACCACATGGTCCGCATCACGGTGTCCGATACCGGTCCGGGCATTCCCGGCGAAATCGCCGACCGGCTGTTCGAGACGTTCGTGACGACGAAACCGACCGGCATGGGCGTCGGGCTGCCGATCAGCCTGACCATCGTCGAGGCCCATGGCGGCAAGCTGTGGGTCGAGGATAACGAGGCGGGCGGCGCGACCTTCCGGTTCACGTTGCCGGTGATGTCCGACGGGGATGCGACCGATGCCACATGAAGGGCTCGTTCACGTCATCGAGGACGATGCGGTGATGCGTCGCTCGGTGGCGATCCTTCTCGATGCGGCCGGTTTCGCCGTCCGGCAATATGACGACGCCAAGGCGCTGCTCGACGACCTTTCGCGTGTCAATGGCGACTGCGTGCTCGCCGACATCAAGATGCCGAGCATTGACGGGCTCGAGATGCTCCGGCGCATCCGCGCCGCCGGCTCGCCGGTGCGGGTGGTGATGATGACCGGCCACGGCGATGTCGCGACTGCGGTCAGGGCGATGAAGCTCGGCGCCTGGGATTTCATCGAGAAGCCCTTCGCCTCGGAGGCGCTGATCCACGCCATCCGCACCGCCTTCATCGGCGAACCGGACGGCATCGCCCCTGACGCGGAAATTCATGTTTTCCTCGAGCGGCTGGCACAGCTCAGCGAGCGCGAGCGCGAGGTGCTGCAGGAATTGCTGCGCGGCAAGACCAACAAGGAAATCGGCCGCGACCTGGAGATCAGCCCGCGCACCGTCGAGACCTACCGCGCCAGGATCATGATGAAGACGCTGTGCGAGAGCATTCCGGAACTGGTGCGGGTCGCCGTGCGTGCCGGGCTGGTCTGAGGGAAGCGGGCCGCCCGATCCGTAGAATCCCGTAGGTTGACGCACGGAATGCCAAGCCGGCGCCGGGCGTGCAAGGATGCAGGGTCGGCCGGGTATGTGGCGCAGTTTCCACCAGTGAAATGCCAGAGATTCGTGTCCGGCGCCCCGAACCACCTGCGGTGCCACGCGATGAAACGGCTTCTTTCCCTCGGTTTGATCAGTGGCGCGATTTTGGGCATGATCGCGTATGCGGCGGTGCCGCCCGCCAGCCGGGACGACCTCACCGGCGCGCTGCCCGGCATCGGGCAGAAACTCTCGCAAAGCTACCAGGCCATTACCGAAGCCAGGGCGTCGGCCCCCGCCGATGCCGCGCATTTCCTGACCGCGACGATCCAGCGCGGTCCGCTGGAGCAGGTCGTCACGGTGACGGGCAGCCTGAGGCCGGTCGAGACGGTGGAGGTCGGCTCGCAGCTCGCCGGCCAGATCGACAGGCTCCTGGTCGATTTCAACGACAAGGTCCGGCAGGGCGATCCGCTGGCGATCATCGACCAGCGCAGCTACATCACCAAGGTGGCCGGCGCCCGCTCGTCGCTCGACATGGCGCGGGCCGAGGTCCGCATCGTGCAGGCCAAGCTCGACAAGGCGAAGATCGACCTGGAGAACGCCAAGGCCAGCCGGGCGGTGCTCGTCGCCAGGCTCGACAGCGCCAAGGCGCAGAAGACTGCCGCCGAGCGCAATCTCGACCGCAAGCTGGCGTTGAAGCAGCATAATGTCGCCTCGGTGACGACAGTCGAGGAGGCGCAGACCAACCTTGCCTCCGCGTCGGCGCTCGCCCGCGAGCAGAACACCGTCATCGATCTCAACGTCTACACGGTCGATGCGGCGGAGGCGGAGGTGCGGCGGCTGGATGCGGAACTGGCCCAGGTCCGGGCGGCGGTGCCGCTGCGGGAATCGGAACTGCACATCGCCGAGATCGATCTCGACCGCACCACGATCCGCTCGCCGATCGATGGCGTCATTGTCGGCCGCTTCGTCAACCAGGGCCAGACGCTCGCCTCCGGGCTCGAGGCGCGCACCGCCTTCACGGTGGCGCGCAATCTCGAGGAGATGGAGGTGCATGCGCTGGTCGACGAGACCGATATCGGCCGCATCAAGGCCGGCCAGCGCGCGACCTTCACGGTCGATGCCTTCCCGAGCCGGCGCTTTGACGCCGTGGTGCGCCAGGTGCGCAAGGCGGCGCAGATGAACCAGAACGTGGTGACCTATACCGTGGTGCTGACCACGGACAACCGGGACGGCGTGCTGCTGCCGGGCATGACGGCGCTGGTCAAGCTGATCGTGCATCGCGACGAGGACGTGCTGAAGGTGCCGCTGGCGGCGCTGCGCTTCACGCCCACCGACCCGTCGGCGCGCGAAACCGTCGCCAACCTGCCGAAGGGGCAGGCGGTCTGGGTGCGCGGCCCGGATGGGCGGATCGCGCCGGTGACCATCACGACCGGGGCCTCGAGCGCCGATCAGGTCGCGCTCAAGGGCGGCTCGCTCGCCGAGGGCGACGTGGTCGTGGTCGGCCAGGCGAGCGATCCCGTGTCGCGCCGGCTGTTCGGCATCAGGATCGGGTTGTGACGGGCCCGGTGGTCAGTCTCAGGGCGGTGTCCCGTACCTTCCAGGTCGGTCCGGCCCCGGTCGCGGTGATCCGGGACGTTTCGCTCGACGTGGAGCGCGGCGACAGCGTGGCGATCATGGGGCCGTCGGGCTCCGGCAAGAGCACGCTGATGAACCTGATCGGCCTGCTCGACCGGCCGACCTCCGGCTCGGTCATCATCGATTCGACCGATGTCGCGCGCCTGTCCGACGACGAGCGCTCGAAGCTGCGCGGCCGGCGCATCGGCTTCGTGTTCCAGTCCTACAACCTGCTGGCGCGCTACAGCGCGCTCGAGAATGTGCAACTGCCGCTGGTCTATGCCGGCGTGGCGCGCCGGCGCCGCCTGCATCTGGCCGGCCAGGCGCTCGAGGTCGTCGGCATGGCGCACCGGGTGCGGCATCTGCCCTCGCAGATGTCGGGCGGCGAGCAGCAGCGCGTGGCGATCGCGCGCGCGCTGGTGTGCGCGCCGCCGATCCTTCTGGCGGACGAGCCGACGGGGGCGCTCGACAGCCGCACGGGCAGCGAGATCATGGAGCTGTTCAGCTTCCTGCATCGCTCGGGACGCACCGTGATCATCATCACCCACGATGCCGGCGTCGCGGCGAAATGCCGGCGCACCGTCCGGTTGCAGGATGGGCGGATCATGCCGGACCTCGACGCAATCGAAGCCGATATGGCGGCAATCGCGGGGGCGGTGGCATGAAGTTCACCCAGACCCTGATGGTCGCCCTGCGCTCGCTGCGGCTCAACCCGCTGCGCAGCATCCTGACCATGCTCGGCATGGTGATCGGCGTCGCCTCGGTGGTGACGGTGCTGGCCATCGGCAGCGGCGCGCAATCGCAGGTCGCCAAGCAGATCCGCGCGGTCGGCGCCAATGTGCTGATGATCAACCCCGGCGCCGCCAAGCAAGCCGGCGTGCGTCTCAAGGCCGGCACGCGCCTGACCCTGACCGAGCGCGACGTCGACGCCATCATGGAACAGGTGCCGCAGGTGCGGGTGGCGGCGGGCTCGCTGTCGGGCAGCGCCCAGGTGGTGCATGAGAACAAGAACTGGAACACCACCATCAACGGCACGACCTCGAACCATTTCCTGGTGCGCGACTGGCATCTCGCCGAAGGGCGCTATTTCAACCGCACCGAGGAAGCCTCGGCCGGAAAGACCGCCATCCTCGGCAGCGAGGTCGCCAAGCAGCTTTTCGGCACCGACGAGGCGCTTGGTGCGCAGATCCGCATCATGAACGTGCCGTTCGAGGTGATCGGCGTGCTCGACGCCAAGGGGCAGAACCAGGACGATGTCGTCTTCGTGCCGCTGTCCACGGCGAAGCTGCGCTTCCTCGGCAGCGCCAGCGGCGTCAACCGCGATGCCGTCGCCTTCATCATCGTCAAGGCGATCTCCGACGAGGCGATGGCGCCGGCCAAGAGCCAGATCGAGGCCTTGCTGCGCCAGCGCCATCATATCCAGGATGGCGAGGAGGATGATTTCATCGTCACCGACCCGGCCGCCGCGATGACGGCGCAACGCGGCGCGACGCGCACGGTGGCGCTGCTGCTGACCTGCATCGCCTGCGTGTCCCTGCTCGTCGGCGGCATCAGCATCATGAACATCATGATCGTCTCGGTGACCGAGCGTACGCGCGAGATCGGCATCCGCCGCGCGGTCGGCGCGCGCGGCGGCGACATCCGGCGGCAATTCCTGGCCGAGGCGCTGGCTCTGTGCCTCGCCGGCGGGGTGATCGGCGTCGTGACCGGCATCACCATGTCGCTGACCATTGCCCGCTCGGCGGGATGGGTGACGGTGATCGACCCGCAGGCGATTTTGCTCGCGCTCGGCTTCTCGGCGCTGACGGGCGTGTTCTTCGGCTTCTATCCGGCGCACCGGGCCTCGCAGCTCGATCCGGTCGAGGCACTCAAGGTCGAATGATCCGGGATCATCAAGATTGCGGCACGTAGCGTGTTTGTACAGATGTTCAGCGTTTCTGGATGGGAGGGTAAAATGTTGATTGTAAAAGCCGCCCGCAGGGCCAGCGCGACGATTATCGCCCTGCAACCTCCCGCCGAGGACGGAAACCTTGACGAACAGGCCTCGCTGACCGACCGCGAGTGCGAGCTGATCCTGCTGATCGGCCGCGGCCTGCCCAACAAGGTGATCGCCTACGAGATGCAGATCTCGCCGAACACCGTGCGCGCCCATATCGGCAACATCATGCGCAAGTACAAGCTGTGCAACCGGACGCAGATCGCCATGGTCCTGACGCCGATCGTGCGCGCCGCGATGCCGAACGCCATCAGCCGGCGCGGCACGGGCTGAAGCGCCTCTGCCTGTCGCGCGCGCCGGATGATATCATGCGATGAACCTGCCCTATCGGCCCGGCACGACGCGCTTGATCGCGAAACTGGATTTGATGCGGGCGACGCCCGGCAGGCGCGACAGCACATCCTTGTGGATGGTCTCGTAGTCGCTCGCCTCCAGCATCTCGACGCGCAGCAGGTAATCGGCATCGCCGGTCATCAGGTAGCACTCACGGATTTCGGGGTATTTGCGCACCGCCGTCTCGAAACGGTCGAGAAAATCCTCGGTCTGGCGGTCGAGCGTGATCTGGACGATGACCACGCTGCCCTCGCCGGTGCTTGAATCGGCGACGAGCGCGGTATAGCCGCGGATGACCTTGCGCGCCTCCAGTTGCTGCACCCGGCGCAGGCAGGCCGAGGGCGACAGGCCGACGGTCGCGGCCAGTTCCGCATTGCTCATGCGCCCGTCGCGCTGCAGGGCGCGGATGATGTTGTGGTCGATCGTATCCATGCGCGGCATGATATTGCGTTCAATCAGAATTTTATGCGATCGGAAGAGATATACCGCATAATATTGCAGAGTATGGCAGGAATTTCGAGCGCTATTCGCCTAGATGTCAGGTTGTCCCATGGGGTGGCCTCATCATGAAGATCGCGGTTCTCGGCAGCGGCATTATCGGCGTCACCACGGCCTATTACCTGGCCAAAGCCGGCCATGAGGTGACGGTGCTCGATCGCCAGCCGGCGCCGGCGCTCGAGACCAGCTTCGCCAATGCGGGCCAGATGTCGCCGGGCTATTCCTCGCCCTGGGCGGCGCCGGGCATTCCGCTCAAGGCGATCAAGTGGCTGTTCATGCGCAACGCGCCGCTGATTCTCAGGCCGACCTTCGACATGGCGATGCTGAGCTGGCTTGCCAGCATGCTGCGCAACTGCACGGCGGAGCGTTACGCCGTCAACAAGAGCCGCATGGTGCGCGTCGCCGAATACAGCCGCGACTGCCTGATCGCGCTGCGCGCCGACACCGGCATCAGCTATGACGAGCGCATGCAGGGCACGCTGCAACTGTTCCGCTCAGCCCGGCAGGTCGAGGATGCCGCCAAGGACATCGCCGTGCTGCGCCAGGACGGCGTGCCGTTCGAGGTGCTGAGCCCCGAGGCCTGCGTCGCGGCCGAGCCGGCGCTTGGCCCGGTGCGCGGCAAGATCGCCGGCGGCCTGAGGCTGCCGGGCGACGAGACCGGCGACTGTTTCAAGTTCACCAACGCGCTGGCCGCGATCGCCGCCGGGCTCGGCGTCACGTTCGAATACGGCCGCACCGTGACGCGTCTTGTGCGCGAGGGCGGCCGCATCACGAGCGTCGAGACCAATGCCGGGCCGGTCAAGGCCGATGCCTATGTCATGGCGCTCGGCAGTTTCTCGCCCGCCCTGCTGCGCCCGCTCGGCATCCGCGTGCCGATCTATCCGGTGAAGGGCTATTCGCTGACCGTGCCGATCGTCGATGCGGCGCGCGCGCCGGTCTCGACGGTGATGGACGAGACCTACAAGATCGCCATCACGCGCCTTGGCGATCGCATCCGCATCGGCGGCATGGCCGAGATTTCCGGCTTCTCGCACGATCTGCCGGCGGCACGGCGTGCGACGCTCGAATATTCGGTGCAGGACCTGTTCGGCGGCGCCGGCGATTATTCACAGGCAACATACTGGACCGGCCTGCGCCCGATGACGCCCGACGGCACGCCGGTGATCGGCGCCACGGCCTATAACAACCTGTTCGTCAATAGCGGCCACGGCACGCTCGGCTGGACGATGGCATGCGGGTCGGCGAAATCGCTGGCCGATCTGATCGACGGCCGCAAGCCCGATATCGACATGAGCGATCTCGGACCCGAGCGCTACGCCTGAGCGGTTCCGTTCAGGTGTTGAAGCGGAAGCCGAAGGCCTTGCCCTGCCGGATGACGCGGCCGGCGGTCGGCGCGGCGAAATGCGCCGTCAGCAGCAGGCTATCGCTGTCGGCCAGGCGTTCGAGCATGGCACGGCGGCTTGCTTCGGCTTGCGCGCTGTCGAAATCGGCGGCGATGCGCAGATGGGGGTGCGTCAGTTGCAGCGGATGGTGGATGACATCGCCGCATAGCAGCGCGTGACGGCCGCCACCGGCGACGTTCACGGAAAAATGCCCCGGCGAGTGACCGGGCGAGGGCTCGAGCCAGATGCCATCGCCCGGTTCGCCCTCGACGACGAAATCGCTCTCGACCAATTCCGCCATGCCGCGCTCGACGATCGGGCGCACGCTGTCCTCATGCGCGCCGCGATTGACCGGGTTCGGCGGGTTGCTCTCGTAGAGCGCCTGCCAGTGCTCGAAATCGCGCCGGCCGAAAATATAGCGCGCGTTCGGGAAGGTCGGCACCCACCGGCCATCGACGAGCTGCGTGTTCCAGCCGACATGATCGGCGTGGAGATGGGTGCAGATGACGATATCGATATCCTCCGGCGTGAGGCCGGTGCGGGCGAGTTCCTGAAGATAGGGCGTGTCGAGATTGTGCCAGCCCGGCATCGACAGGCGCTGCTTGCAATTGCCGCAACAGGTATCGACCAGGATATTGTGCCGGCCGGTCCTGACCAGGAAGCTGTGGAAGCTGAGATAGACCACCGCGTCGCTCGGGTGGATGAAGGCCGGCCCGAGCCAGGACCGGCCCTCAGTGAGGATGTCGGGCGTGACGCTCGGCAGCAGCGCGGTCGCCGCCATGGCGAGGCCCGGCAACTCGGTCACCTTGTGGATTTCGATCGCGCCGAGCTTTTCGCAGAACATCGCCTGTTTCCTGAAGCTAGAGATAGAAGCGGTGGCCGAGCGTGGCGGCATCGGTCTTGAGCGCCTCGCCGTGATCCTCATGCACGACCTGGCCCGAGCGCAGGATATAGAAGCGGTCGGCGACAAGGGCTGCCAGCGCGATATTCTGCTCGACGAGCAGCACGGTGGCGTGCTCCCGCTTCAGCGTCTGCAGGATCGAGCCGATTTCCTGCACGAAGCGCGGCGCGAGCCCGCCGGAGGGCTCGTCGAGCAGCAGGATGCGCGGAAAGCCCATCAGGGCGCGGCCGATGGCGAGCATCTGCTGCTCGCCGCCGGACATGGTGCCGGCGACCTGCTTGGCGCGCTCTGCCAGGCGCGGGAACAGGCTCAGCACCCAGTCGAGGCGCTGCTGCACGGTGGCGGCATCCATCTGGCGCCGTTTCGACATCGCGCCGAGGCGCAGGTTCTCGAGCACGGTCAGCTTGCCGAACAGGTCGCGCATCTGCGAGACCTGCACGATGCCCTCGGCGAAGATGCGGTGCGGCGGGCTCTTGGTGAGATCGGTGCCATTGAGCGTGATGCGACCGTTGAGCGGCAGGAAGCCGCTGATCGCGTTGATCAACGTGGTCTTGCCGCTGCCATTGGCGCCGAGCAGCGCGATGATGTCGCCCTCGTTGATGGTCAGCGAGACATCGTGCAGCACTTCGCTGCCGCCGTAGCGCACCGAGATGTTTTCGACATTGAGCATGATCAGCTATGCCCCAGATAGGCTTCCAGCACGGCCGGATTGCTGCGGATTTCGCCCGGCGTGCCCTCGGCCAGGCGTTCGCCCGAATTCAGCACCACGACCTTGTCGGACACCGACATCACCAGATCGAGCACGTGCTCGACGAGCAGGATGGCGATGCCGCTCCGGGCGAGTTGCTTCAGGATGCCGTCGAGGCGCTGCACCTCGAGCGAAGTCAGGCCGACGGCGGGCTCGTCGAGCATCAGCAGCTTGGCCGGGCTTGCCAGCGCGCGCACGATCTCGACCATGCGCTGCTGGCCCGATGACAGGTTGCGCAGCAGCACGTCCTCCTGCTCCTGGATGCCCATCAATGCGAGCAGTTCGCGTGCCTTCTCGATCGCCTCGCGCTCGCGCCGGCGTGCCGATGGCAATGCCAGCGCCGCGCCGACGAGCGGGATCGGGTGCGTCTGGTGCAGGCCGACCATGACGTTCTCGATCACGGTCATGTCGAGGAACAGGCCGCCATTCTGGAAGGTGCGGCGCACGCCGGCCGCCGCGATCTCGTGGATCGGCCGGCCGTTGAGCGCCTCGCCGCCGAACAGCACGCGGCCGGAGGCGAGGCGGACATAGCCGCCGATGGCGTTGAACAGCGTCGACTTGCCGGCGCCGTTCGGGCCGATCACGGCGCAGATCTCGCCCTTTGCCACGGTGAAGCTGACATCGGAGACCGCTTTCAGCCCGGCAAACTGCACCGAGACGGCGTCGAGTTCGAGTTGCACCGTCACGACAGTTTCCCCCGGTGGCGTTCCCGCAATGAGGGGAACAGCGCCGCGAGCCCGCCGAACAGGCCGCTCGGCATGAAGATCAGCAGGCCGATCAGCAGCACGCTGAACAGGATTTCCTCGGCGCCGGGAATGCTGCGCAGGAACTCGGGCGCGGCCGTGAGCAGCACTGCGCCGAGCACCGGCCCGGCGACGGTGCCGAGCCCGCCGACCATCACCATGGCGAAGCCGAGCAGCAACTGGTTGAGGCCGAAGCTTTCCGGCGCGACCCGGCCGAGCAGGATGGCGAACAGGGCGCCGGCAATGGCCGAGAAGAAGCCGCTGAGCGCGAAGGCGAGGATATTGTAGCGCGCCGGCGGGATGGAGAGCGCGCTAGCCGCGAACTCGTTGGCGCCGACCGCGACGATGGCGCGTCCGGCGGTCGATTTGGCGATGTTGCTGACCATCCAGATGCCGATCACCGTGACGACGAGGATCATCAGGTATTTCGAGGTGTCGCTGATCAGTTCGTAGCCGAACAGCGTCGCCGGCCTGAGGCCCATGCCGCTGGCGCCGCCGCCGATCGAGCCGCTATGCAGGTAGATCCAGCGCATCAATTCGTTGAAGGCGAGGGTGACGATGGCGAGCTCGAAGCCGCGCAGCCTGAGCGCCGGCAGGCCGACGATGAGCCCGATCAGGCCGCCGGCGAGGCAGGCGCCAAGCAGCGCGAGCGGGAAGGGCAGGCCGACATGCATCAGCAGGATCGAGTAGGCATAGGCGCCGACGCCGAAGAAGGCGGTGTTGGCGAAGACGAGCTGCCCGAGGAAGCCGATGACGAAGTTGAAGCCGAGCGCCATCAGCGCGTTGATGCAGATCATCGCCGCGATATAGACGATGTAGCTGTTGACGAAGAGCGGCAGGCAGGCGAGCAACGCCACCGCGACCGCCATGATCAGGATTTTCGGATCGCGCATCCTAGACACGGTTGATCTCCTGTCTGCCCAGAAGGCCGGCCGGATAGATCAGCAGCACGACGAGGATCACGACATAGGGAAAGATGTCCATGAAGGACGTCGAGATGTAGCCGCCGCAAATCTGCTCGCTGATGCCGAGCAGCAGGCCGCCAAGCACCGCGCCGCCGAGATTGCCGAAGCCGCCGAGCGTCATCGCCGCGAAGGCTTTCAGAAGCGTGGTGGCGCCCATGTCGGGGTAAAGCAGCGTGACGGGGGCAACCAGAATGCCGGCAATGGCGGCGATCGCGGCCGAGAGCGACCACATGCACAGGCTGAACAGCGGCACGTTGATGCCGATCAGCGCCGCGCCGCGCGGGGAATGCGAGGCCGCCTGCATCAGCTTGCCGAGCGCGCTGAGATTGAAGAAGGCGAAGAAGGCGATGACCAGCACCGCGCCGGCCAGCATGATGACCAGGCTCTGGCTGGTGATGACCATGTCGCCGACGAAAATCGGCGGGAAATCGAATACCGGCGGCATCGGCAGCACATCCTTGCCCCACACGATGCGCGTCGCGCCGCGGAACAGGTAGGAGATGGCGATGGTCATCATCGCGATGAGCAGATGCGGCCGCATCATGATCGGGCGGATCAGGAAGCGTTCCGTCAGCGCGCCGACAATGACCATCAGCACGATCGTCAGCAGCGCCGCGACGATGAAGGGCAGCATGGCGATCTTCAGGAAGACGTAGAACGAGAACGCCCCCAGCATGAAGGTTTCGCCATAGCCGAAGTTCAGCACCGAGGTGGTGCGGTACAAGACGGTCATGCCCAGGGCGACGAGCGCATAGATCGCGCCCTGGGAGATGCCGCTCAGAACGAGCTGGCCGAACATGGCAACCCTAGTTCTTTTCTTTGGGCCAGGTGGCAAACGAGATCAGCTTGCCGTCGACTTCCGTGATCATGGCACCGGATTTCACGCCGCCATGGTCTTCGGGCGTGAAGGTGATCGGCGCCGACAGCACGCCGGTGTCGTAGTCCTTGATGCCGTTGAGGGCGTCGATGAACTTCTGCCGCGTCAGGTCCGGGCCGGCCTTCTTGAGCGCCTCGACGATGACTTCCGCGCCGCCGATGCCGGAGAGCACGAAATTCTCGATTTCCTCTTTCGGGTCGCCGTATTTGTGGATCATGTCGGCCCACTTCTTCATCTTCTCGCCATTGGCGGCGCCGGCGAGCGCGTGGAAGACGTAGAGGTTCTTGCTGGCGGCGGCGTTGTCGACGCGGCGCACGGTATCCTCGTAGGAGGCACCGAAACAGGCGAGCAGCGGCGTGTTGAGGCCGTATTTATGCGCCTCGCGCACGAAGATCGCCGTCTCCGTGGGATAGAGGAACGACAGCACCACATCGGGCTTGGACTGGCGCAGCTTCAGGATCTGCGGCGTGATGTCGGTCGCGCCGCGCTCCATGGAGACGTTCTCGACGAAATCGAGATTGTACTTCTTCTTCAGCAGCTCGATCGCCGGGTCGACCTGCGAATGGCCCCAGTCGTCGGGGTGGCTGATGACGGCGAGCCGCTTGGTGTTGGGGCGCGACATGGCGAAATCGACCAGCGTGCGGCCGACGACGATGGTGTTGGGCAGCGGCGAGAACATGTTCGCCACCGTCGGCACGGTGATCGACGAGCCGGCGGCGCCGAGATTCATGAACGGCACGCCCTGGCGCAGCATGTCGTCCTTCACCGCCATGATGCTGGCGGTGCACACGCCGGCATGCAGCATGAAGACGCCATCCTGCGCGACGAGCTTCTTGGTCGCGGCGACCGCGGTCGCCGGATCGCAGGCATCATCCTCGAGGTAGGTCACGATCTTGCGGCCGTTGATGCCGCCCTGATCGTTGATCATCTTGTAATAGGCCTGCACGCCGATGACGTATTTGCCGAAGATCGCCGACTTGCCGGTCAGGGGTGCGAAGATGCCGATCTTGATCGTGTCCTTGGTGACGCCGGTCTCGGCATGCGCCGGCATGACGCCGGATAGTGCGATCGCCGCGCTGGCGACGAGAAGTTTCCACCTGAGCATCGTTTCCTCCCAGTTTTCCTGTTGGTCTTCAGGGCGACGCTGTGTTCCGGCGCCCTGGAGCGGGGGTGGTCCTGCCCTTTCGGGCCGGACCCGTCAGTTCCCGACCTCGGTTGCGACGGCCTTGTCGCGCCAGGCGGCGTTGTCGCGGGCGAAGCCCTGCATCTTGTCCTCGAAGCGCGTGTAGGCCGGCTGGCCGAGAATGAGGTGCAGCGGCGGCTCAGCGGCGGTGACGGCCTCGAACATCACGCGCGCCGCCTTGGCGGGGTCGCCGACCTGCTGGCCGCTCGCCTGCCGCAAGGCGGCGGTGCGTTTGGTGACGGCGCTGTAATCGGCAATGGTGCCGCCGGCGACGGCGAGGGAATCGCCGTTGAAATCGGTGCGGAACGGGCCGGGCTCGACGATGGTGACGCCGATGCCGAGCGGCTCGAGTTCAAGCGCCAGCGATTCCGACAGGCCCTCGACCGCGAATTTCGTGGCGCTGTAGATGCCGGTGCCGGCGCTGCCCATCAGCCCGGCGATGGAACTGAGATTGACGACATGGCCGCGGCGGCGCGCCCGCATGCCCGGCAGCACGGCGCGGGTGACGGCGAGCAGGCCGAACACGTTGACGTCGAACAGGGCGCGGGCGTCGGCGTCGGACACTTCCTCGACCGCGCCCTGCATGCCGTGGCCGGCATTGTTGACCAGCACGTCGATGCCGCCCGACCAGGCTTCCGCCTCGCTGACGGCCGCCGCGATCTGCGCGCCGTCGCGCACGTCGAGGGCAGGCGTCAGCACGCGGCCGGGATGGGCGGCGACAAGATCGGCCAATGCGGCGGGATTGCGCGCGGCGGCGGCGACCTTGCCGCCTTGCGCCAGCACTTCCAGTGCCAGCGCGCGGCCAAGGCCGCGCGAACTGCCCGTGATGAACCATGTCTGCGACATGTCGGTCCCCTCCCAATAAAGCCCGGCTCGGCCGGCGCGGCGCTTAGCGGCCCCGAAACACCGGTTTGCGCTTCTCGTTGAATGCGTTGATGCCTTCGCGCCGGTCCTCGGTCGGGACCATGCGGTTATAGGCTTCGATCTCGAGCGCCAGCCCGTCGGACAGCGCCATGTCCACGCCGCGCTGGATCGCCTGCTTGGCCTGGCGGATCGATACCGGCGCGTTGCCGGCGATGCGCCTGGCGGTTTCCAGCGCGGCCGGCACCAGCGCGGCTGCTTCCGTCACCTTGTTGACCAGGCCCCAGCTTGCGGCATCGTCGGCCGAGAAGGGCAGGCCGGTCAGGATCAGTTCCTTGGCGCGGCGCGTGCCGACGGCGCGGGTCAGGTTCTGCGTGCCGCCGGCGCCGGGCATGATGCCGAGCGTCACCTCGGTCAGCGCGAAGCGCGCGCCCTGCGCCGCATAGATGAAGTCGCAGGCCGCCGCGATCTCGCAGCCGCCGCCATAGGCCGCACCGTTGATGGCGCCGATCAGCGGCAGCGGGCAATTGACGATGGCGCGGATCATGCGCTCGAAAATCGCGTGCTGCCGGCCCCAGTCATCGTCGCTCATGCCGCGCCGCTCGACGAGATCGCCGCCGGCGCAGAAGGCGCGTTCGCCGGCGCCGGTCAGGATCAGGCAGCGCAGGCCGCCATCGGTGATCTGGAAGGATTCGAACAGGCCCATCAGGTCGAGGCCCATCTGGGTGTTCATGGCATTGGCGGCGGAAGGGCGGTTCAGGCGGATGACCAGGATGCCTGGCTCCGGCCGCTCGAGCGCGAGCGTGTCATAGACGCGCGTCAGCGCGTCGGTGGTGAAAACATCAGTCATGGAGGGCCTTGAGCATCTCGTTGTTCTCGCCTAGCCGAGGTGCGCGGCGCAGGGTCCGCGGACGCTCGCCGTCGAAGGCGATCGGGATCGAGACGAGCGGCAGACCGTCGTCGCATTCGGCCGTGATGTCGAGCGCCTTGGTCTGGGGATGGCGGGCGACTTCGTCGGCGGCGAGCAGCGGCGCGTTCGGCACGCCGGCCGCATCGAGGCGCTCGCCAAGCTCCTCCGGCATGAAACGGGCGATTTCCTCGGCGATGATCGGGATCAGGCGCTCGCGATTGACGACGCGCGCCGAATTGGTGGCGAAATCCTTGTCCGTGGTGAGATCGTCGCGGCCGAGAACGCCGCAGAGCTTGCGGAACAGGTTGTCGTTGCCGGCCGCGACCATCAGCCAGCCGGCCTTGGTCTGGAAAGCCTGGTACGGCACGATCTCGGCCACGCCGGAGCCATAGGGCTTGCGCACGTCGCCGGCCGCCTCGTAGCCGGCGAGCGGGATCATCATCCAGCCGAGGCCGGTCTCGAACAGCGAGGTCGAGACGTGGCTGCCGGCGCCGGTATCCTTGCGCGCCACCAGGCTGGCGAGGAAGCCGATCGCCGCCCACATGCCCGAACCCATGTCGACCATCGAGATGCCGACCCGGACCGGCGAGCCGTTGCCGTCGCCGGTGACGCTCATGATGCCGCTCGAAGCCTGCATCAGCGGGTCGTAGCCGGGCTTGTGCGCCATCGGCCCGCGCGCGCCGAACGCGCCGATATCGCACCAGATCAGCGCCGGCTTTTCCGCCAGGAGCGAGGCCGGCGACAGGCCGAACTTGTCGAGGATGCCGGGGCGCAGGTTCTGGATCACGCCGTCGGCATCGAGGATCAGCCGGCGCAGCGTCGCCGCCTCGGCCGGGTTGGCGAAATCGATGGTGACGCTTTCCTTGCCCCGGTTGAGCGAGGCGAAGGACGAGGAGGTGTCGCGCCAGAACGGCGGCGCCCAGTCGCGGGCATAATCGCCCTTGGACGGGTTCTCGACCTTGATGACGCGGGCGCCGAGATCGGCCAGGATCAGGCCGGCATAGGGCGCGGCCACGCTGTGGCCAAGCTCCACGACGACGATCCCCTCGAGCGGTCTTGCGTTTCTCATTCCTCACCTCTTGCGGCCGAACCATAATCGGCGCCGGCCCGAAGTCAATATAACGTTTCATAATTTCTTTGTGCTGGCGTCCCCGGCGCCGGCGCTGACGGTTACGTCAGCCGGTCGGGCCGGCGGCGCTCGGCTTTGGCTTGATGCCGGGGAGGGCACGAGATGGCGCGGAACGTCCGATGGATTTCACCGGAATGGCTTATAAATCGCGCTTATCGTGTTGCAATGCAGCAGAAAGCGCCGGATTTACCTGACGCGCTGCCCTGCGAATATCCGCGCGTGTGGCCACGGCAAGTTTTGTTGCCGGGGTCGGCATGGCGATTGACAGGGAATATGGCAGGCTCCTAGGATGAGAAAACGTTTCATTTGGAGCGTGGCAAACAGCCCGCAGCGTCCGCCGGGCGCCATTGCCGGAAAATCTGGAGGTCTTGAGGATGAGGCGCATCGGAATCGATGTCGGCGGCACGTTTACCGACGTGGTGCTGCTGGATGCGGGATCGGGCGAAGTCTGGTCGCTCAAGGTGCCGACGACGCCGCACGACCCGACGCAGGGCGCCATGCACGGGCTGACGACGATCCTCGAACGCAGCGGCTGCGCCGCCGGCACGATCGATTTCGTCGGCCATGGCACCACCATCGCCACCAATATGGTGATCGAGGGCAAGGGTGCGCTGACGGCGCTGGTCACCACGGCCGGCTTTCGCGACATCCTCGAACTGAGGCGCGGCTGGCGTCATGACCGCGCCGATCTCTACGACCTGTTCTTCGAGGCGCCGCGCCAGCTGGTGCCGCGCCGGCTCAGGCGCGAGATCACCGAGCGCGTGCTGTATGACGGCACCGTCGATGGCACGGTCGCGGCGGCTGAGATCGATAGCTGCGTCGCCGAGCTGAAGCGCGACGGCGTCGAGGCGATCGCCGTCTGCCTGATCAACTCGCCGATCAACGGCGACAACGAGCGCGAGGCGCTCAGGCTGATCCGCGAGCAAGCGGGCGACGCCTTCGTCACCGGCTCGATCGAGGTCAACCCCGAGATCATGGAATATGAGCGCACCTGCACCACGGTGGTGAATGCGACGCTCGGGCCGCGCTGCGGGCAATATGCGCGCCGTTTCACCGCGAGCGCGCGCGAGGCCGGGCTCAGGGGCGAAGTTTATTTCATGCAGTCGAATGGCGGCATGGCCTCGCCCGAGATCGTGGCGGACCGGCCGGTGGCGCTGCTGGAATCAGGGCCTGCCGGCGGCGTCACGGCGGCGGCGCGGCTGTGCGAGCGGCTCGGCATCGCCAATGCGCTGACCGGCGACATGGGCGGCACCAGCTTCGACGTGTCGCTGATCCGCGACGGTCAGCCGGAGCTGCGCAACACCACGATGATCAACACCTATACCGTGCGCGCGCCCAATATCGATATCATCTCGATCGGCGCCGGCGGCGGCTCGATCGCCTGGATCGACGAGGGCGGCGGCGTGCGCATCGGCCCGCAAAGCGCCGGTGCCGATCCGGGGCCGGCCTGCTACGGCCGTGGCGGCACGCGGCCGACCGTCACCGACTGCAACCTTGTGCTCGGCCATGTCGATGCCGAGAATTTCCTCGGCGGCGATTTCCGGCTCGACGCGGCGGCGGCGCGCCGGGCGATCGAGGAGCATCTCGCGCTGCCGCTCGGCGTGAGCGTCGAGGAAGCGGCGCTCGCGGTGCGCCAGATCGCCAATGCGCTGATGGCGCAGGCGATGCGGCTCGCCACCGTCGAGCGCGGCTACGATCCGCGCGACTTCATCTACATCCCCTATGGCGGCGCCGGCCCGGTGCATGCGGTCGATCTGGCGCGCGAACTCGAAATCCCGACCGTGGTGCTGCCGCCGATGCCGGGCCTGTTCAGCGCCTTCGGCATGCTGGTCGCCGATATGGTGCAGGACCTGCAGGCGTCCCTCGTCGCCAATGCCGACGAGGCCGACCCTGAGCGCGTCGAGGCGCTGTTCGCCGAACTCGAGGCCGATGCTCGCGCCCGCATGGGCGATCGTACCGAGGCGATCACCATCGAGCGCCGCGCCGATTGCTGCTATCTCGGCCAGGGCGAGACGATCCAGATCGCTTTCCCGGCCGGCGAGATCGGCCCCGGCACCATGGCCGCGTTGGCGGACGCTTTCGTCGCCGAGCACCGGCGGCGCTGGAATTTCGACCTGACCGGCCGGCCGGTGCGTGTCGTCAACCTGCGCCTGCGCGCCACCGCCAAGATCGGCGAATTCGCCGCCGGCAAGGCGACGCCGCGCCAGGGCGAGACGCTGGAGCCGATCGGGCGCGGCCGCATCTTCGAGGCCGGAAAATGGACCGAGATGCCGCGCTACCGGCGCAGCGACCTCAGGCAGGGCGATGAACTGAGCGGGCCGCTGATCGTCGAGGAGATCAGCACGCGCATTTCGCTGCGCGCCGGCGAGACGCTGAGAGTGGGCAAGGATGCGACGATCATCGTCACGGTAGGGCACGCATAATGGACAAGATCAGCTACGAAATCATCCGCAACGGGCTTTACGCCATCGCGCGCGAGATGAAGGTCGCGATGATGCAGACGGCGGGCAGCCCGATCATCCATTCGGGCGGCGATGCGTCCGCCGCGATCTTCGACGCCAAGATGCAGCTTGTCGCGCAGGGCAACGACATCCCGACCATGATGGGCTCGGCGGTGATCTCGACCAAGGCCTCGGTCGAGGCGATCGGCGTCGAGAACCTGCGGCCCGGCGACGTCATCATCTCGAACGACGTCTATCTCGGCGGCGGCAACCACCAGCCCGACGTGCAGTTGACGCGGCCGGTATTCTTCGAGGGCGAGATCATCGCTTATACGATGACGCGCGGCCACTGGGTCGATATCGGCGGCACCGCACCCGGCAGCTTCACGGCCGTGACCTGGGACATCCACGCCGAGGGCATCCGCATTCCGCCGGTGATCCTGTATCGCGACGACAAGCCGGTCGAGGACCTGTTCCGGCTCATCGTGCAGAATACGCGCGATGTCGACAACCGCACGCTCGACATCAATGCGCAATATGCCGGCACCTATGTCGGCGGCGAGCGCATCATCGCCATGGCGAAAAAATTCGGCGCGGCGGCGCTCGCCTCGGCCATGGCGCAGGCGCTCGATTATTCCGAGCGCCTGATGCGGGCGCAGGTCGAGCGCATCCCCGACGGCGTCTATGAGGGTAGCGATTTCATCGAGCCGGTGCAGGCGCCGGGCTGGCCGACCGAGCTGATCCCGGTCAAGGTCAAGATCACGGTGGCCGGCGACCGCATCGTGTTCGACTATACCGGCAGTTCCAGACAGGTGCGCGGCGGCGTCAACTGCCCGTTCTCCGTGACCTGCAACAGCACGTGGTTCACGCTCAAGGCGATCACCGACCACACCATCCCGATCAACCAGGGCTGCTATCGCCCGGTCGAGATCATCTGCCCCGAGGGCACGGTGCTGAACTGCACCTACCCCGCCTCGGTCGTCGGTGGCGTCACCGAGACCTCGCCGCGCATCATCGACATGCTGCTGAAAACCCTGTCGCAGGCGGTGCCGCAGCGCGTCGTGGCGCAGAGCAACGATGCCGCCTGCTCAGGGATATTCAGCGGCGAGGACCCCGACCAGGGCCGCGTGCGCTCGTTGCGCCGCAAGAACGTGCAGCATATCGACCCGCATGCCGGCGGCTATGGCGCGCGCCCGATGCGCGACGGCGTCAACGCCATCCGCGTGCTGGTCGGCAATGCCGGCATCCAGTCGATCGAGCTGATCGAGAACATGGTGCCGCTGCGCGTCGAAAGCTGGCATCTGGTGCCGGATTCGGGCGGGGCCGGGCGCTGGCGCGGCGGCTTGACCTCGGAGCGGCTCTACACGGTCGGCTATGACGAGGCGACGCTGTCGGTGATCGCCGAGCGCGGCATCGTCGCGCCGGACGGTCTGTTCGGCGGCTTGGCCGGCGGCACGTTCAAGTCGGTCGTCGAGCGTAGCGACGGCAATCGCGTCGCGGTGCCGAGCAAGGGCGAATATCTCGTTGTGCATCGCGGCGACCGGGTCTCGATCCGGCCGGCGGCGGGCGGCGGCTATGGCGACCCGCTCGAGCGCGAGGCCGAGCGCGTGCTGGACGATGTGCGCGACGGCTATGTCAGTGCAGAGGTCGCGGCGAGCCTCTACGGCGTGGTGATCGATGCGGCCGGCACCGGCATCGACCGGGCCGCGACCGACAAGCGGCGGCGCGCGATGCGTGACGGCGTGCTGCGGCAGGCCGGCTGATGAGGGCGACCTTGCCTTGGACGACCTTGCCTCGGACCACCTTGCTTCACCTTGGCGAGGCTCGGTATCGTGCGGATCCAGCGCAAGTGGAATTGGGGTGAGCGTGCCAGGGCAGAAACGAAGCAGCGTCACCCTGCGCGATGTCGCGCGCATGGCCGAGGTCTCGATCGGCACGGCCTCGCGCGTCATCAACGGCAACGATACGGTTGGCGCCGATGTGCGCGGGCGCGTGCTGAGCGCCATCGAGGCGCTCGGCTACCGGCCGGACGCGATCGCGCAGAGCATGCGGCGCGGCTCGACGCAGATCATCGGCTGCGTGATCCGCGACATCAACATTCCCTCGCTCGCCGCCTTCGTGCATGCGGCGCATAACGTGCTCGATCAGGCGGGATTCTCGCTGATGGTGTCGAACTCGGAAGGCCGCACCGACCGCGAGCGCGAATTGCTCAACCGCCTCAACAGCCAGCGCTCGGACGGCATCATGATCGGCCCGTATTCGCCGATGACGCCGGCCTTCGACAAATTCCTGCGCGAACTGTCCGCGCCGATCGTCATGGTCGACCGCGACGAGCCGGGCTGGGCCGATACCGTGATGGCCGACCATGCCGGCGCCACCCGCAAGGCGACGCGGCGGCTGATCGAGGCCGGTCATACGCGCATCGCCATCCTGACCGGCGCGGAGACGCTTTATCCGGCGCGCGCGCGCATCAACGGCTATCTCGCGGCCTTCGCGCAAAGCGGCCTCGAGGTCGACCGCTCGCTGGTGCGCGCCACCAGCTTCCTGTCGCATGCGAGTTTCCGGCAGACCTCGGCGCTGCTGGCGAGCGACGATCCGCCGACCGCGATCATCGCCGGCGGTATCGACATGCTGGCCGGCGTGATCCGCGCCGTGCGCGTGCGCGAATTGCGCATCCCGCACGACATCTCGATCGTTGGCGCCGGTGATTCAGAGCTTGCCGAACTGCACTCGCCGGCAATCAGCGTGCAGCACTGGGACCAGGGCGAGATCGGCCGCACCGCAGCGACCTTGCTGCTCGGCCGCATCCAGAAAACCGCCGGCCCTAATCCCGAGCATGTGCTGATCCCGAGCGAATTCATCGAACGCGATTCGATCGCGCCGCCGAAAACACGGCCGCGCTGACGCGGCCAGAAGGAACGACATAATGAGCGAACTGCCCCGTTACGAAACCCTGGCGCTTGAGCGGCGCGATCCCGGCATCCTGATCATCCGCTTCAACCGGCCCGAGGTGCGCAACGCCATCAGCACCCAGATGGGCCGCGACATGGTCGACCTGTTCGGCCGCATCAACGCCGACCCCGCGCCATGGCGCTGCATCGTGCTGACCGGCGCGGGCGACCGGGCCTTCTGCGCCGGCGTCGATCTCAAGGAACGGCGCGGCATGAGCGATGATGACTGGAACCGGCAGCACGCGCTGTTCGAGCACATGATGCTCGGTGTGCTCGACTGCCCGGTGCCGATCATCGCGGCGGTCAATGGCGCGGCCTATGCCGGCGGCTGCGAATTCGTGCTGCTGTGCGATTTCGCCTATGCGGCGCCGCAAGCGCGTTTCGCGCTGACGGAGGTGCGCATCGGCATCATGCCCGGCGGCGGCGGCACGCAGACCCTGCCACGGCGCATCGGCGCGGCGCGCGCGGCGGAGGTTATCCTGACCGGCACGCCGTTCAGCGCGGCGCAAGCCCATGAATGGGGCATGGTCAACCGGCTGTGCCCGCAGGAGACGCTGCTCGACGAGGCGCTGGCGACCGCCGCCACCATTGCCGGCAACGCGCCGCTCTCGACCCGGCAGGCCAAGCGCGCCATGACGCTCGGCGGCCGCATGGACCTGCGCTCCGGCATGTTCTTCGAGATCGACGTCTACAACAAGCTTGTCGGCACCGCCGACAGGCGCGAAGGTATCGCCGCATTCAACGAGAAGCGGGCGCCGGCCTTCACCGGACGGTAAGGCAAATATATCGGCGGGCGGCGTGAACCACGCCGGCCGCCCCCGCGTTTGGAATGCGGGAGGATCAGGTCATGAGTACCGGATGGCTGATCGAGGTCGAAAACCGAGAGGTTTGCAATCTTCTCTATGACGAGCCGGGCCGCTCCGGCGTCACCGTGCAGCTCTACCGGGTCGCCAACCCCGACAAATACCGGGCCGAGAGCGATGTCGCGCGGCTGGTCGGCGCGGTCGGCGAGGGCATCCGCATCAGGACCGTGGCGGAACTGTCCGAGCACGAGATCGAGGCGCTGGTGATCGCCGGCGTGACCATCGCCAAATGCTGACGATTAGCTGCGCTCTCGGCCCGGCATCAGCCGGGCAAGGGCTTGCTCGAGCGTTTCCGGCGGCGCGAAGCCAAGTGCCGCGAGCCGTGTCGGCTGCACGATCAGGTCGCCGTCGAGCCGTTCGAGCGCCTCGCGGCGGCCGCTGAGCCGTGCCCCTGCCCGCATCAGCGTCGCGGGCAGGGGGAACAGCCCCGGTGCCCGCCCCGCCGCCCCGCGCAGCGCGGCGATGATCTCGGCCACACTCAGCGGCCGGTCATGCGCGACGAGCGCACTGCGTGGCCAGTCGGCCGGATCCCTTGCCAGCAGGAAGCCGATCGCGGCGGCGACCGAGCGATCGGTGGTGAGCGAACGGCGGCCGTGAAAGCCGCCGACGGGCAGCGGCACGGCCAGGCGGGCGGCGCGCGCGAGGCGGCCGAGATTGCCGCCGGCAGCCGCGCCGACGATCAGCGTCGGGCGCAGGTTGACGCTCTGCGGCACATGGGCGGCGATCGCCAGTTCCGCCGCGTGTTTCGAGCGGCCATAGGCGTCGGTGGGCATGGCGGCGGCATCCTCGCCGAGCGCGACCGGGCTCGACGGGCCGACGATGGCGCGCACCGACGAGATGTGGATGAAGCGACTGATGCCGGCCCGGGCGGCGGCGCGGGCAAGCGCATCGGAGGCATCGGTGTTGACCTGGAACATCAGCCGGTCCGGCGTGCCGGGCGGCTGGTGCGCCAGCCCGGCGAGATGGACGATGGCCGTGATGCCGGCGAGATGCGCGTCCCAGGCGACAGGGCCGGCGAGATCGCCGATCAGCGCCGTCTCGAAGCGCGCCTCGGCCGGCGCGCGGCGCAGCGCGAGGCGCAGCGGCCAGCCGGCATGTGCCAGCCTCTCCACCACGGCGCGGCCGAGAAAGCCACTGGCGCCGGTGATCAGGATCGTCATGTCAGGCTCGTCATGGGCGCGGGCCGAAGCCGGCCGCGAAATAGCGCAGCACCGCGCCGGTCAGCAGCGCGCCGAGCGCGACGAGCGCGATCGCAGCGACAGGCGAGGACGCATGGGCGGCCAGCACGGCGAGGGCAGCGAGCGCGAGCGCGAGCAGGAACACGCTCCCCGAGACCGTCCGCACCGGCAGGCCGCGCGCCGTGGCGCGCTGGTAGCAATGCTCGCGGTGGCCGTGGCTCAGCGGCTTGCCGGCCAGGAGCCGGCGCAGCAGGGTCCAGAAACCGTCGGCGAGCGGATAGAGGCAGATCAGGACGGCCGCCGCCGGGAAACCGCGCCCGAGCAGCAGCAGCACGCCATAGCCGAGCAGCAGGCCAAGCGGCAGGCTGCCCGAATCGCCGAGGAACAATCGCGCCACATGCCGGTTCCAGGGCCAGAACCCGATCAGGGCGCCGGCGGCCAGCGCGGTGAGCGGCGTTGCCCAGGGCGCGAGCGCGTCGCCGGCGAGGATGATGCCGGTGGCGCCGAAGGCCGGCACGGCATGGGCGACGCTGATCTCGTCGAGCCCGTCGATGAAATTGGTGATGTTCATGAAACAGACCAGCATGCCCGCCTCGGCGACGCGTTCGAAAACCTGCCAGCCGCCGGGCGGCAGCAGCGCGATACCCTCCGGCAGGGTCGCGGTCACCAGCAAGGCCGCGATCGCCTGGGCGGCCAGGCGCAATTTCACGGAAAGGCCATGAAGATCGTCGAGAAGCCCGATGATGACCACGATCGATACGGCCGCGCCCAGCGCGGCGAGATGGCGGAAGGGGCCGGTGCTTGCCGCGCCCTCTCCCGGCAGGATTTGGCCCGGCAGCATGGCCATGCCGGCGAGCACGAGGGCGGCCGCGGCGGCGACGACGATACCGCCGCCCTGCGGCGTCGGCACCTTGTGCGAGGAACGCGCGTTGGGATGAGCCAGCGCGATTCGTTTCAGGATCGGCAGCACGGCGGCGATGGCGAGGAAGCCGATGAGCGCGGTGAGCAATGTGATTGACAGAAGCGCGGCGATGGCATGATTAGAACTGGCCATTGTCATCGGGTTGATCCGGGGTTCCGTCAGGTTGGGTTCAGGAATCATCATGCAGGAGGGACCTGCGATTCAAACCACGTGCTGTCGCAGATTGGCAAGTTTCGGAGGCTAGGGCGCTCGGTCGCCCACGATCGCCGACCTGGGTGAAGCGGCTATATGAAATCAACTTTTCAACGGTTCCGGCTGTTCGCGGCCATTTCGATCCACGATTTCCTGGTGTCGTGGATCGCCTTCGTGATTGCGGTCGCGCTGCGTGTCGGCATGGACGAGGTCTGGCATTACGGCCACGCCCTGATGACCTGGGGCGTGTTGTTCGCGGCCATCGCGGCCCTGACCTACCGCATGATCGGCCTGTCGTCGTCGATCTGGCGCTATACCTCGTTCTACGATCTCAAGCTGGTGGCGGTGTCGGCGGTGATCAGCGTCGCGATCTGGACCCTGATCCAGTTCTCGGCCACCGGCTTCCGCGTCTTCCCGCGCACCGTGTCCTTCATCGTCATCTTCGTGCTGATCGCGGCGATGGGCCTGCCGCGGCTGGTCTATCGCATGCTGCGCGACCGGCGCGACAGCCTGAAGCAGCCGCAGATCAATGACGACCGCCATAACGTGCTTCTGGTGGGGGCGAGCGACCAGACCGCGTCTTTCATCCAGTTGATGCATTCGATCGCCCGCAACCTGCATATTGTCGGCGTGATCGACCATAAGGGCAGCCGGATCGGCCGTTCGATCCACGGCGTGCCGATCATCGATCATATCGGCAATATCGGTGCGGTGATCGATGGGCTCGCCCAGCGCGGCAAGGCGCCCGACCGCGTCATCTTGTGCTATCCGATCGCATCGCTGAAGCCCGGCGTGTTTCCCGCGCTGGCGCGCGATTGCGCCGACCGCAACGTCAGGCTGATCCGGCAGCCCGACATCGCCGATATCATGGCCGAGGAACACGCCCAGGCCAGCAATGCGCTGGCCTCGGATCTGCTCGGCCGCCAGGAATCGTCGGGGCTCGCGCATGATGTCGCGGATCTGATCCGGGACAAGCGCGTCGTCGTCACCGGCGCCGGCGGCACGATCGGCAGCGAACTCGTGCGCCAGATCGCGATGTACGAGCCGGCGGGCATCGGGCTGCTCGACCATAGCGAATTCAACCTGTACGCCATCGGGCAGGAACTGGGCGAAAGCGACCCAAAGTTCCAGGTCGAGAGCTTCCTGTGCGATATCCGCAACCGGGCCAAGCTCGACCGGATTTTCGCGCGGTTCGCGCCGCATATCGTCATCCACGCCGCGGCCCTCAAGCATGTGCCGATCGTCGAGGCGAACCCGTGCGAAGGCCTGCTCACCAATGTGTCCGGCACGATCAACGTGGCCGATGCCGCCCGCGCCGCCAGCGCCGAGGCCTTCGTGCTGATCTCGACCGACAAGGCCGTGAACCCGACCAGCGTGCTCGGCTTCACCAAGCGCATCGCCGAACTCTACACCGGGAAATGCGACCGCGAGGCGGTTGCCGCGGGCTCGGCGACGCGGTTCATCGCCGTGCGTTTCGGCAATGTCATCGGCTCGTCCGGCTCGGTGATTCCGAAGTTCAAGCACCAGATCGAGATCGGCGGCCCGGTCTCGGTCACGCATCCGGAGATGACGCGCTATTTCATGACCACCGGCGAGGCTGTCGGCCTCGTGCTGCAGGCGACCAGCCGCAGCCTGGCGCGCCCGGATGACCGCGGCCAGATTCTGGTGCTGAAAATGGGGCGGCCGGTCAAAATCGTCGATATCGCGCGCCAGATGATCAGCCTGGCCGGCTATGTGCCGGACAAGGATATCGCCATCGAATTCACCGGCCTGCGCCCGGGCGAAAAGCTCAACGAGGACCTGTTCGACGCCGACGAGGAGGTCGAGCAGCGCGAGGGCGAGGATTTCATGATCGCCACCTCGCACAGCCTGTATGTCGATCTCGGCCGCGAGGCGACCGAGCGCCTGTTCCAGCAGGCGCTGCGCGGCGATGACGCGGCCGTCCACAAGGCGCTGAAGACGATGATGGGGGGAAGCGCGCCGATCCCGCGCCCGGAAAACGCCGTCGCGACCGCGCTGAGCCGGGAGGCCGCCAAATAGTTGGCTCAAGCTGGACCACCTCACGGAATAATGCTCGCTTTATTGGCCTGATCGGCGATGGTCCGGTTGGGGCGGGATGCGGGAAACGCCCGCCAGAATGCATGTGATCCGGCCGCCCCGGTCCGGCCCGTCTTCGGAGTTTGCCGTGCCGAGATTGCGATCCCTGCCAGGCTTGCTGTCCGGCGTGGCGTTCCTGCTGGTGGCGTTTGTGCTGCCGTTGCTGATGGTGGCGGCGAACCGGTCGTCGATCGCGGTTTTCGTCAGCGCGGCGGCGTGGGCGTTGCTGGCAAGCCTGCTCGGCAACCAGGGGCGGGCGGCACTGGCGCGCCTCGGCGGGCTGCTCGCCACGCCGGAGGCGCTGGCGGTGATGCTGTTCGTGGCCTGGAGCCTCGTCTCGATCGCCTGGAGCCCCGATATCGCGGGCTCGCTGTTTGCCGTGGGCGAGGCGCTGCTGCCGGTCGGGGCCTTGCTGGTGCTGCTGGTGACGCTCGCCGATCGCCCGCCGCGCTGGCTGCCAGTCGTCGCCCTTGCCGGCATCGGCCTGACCTTGGTCGGCCTGACATTCGAACTGCGCGATGGGCTGAGGCTGCGCCATATCCTGAGCGACCGCGTGTTCTCCTACTCGCTCAACCGCGCGATGGTGGTGGCGCTGCTGCTGGCGCTGCCGTGCATCGGCCTGCTGCTGCGCTGGAAGCGTCCGCTCGTTGCGCTGGCCGCCTTGCTGGCGCTGGCCGTGGTGACGCTGATCTCGGACAGCGGCTCGAGCGTGCTCGGGCTGATCGCGGCGCTGGCCGCCTATGCGTTCGCACGCCTCGCGCCGCGCCTCGCGGTCGGGTTCGGGCTCGCCTGCGCCCTGTTCGCGCTGTTTGGCGCGCCGCTGATGGGCGATGTCGCCAGCCACCTGATCCCGGAGCGCGCCGTGATGGCGATCGAGGACAGCCATGCCGTGGAGCGCATCGGCATCTGGCAATCGTTTGGCGAGGTGGCGCGCCTGCGGCCGTGGCATGGCGTCGGCTTCGATGCCTCCGCCAAGCTCGCCGATAGCGCCGTGGCGGACGAAATCCCGCCTCAGTACCGGGCCTCGCTGTCCTGGGGCCATCCGCATAACGCCTTCCTGCAAATCTGGGTGGAACTGGGTATTCCAGGCGTGGTGCTCGCGGCGATCTGCCTGTTTTTCCTGTTCCGCGCGCTGGTGCAGCAGCCGGACGAGGAGATTGCCATCCGGCTCGCGGCGATCGCGGCCGTGCTCGCCATCGCCATCGAAAGCCATGGCGCGTGGCAGGGCTGGTGGTTCGCCGGTATCGGCGCGCAGATTTTTCTGTTCGTCTGCTTTTCCCGGCGCGAGGCAACGGCTCCGCCCTGAGCCAGCGGCAAAACCACGTCTTGCGTTTTCGGGCGCCCGGCGGCGAGTATGGGCTTTCCGCATTTGCCAGCCCAAACCCATTCAATCGAACCCATTCTGCCAAACCAGACCTCCCGAGGAACCGCTGCCATGCCTGTTGCCGGCCAGATTCCCGTTTTCGACGGCCATAACGACCTGCTGCTGCGCCTGTCGCGACGCAGCATAAACGAGGCGACGGCGGGCTTCCTGGGTGGCGACGGGCGTGGCCATCTCGATTTGCCGCGCATGCGCCAGGGCGGCTTCTGCGGCGGCTTCTTCGCGATCTTCGTGCCGGATATCCGCAAGGCCGATGCCGATGCGCTGTTCACGCGCGACACCTACGAGGTGCCGCTGCCGCCGGGCGTGCCGCTCGACATGGCGCAGGCGGCGACGATCGCCATGGCGGCGCGGCTGTTCGATATCGAGCGCGAGAGCGCCGGCGCCTTCCGGATCTGCCGCACGGCGGCGGACCTGCGCGGCGCGGTCGCCGCGGATGCCATCGCCGCCGTGCTGCATATCGAAGGGGCCGAGGCGATCGATGCCGATTTCGCCATGCTGGAGGTGATGTATCAAGCGGGCCTGCGCTCGCTCGGCCCGGTGTGGAGCCGGCCGAACCTGTTCGGCCATGGCGTGCCGTTCCGGTTTCCGAGCATGCCCGATATCGGCGATGGATTGACCGAACACGGCGTGCGGCTGGTGCGCGAGTGCAACCGGCGCAAGATCATGCTGGATGTGTCGCATCTCAACGAGAAGGGGTTCTGGGATGTGGCGCGGCTGTCCGATGCGCCGCTGGTGGCAACCCATTCCAATGCGCATGCGATCTGCCCGCATTCGCGCAACCTGACCGACAAGCAACTCGCCGCCATCAGGGAGCGCGACGGCATGGTCGGCGTGAACTACGCCGTCAGTTTCATCCGGCCGGACGGGCGGCGCGACACCGCGACGCCGCTCGACATGCTGATCGACCACATCATCTATCTGATCGAGCATCTCGGCGAGGGCAGGGTCGGGCTCGGCTCGGATTTCGACGGCGCCACGGTGCCGGCCGAAATCGGCACGGCGGCCGGATTGCAGAACCTGGTCGCGGCGATGCGCCTTCGCGGCTTCGACGAGCCGCTGCTGCGCAAGGTGTGCTGCGATAACTGGCTCGACGCGCTGGAGCGGAGCTGGGCGTGAAACGGCGTTGTGATTGTGGCTGGGTGCCGGGTCAAGCCCGGCACAAGACGATGGTGGCCCTCGACGGGCACTTTGTCCCGGCCTTGAGCCGGGACCCATGCCGGGCCAAGTTCAAGCCCCGAACGACAGCACCGGCCGTTGCGGGCCGGTGCGTGCAATTTTCGTAAAGGGAAAAAGGCTCAGCCGCGGCTGTGCATGCGCATGCGCGAGCCGATGCGGTCCATCTCGGCCTGTTCGCGCGCGGCGATCTCGGCGCGCTCGCTGGCCTTTTCGCGATCCTCGAGGATCTCGACCTTCTTCAGGTCCTCGAACGCGTCCTGCAATTCCGCCTTGGCGTCCTCGAGCTTTTCCTTGAGGTCGTTGGCGGAGGCGACGAGCTTGTCGTGCCGGCTGCGGGTCGCCTTGGCGTAGGTCGGATAAGCGTAATGCGCCGGGTCGGAAATGCCGGCCTTGCGCTCTTCGCTTTGAATCTCCCGCTCCAACTCGGCCGACATGCGCTCGAGGTCAGCGATCATCGTTTCGATCTGCATGACCTGCCGGCGCTTTTCGTCAACCTGGAAGCGTTTGAGGCGGATAAGGGTTTCACGCGATTTCATCGCTTTATACAACTCCTGGCGAAGCCGGACACATGGCTGTCGAAGGCGCTTCAGACGTTCTGCCCGCCACCAACGATTTCCGCGAGACGGTGATAACTTTCGGCCATGGAGGTTGACTCTTCCTTACCTTGACCGAGAAAACTTTCAATTGCCGGGTTTTTCTCGATCGCTTCGTCCACTTCGGCGCTGGCGCCCTTGCGATAGGCGCCGAGCCGGATCAGTTCCTCCATGTCGGTGAAGGTGGCGACGAGCTGGCGCGCCTTGAGCACCGTCGGCCAATAGGCCGGGTCGCAGGCGCGCGGCATGGTGCGCGACACCGATTTCAGGATGTTGATCGCCGGATAGCGGCCGCGCTCGGCAATGGCGCGCTCCATGACGATATGGCCGTCGAGAATGCCGCGCACCGCATCGGCGACCGGCTCGTTATGGTCGTCGCCATCGACGAGCACGGTGAACAGGCCGGTGATCGAGCCCTGGCCCTCACCGGGGCCGGCGCGCTCGAGCAGGCGCGGCAGTTCCGAGAATACCGTCGGGGTATAGCCTTTCGAGGTCGGCGGTTCGCCGATGGAGAGGCCGATATCGCGCTGCGCCATGGCGAAACGGGTGACGCTGTCCATCATGCACAGCACGTCGGCGCCGTTGTCGCGGAAATATTCGGCGATGGCGAGGGTGAGATAGGCCGCCTGCTTGCGCATCAGCGCCGGCTCGTCGGAGGTCGCGACCACGACGACGGAGCGCGCCAGCCCCTCGGGGCCGAGATCGTCCTGCAGGAATTCCTGCACCTCGCGGCCGCGCTCGCCGACCAGGCCGATGACGTTGACATCGCTCTTGGCATTGCGCGCCAGCATCGAGAGCAGCACCGACTTGCCGACGCCGGAGCCGGCGAAAATGCCCATGCGCTGGCCGCGGCAGCAGGTCAAGAACGTATCGAGGGCGCGCACGCCGAGATCGAGCGGCTCGCCGACGCGGGCGCGGCGATGTGCCGGTGGCGGATCGGCCCGGAACGCATATTGCACCGGGCCCTGGTCGAGCGGGCCGCCGCCGTCGATCGGCTCGCCGAACGCATTCACGACGCGGCCGAGCCAGCGGTGATCGGGGTGCACGCCGGCGCGCGCCGCGCCGACGATCGCCCGGCAGCCGCGCCGGATGCCCTCGAGCGTGCCGAAGGGCATGGCGAGCGCCGCTTCGCCCTCGAAACCGACCACTTCCGCCGCGACGTGCCGGCCCGGCGCCACCTCGATGGCGAGCCGGCCGCCGATGGTCATGGCCGAGAGCGGCCCGGCGACCTCGATCAGCAGGCCGCGCACGCCGGCGACGCGCCCGTAAATCTCGGACGGACTGATTCCCGCCAGCGCGGCCTCGATGCTGCGCGCGATTCGGGTCGCGGCCGGCGGCTTTTGTGAGTTCGCGTCAACCATTCGTTTACCGGTGTGATTAACACTCGTCTTGGTGCGGGAGAAGCCCAGAGCCGGGCGGCTGCCACACGTTTACTGCAAACCTTGATTCGGACGAGTCATTTAACGACGATTCCTCAACTTGAACATGAGCTATTAGGTGCTTCGAAAACGTACTCAACTCAAGCGTTTATCGCGATTTGCGAAAGTTTTTGCTCCACGCACTTGCGCGGAAGAATCAGCATTTGTTAACGATTGCTCATTAAGGTTGCGAGTCGGTAAACCGAGGATCTCCGGCGCAGGGCTTTTTCAGCCTTACGAGCCGGTCTTTCAGGGCGAGGGTGGGATCTGATATGCGCGTGCTCCTAATCGAAGACGACAGCGCGACCGCTCAAAGCATCGAGCTGATGCTGAAGTCCGAGAATTTCAACATCTATACCACCGACCTCGGTGAGGAAGGTGTCGATCTCGGCAAGCTGTACGATTACGACATCATTCTTCTCGACCTGAACCTGCCGGACATGTCGGGTTACGAGGTGCTGCGCTCCCTGCGCGTCGCCAAGGTCAAGACGCCGATCCTGATCCTGTCCGGGCTTGCCGGCATCGAGGACAAGGTCAAGGGGCTCGGCTTCGGCGCCGACGACTATCTCACCAAACCGTTCCACAAGGACGAGCTGGTCGCCCGCATCCACGCCATCGTGCGCCGCTCCAAGGGCCATGCCCAGTCGGTGATCACCACCGGCGACCTGCTGGTCAATCTCGACCAGAAGACGGTCGAGGTCGACGGCGCCCGCGTGCACCTGACCGGCAAGGAATACCAGATGCTCGAACTGCTCTCGCTCCGGCGGGGCACGACGCTGACCAAGGAGATGTTCCTCAACCATCTCTATGGCGGCATGGACGAGCCGGAACTGAAGATCATCGACGTGTTCATCTGCAAGCTGC
>ERZ778018.683-NODE-683-length-42645-cov-10.901597_pt1 | contig 42645 bp, 39 predicted proteins | sample MGYA00375748_ERZ778018 | MGnify/ENA primary metagenome ERZ778018 (study PRJEB29350, sample SAMN05509839) | bioreactor metagenome | biome: bioreactor; material: wastewater | place: South Africa: University of Cape Town | collected 2014-04-22 ... | reverse complement strand
CGGCTTGCGTGAGAGTCGCATGCGGGATCCGATAAGTGTCGGGTCGTCAGCCCGGTGGGAGAGGGGATGATGGAATAACCATCGCGACCTCGACGCGCGAATCGGCGGCCTCGTCAACGATCCGGACTCCGCCGGGCGCTGAAGGCGGTCGCGACCGTCGCCGGGGGCGAGCCGACCCGCCTGAAAGACCTGAAGCCGGACCCGAAGTGATCGGCCCTCCGCTCCCCGTTTTGATCCTCGCGAATTGTCAAAGAGGCTTCCGTCGTTAGGTATGATCCGGGGGAGGGGCGTCGCGATTTCAGAATTCCGCGGACGTCACGGTTTTATTCGAGAATCCCACGACGGATTGAGAAGGTGGAAGGCGATGAGTCGGGAGGCCCGGTGGGCGATAGTCCTGGCGACGCTCTGGGCCGTTCCAGGTTGTTCCGGGTCGCGCGAACCGACGGCGGACGGGCCGTTGCGGATCGCCGCGGCGGCCGACCTTCGGGTCGTCCTGCCCAGGCTGCTGACGGCCTACGGCGATCAAGGAAGCGCCGTCGCGCCGCCGAGCTTCGGCGCGTCGGGCGACCTGGCCGAGCAAATCCGCGGCGGCGCCCCGTTCGACGTCTTCCTCTCGGCCGATCTCGACCGGCCGAAGGCCCTGGAAGCCGAGGGGCTCATGGAGCCGGGCTCCGTCGCCGCCTACGCGCGGGGCTCGCTGGTCCTTTTGGTCCATCCCGACGTCGCCGACGCGGTCGCGGACATCTTCGATCTGACCAAACCCGAGGTCCGCAAGATCGCCATCGCCGATCCCCAGGCCGCCCCTTACGGCCAGGCGGCCCGCGCGGCGCTCGGGAGCGCGGGGCTTTGGGACTCGCTCCAGGCGAAGATCGTCCCGGCCGGATCGGTCGCCAAGGCGGTCTTGCACGTCGAGCAAGGCGACGCCGACGCCGCGCTCGTCAGCCGGTCGCTGATCGCCGGGACCAAGACGACAGTCGTCGCGATCGACCAGGCGCTCTATCCGCCTCGAATCCAGGGGCTGGGGATCGTGGCGGACTCGCCGCGCAAGGACCGCGCCCGAGACTTCACGGCCTTCCTGCTGGGCGGGGAAGGGCGACGGGTATTGATCGAACACGGCTTCGAGCCGCCCGACTCCCCGACCGAGAGGGTGCCGCGTGTTCCCTGACCTCGCTCCGCTTTGGCTCTCGTTGAAGGTCGCGACGGCGGCGACGGTCGGCGTCGCGCTGGTGGGCGCGCCGGCGGCGCTTTTGCTGGCGCGGCGGCGGTTCCCCGGCAAGGCGTTGGCGGCCGGACTGTTGACGCTGCCGCTGGTGCTGCCGCCGACGGTCCTGGGATACGTCTTGCTGCAGGCGTTCGGCCGGCGGACGTGGCTGGGCGGGTGGCTGGAGCGGAGTTTGGGCGTGACGCTGGTCTTCCACTGGTCGGGCGCGGTCGTGGCCGCGGCGGTGACGGCGTTCCCGCTGTTCTTGCTGCCGGCGCGGGGGGCGTTCGAGGCCGTCGACCCTCGCCTGGAGGACGCCGCGAGGCTGCTGGGCAGAGGGGAGGCGTCGGTCTTCCTGGCGGTCACGTTGCCGCTGGCGTGGCGAGGGTTGGCCGCGGGGCTGGCGCTGGCGTTCGCCAGGGCGCTTGGAGACTTCGGCGCGACGATGATGGTCGCCGGGAACATCCCCGGCTTGACCCAGACCGCGGCGCTGGCGATCTACGACGCCGTGCAGATCGGCGACTCCCGCCGCGCGGCGCTGCTGTCGTTGGGGGTCTCGACGATCTCGATCGCGGCCTTGGCGTTCGTGCAGCGGACGGCCCCCGGCCGGGGGGCGCGCTCGTGACCGCCGACGAGCCGCCGACGATCCTCGACGCCCGCGTCGTCCGCCGGGTCCATCCCGGATTGACCGTCGACGCGACGATCCGCCTGGGCGCCGAGATCGGCGTGTTGTTCGGACCCTCCGGCGCGGGGAAGTCGACGCTCCTGCGGTTGATCGCCGGGCTCGCCCGACCCGGCGACGGCCGCGTCGACCTGGCCGGGCGGACGCTGTTCGACGCCGGAAGGCGGATCGACGTTCCGTTGCGCGAGCGTCGGATCGGCATGATCTTTCAGGACGATTTGTTGTTCCCTCATCGGGACGTCGCCGGCAACGTGGGGTTCGGCCTGAAGGGGGCGGGCCGGGCGGAGAGGGCGCGTCGGGTCGGGGAGGTGGCGGCGCTTTGCGGGGTGTCGGCGTTGTTGGGTCGGGCGGTCGCCACGCTTTCCGGCGGCGAGCGCCAGCGGGTGGGGTTGGCGAGGGCGCTGGCGCCGCGGCCTCGGCTGCTGTTGTGCGACGAGCCGGTCTCGGCGCTGGACTTGCCGGGGCGGCGTCGGCTGCTGGACCGTCTGGGGGACGTCCGGCGGGCCGAGGGGATTCCGATCCTCTACGTCACGCACAGCCCGGCGGAGGCGATCACGCTGGGGACTCGGCTGTTCTTGCTGGAGGCCGGCCGGATCGTCGCCGAGGGCGTCCCGGCCGACGTCCTGGCGGGCGCGGGGGGACGGTCGGCGCTGTTGCATCTGGAAGGAGTCCGCAACGCCTTCGGCGGGACGGTCGCGAAACACGCCCCCGACGGCGAGTGGTCGCGGGTGGCGCTGGACGGCGGGCCGTCGCTGTTCGTCGCGGCCCTGGAGCTTCCGATCGGCGCGCGGGTGGACGTGGAGGTGGCCGGTGACGAGGTGATGCTGGCCGTCGGCCCGATCGTCGGGTTGAGCGCCCGCAACCAGATCGCGGGCGTGGTCGAGGCCGTCGCGGTTCACGGTCGGGAGGCCGAGGTCGTGCTTCGCGTCGGCGAGACGCGGTGGCTGGCCAGCACCCTCGCCTCCACCCCCGCCGCGCTGGGCCTCGCCCCCGGTCGCCCCGCGACGCTGATCGTCAAGGCCCGAAGCGTCCGCGTCGAATCGGCGGCGGGTTGAGGACGGTTGCCGCGGGCCGCGCGCGGATTCAGAATGGGCGCTTCGATCGCGATACCGTTCGGCACGACTCGCGCCGCGGCCAAGGTCGTCGTCCCCCCTTCTCCCCTTGTGGGAGAAGGCGCCCCGAAGGGGCGGATGAGGGGGGGACGCGACCGGAAGCTACTGGAAGCGCCCCCCTCATCCGGCCTTCGACCACCTTCTCCCACAAGGAGGAGAAGGGATGTCTGGTCAGACGTTCGAGGGAGTCGAGTTCCACGCCGATCGGGATCAGCCTCGACAGACCGAACACGCGCGGAGTCAGCAATGATGCCACAAGTGAAAGCGATTCGATATTACGCCGCGACGATCGTCGCGACGGCGACGGTCTGGGGCGCCGTCGCGGCGGCCGAGGGGCCCAAGCTTCCCCCGGTCTCCGAGCATGCCCGCGCGGTCCACGCCGCGGGAATGCTCTTCGACGGCCACAACGACTACCCCTGGAAGGTCCGCGACCTGGGCGACCTGGGGATGGAGCGGATCGACTTCGCCAAATCCGCCCCCGGCCAGACCGACCTCCCGCGGCTGCGCGCGGGGGGCCTGAAGGCCCAGTTCTGGTCGGTCTACATCCCCAGCGCGCACCCGAACCCGACGCGGACGGTCGTCGAGCAGATCGACTTCGTGCATCGCCTGGTGGAGAAGTACCCCGACGACCTCCAACTCGCGCTTTCGGCCGACGACGTGGAGGCGGCGGTGAAGGCGGGCAAGATCGCCAGCCTGATCGGCATCGAGGGGGGCGTGGCGATCGACGACAGCTTCGCCGAACTCCGCGCCTTTTACAGGCTGGGCGCGCGCTACATGACGTTGACCCACAACAAGACGCTCGACTGGGCCGACGCCGCCAACGACGAGGCGAAACACGGCGGCCTGACCGGGTTCGGCGAGCGGGTCGTCGCCGAGATGAACCGGCTGGGGATGCTGGTGGACATCTCCCACGTCTCGGCCGGCACGATGGACGACGTGCTGCGGGTGTCGAAGGCGCCGGTGATCGCCAGCCATTCCAGCGCCTTCGCGCTTTGTCCCGTACCGCGGAACGTCCCCGACGACGTTTTGACCCGATTGAAGGACAACGGCGGGGTGGTGATGGTCAACTTCTATTCATCGTTCATCGTCCCCGACTCCCGCGCGAAGGCCGACGCGGCGAAGGCCGAGATCCGCAAGGCCCACCCCGACCGGGCCGAGGCGAGGAAGGCGATCGCCCAATGGTACGCCAACGAGCCGGGCGCGATCCGAGGGACCGTCGCCACGGTGGTCGATCATATCGATCACATCGTGAAGGTGGCGGGGATCGACCACGTCGGCGTCGGCTCGGACTTCGACGGCATCGACTCCTGGCCCGTCGGCTTGGAGGACGTCTCCGACTACCCCCGGATCACCGAGGAACTCCTCCGCCGCGGCTACTCCGAAACCGACGTCCACAAGGTCCTCGGCGGCAACGCCCTCCGCGCCCTCCGCGAGGCCGAGGCCGTCGCCCGGAAGCTCCAGGCCGAGACCCGGCCGCAAATCGACGAGATCCGAGGCGGGAGGAAGGGCGAGGATTGAGAGCCCGTCCCATGAAGGATCAAGACGACCGTCACGGTCCTCCCCCCTCGCGGGGGAAAACGGATCGCGCGGCGGTCGGATCAGGGGGATGACGCGCGAGACGACCGTCGGAATTCGCGGAAGCCCGTCCGGGAAGCCCTGGACGTCGAGGGCGTTTCGGCTCGCCCCCCCTCGTCCGGCCCCTCGGGCCACCTTCCCTTCAAGGGGAAGGGATCGCCATGCTTGCACGCGATGGTTTTCGACGGCGCGGAAGCGGCTCCGAATCCACCCCGTTGTCGAACCGGGGGGACGGGGATACACTGATGGGCCGCAAACAGATCGGGTGCGAGAAGCGAGGTCCGACGCGATGGCCGAACCGTTCGTGAAGTCCCAGCGGCTGCAAAAGCTGCCGCCGTATCTCTTCGCCGAGATCGACAGGAAGAAGAAGGCCGCCATCGCCGCCGGCCGAGACGTCATCAACCTGGGCGTCGGCGATCCCGATCGGCCCACGCCAGGGCCGATCGTCGAGAGCCTGCAAAAGCACGTCGAGAACCCGGCGTTCCATCAGTACGCCCTCGACCAGGGCTCGCCGGAGTTGCGCGCGTCGATCGCCGCGTTCTGCAAGAAGCGGTACGGCCTGGACCTGGACCCGGAGACCGAGATCCTGCCGTTGATCGGCTCCAAGGAGGGGCTGGCGCACTTCCCGCTGGCGGTCCTCAACCCCGGCGACATCAGCCTGGTCCCCGATCCTTGCTACCCGGTGTATCGCTCCGCCAGCCAGTTCGCCGGCGCCGACGTCTACACCATGCCGCTTGAGGCCGGGCTGGGCTTCCGCCCAGACCTCGACGCCGTGCCGGCCGACGTCTACGCGCTGGCCCGGTTGATGTTCCTCAACTTCCCCAACAACCCGACCGGCGGCGTCGCCGATCCGGCGTACTTCGAGAAGGTCGTCGGTCTGGCGAGGACCCACGGCTTCATCGTCGCCCAGGACGCCGCCTATAACGAGATGTACTTCGACAAGGCCCCTCCCAGCATCCTGCAGGCGCCGGGCGCGAAGGAGGTGGCCGTCGAGTTCCACAGCCTGTCGAAGACCTTCAACATGACCGGCTGGCGGGTCGGCTTCGCCATCGGCGGCGAGCCGATGATCTCGGCGCTCAAGCAGGTGAAGGCCAATTGCGACTCCGGCATCTTCACCGCCATCCAGTTCGCCGCCAGGACGGCCCTGGACCGGTACGACGAATTGACCCCGCCGATCCGGGCTTTGTACAAGGAACGTCGCGACGCCTTCCTCGCCGCGATCCGCAAGCTCGGCTGGGACGTCCCCACGCCCGAGGCCACCTTTTACGTCTGGATCCCCTGTCCGAAGGGGTACGCCTCAAGCGCCCTGTGCGCCCGACTGCTGGAGGAGGCCAGCGTCGTGACCACCCCCGGCCTCGGCTTCGGCCGCACCGCCGACGGCTATATCCGCGTGGCGCTGACCGTCGAGACGCCGCGGCTGCTGGAAGCCGTCGAGCGCATCGGTAAACTGTCGTTGTAGAACGCTTTCTCAAGAAGCTTGACCGCGCGTCGAAGTCCCCCCTTCTCCCCTTGTGGGAGAAGGCGCCCCGAGGATCGCCGCCGAAACAACTTCCCGCGAAGTACTTGGGAGAGAATATCCACAGATTTCGCAGATTAACACAGATTAAATTAAATTGTCCGATCCGAATCTGCGTCAATCTGGGAAATCTGCGGATGAATTCCTCGACGGGGAAGGCGCGGGCCGTATACGAGGCGATTGATTCCTCGGTCTTATCTAAGGATTCCCGGAAGTTATTTCGGCGGCGTTCCAAGGGGCGGATGAGGGGAGGCGCGACCGGAAGCCTCTGGAAACGCCCATCCCTCATCCGGCCTTCGGCCACCTTCTCCCACGAGGGGAGAAGGGAGATCCTCCAGGGCCCCCGACCAGGCGAATCGAGACGCGACGCAATGAGCGAGGGCTCGCTGGCGATCATCGGCATGGGGAGCAACCAGGGGGACCGCGCGGCGATCCTGGACGCCGCGGTCGCGGCCGTCAAGGAAGAGCCCCACTTCCACCTCTGGACGGTCAGCAGGTACTACGAGACCATCCCCGTCGGCGGTCCCCCCGGCCAGCCGCCGTTTTTAAACGCGGCGCTCTTGCTCGAACCGGCGCTCGACCCGCTCACCCTTTTGGAGCGGCTGCACGCGATCGAGGCGAAGCTCGGCCGCGTCCGCGAGGAGCGCTGGGGGCCGCGCGCGCTCGACCTGGACCTGTTGCTCTACGGCCAGGAGGTCCGGCGGACGCCTCAACTCACCCTGCCGCATCCTCGGTTGTCGCTGCGGCGGTTCGCGCTGGTGCCGACCGTCGAGATCGCGCCGTGGATGCTCGATCCGCTCACGAACCTGACCGCCAACGAACTGCTGGAGAACCTCGACCGCCGGCCGAGCCTCGTGGCCGTCGCCGCCGCGGACCCCGACGACCCGGCCGAATCGGCCCTGGCGGCGGAGGTCCACGCCGGGCTGGTCCGGGCGCTCGACGCCGAACCGTGGCGCAAGGCCGACGCGCCGTCGCCGTCGCTGGGCCACCCCGTCGACCCGCGCGACCGCGCGTTCGCCGCGATCCAGGCCGAGGCGCATCGCAACGCCATCAAGACCTGGGAAGGCAAGGGACTCGGCGACCGCTGGGTCGCGGCCGACTTCTCGCTCGACCTGGCCTTGCATCGGGCGCTGGCGATGCCGACGGTCGAAGCGGAGCAGGGGGGGTGGAAGGCCGTCTGGCGGCATTACACCCACGAGCGCGCCGCCCGCGCCGCCGTCGAATCGGCGCTGCCGCCGACGTTCGTCGTCCTCGTCGGTCGCGACGCCGCCGCGATCCGAGACGCCGGCTTCCCGCGCCCGGTCCTCGTCCCCGAATCGACCCACCCGGCGGAAATCGTGTCGGAAATCGTCGTCGCCCGCCACGCCACCCGCGCCTGAAGCGTATGATGAAGGTCGGATGTACGCGAGGGAGCCTCCCGAGATCGCGCGAAACCCGCCGTCGCGACGAAGGCCCCCCTTCTCCCCTTGTGGGAGAAGGTGCCCCGAAGGGGCGGATGAGGGGTGGGCGCGACCGAAAGCCTCTGGAGACGCCCCCCTCATCCGGCCTTCGGCCACCTTCTCCCACAAGGGGAGAAGGGACGTCCGGCCCTCGCTCGCGGAACGTCGAATCACTTGCCGAAAAGCATCAAGGGTCCGGGTGGGTCGAGGTCATGGCCAAGAAAGACGCGGGGAAGTCCGCCGCCAGGAAGAAGGACGAGGGGGAGGGCGTCAAGATCGTCGCCCGCAACCGGCGCGCGCGGCACGACTACGACCTGATCGAGAAGGTCGAGGCCGGGATCGTCCTGACCGGCACCGAGGTCAAGAGCCTTCGCAACGGCAAGGCCAACCTGGAGGACGCTTACGCCGACGTGGCTCGCGGCGAGGTCTGGCTCCAAGGCTGCGACATTCCGGAATACCTTCAGGCCAACCGGATGAACCACGTCCCCAAGCGGAGCCGCAAGCTGTTGTTGCACCGCAAGGAGATCGAGAAGCTCGCCGCCCGGACCAACGAGCGCGGACTAACGCTGGTCCCCACCGCCATTTACTTCAAGAAGGGGATGGCCAAGGTCGAGCTGTTCGTCGCCAAGGGCCGCAAGACCTTCGACAAGCGCGAGGCCCTCAAGAAGAGCGAGGCCAAGCGCGACATCGACCGCGCCCTGCGCCGCCGCTGACCCTCGCGAGGGGGGCGCGTGGCCTCCGTTCGGCGCGGCGTCGCATTAACGCCACGCCCCTGTCAATTCCGTCGGGTCGCTCCCATAGTCTTAGTCGAACGAAGTCTTCCTCACGACGCCGCGGGGCGCGGGGGGAGACGGAGTTCGACGAACGCCTGGAGCACCCATGAAGAGATTCGCGACGAGGGCCCTGGCCCTCGGAACCCTGGCCGTGACGTTCTCGACGGTCGGCCGGGCCGACAGCCTCCTGACGAGCTGGAACCTCGTGACCACGGGAAACCTGTACGCCGCCCACGACGCGCAGGGGGCCGTGAGGGTGGGCGGGAACCTTTACGTCCAGAACACGTTCGAGGCGGCGGCCAACCAGGGAGCGGCGTCGGGCCCCTCCCTGGTCGTCGGCGGGAACGTGACGACGGGGAATTCCAACGGGCAGACCGTGAAGGTCAACCACGGGGACGCCGAGATCGGCGGCGCGGTGGACGGCGGGACGACCAACAAGAATCAGAACGGCCAGCAGATCGTCTCCGCCCAGAACGGCGCGGTGACGTTCAACCCCGCGCTCGCGGGCATCGGCGCGGCCGACCACGCGGAGTTGCTCGCCGATTCGACGGCCTTCAAGAACATGGCGCCGACGACCGGCGCGACGTTCACGTTTCCGTCGTCGAGCGGCCAGGACGGCCCGGCGACGTTCAACCTGACCTCGGGGACCGGCAACGTCGTCCTCGACATCGACGCCAGCGATCTGTTTGGAAACTCCAAGGTCCAGCAGATCGGCCTGAACCTCAACGGCCACACGTTCGCCGACGGTCAATCGCTGATCATCAACGTGAGCAGCGGCGAGAGCCTCACGTTCGCGAAGTCCTTCAACTTCGTCGACGACTTCACCTCGCAGACGGTCCTGCCGTACATCATCTGGAACTTCCACGACGCGACGACGATCAACCTGAACAACAGCAACTTCAGCGGGGCCCTGCTCGCCCCCAACGCCACGCTGTTGAACAACAACACCATCCAGGGTTCCGTGTTCGTCCAGAACTTCGGCGAGAACTCCAGCAACGGCATGAAGGCCGAGGTGCATACCCCGCTGTATCAGGGCTACGTCCCCAACGCCCCGACCGTCCCCGAGCCCGCCGGTCTGGCGATGGCCGGGATCGCGACCCTGGCCGGCGCGGCGTTCGGCGTCAGGCGACTCGTGGCGTGAGTCGACGACCTCCGCGACCGATCCGATCCTCCGGCCCCCGTGTCGAACCGTTCGGCGCGGGGGTCGTTTCGCGCGCGAAAATCGCGTCTCGTCCGGCGGCTTGGCGTTGGTCGGGCCGGTCGGACGGAGTAAGCTGAAAAGACTGGACGCGAAGACGTCGGCCGCCCGAATTCACCACTTCGGGCCGCGCGGCGCCGGTTCGGGAACGCGCCGCGAGGCGCGCCGGTTGCGAGCGAGTCGCCGGGGATTCACCACGTCCACGTCGCGCGCGCCGACGGCCCTTCGCGCCATCGGCGACGCCGCCGGTTGGCCATCGATCGACGGGAGGCGCCCATGTCGTTTCGCGGGTTGTTCATCGCGGTCCTCTTGAGCACGGCGATGATCGTGTCGGCGTTCGTGCTTCAGTCCAGACGGCCGCGGATGGAGGTCGACCGGCCGACCGCCGACCTGGTCAAGGCCGCCGGCAAGTGCGCCGATTGCCATCGCAAGGAGACCTCGGCGGTCATCCACGAGTTCGAGATGAGCCGCCACGCCCAGGTCGGCGTCACCTGCCTGGACTGCCACCAGCCGACCAAGGGGCAGGATCCTTACGAGCACAAGGGCTTCACGATCACCCGGAAGCTGACGTCCAACAACTGCCGCCAGTGCCACGAGCAGCAGGTCGACGAGTACATGAAGAGCCGCCACGCCGCTCCCGCCTGGGCGGCGGTGACCGGGACGGAGGACTTCACGCCGGAGCAGATCGCCTTCGCCGAGGCGATCCACGAGGGGGCCGTCGACCGCCCGCCCCACCCGCTCGTGGCGGTGCAGGGGCCGGCCTCGATCAACAAGGGCTGTCGCCAGTGCCACGACATCGGCCGGCCCAACGCCGACGGCTCGATCGGCTCCTGCACCGCCTGCCACGCCCGCCACGTCGCGTCGGTGGAGTTGGCCCGGATGCCGGAGACCTGCGGCCAGTGCCACATGGGCCCGGACCACTCGCAACTGGAGATCTTCCACGAGTCCAAGCACGGCGCGCTGTTCAACGTCCAGCGCGGACGCATGAACCTGGAGGCGCGCCCCGAGCGGCTGACGACCGGGGACATGCCCGTCCCCACCTGCGCCACCTGCCACATGAGCGGGCTGGAGGGGGAGAAGTTCACCCACGACGTCACCGAGCGGCTGTCGTACTTCCTCTTCGCCAGCGTCTCCGACCGCCGGCCGAAATTCGAGGAAGGCCAGAAGAACATGAAGGCGATCTGCCTGAAGTGCCACACCGCGCCCAGGATCGACGAGTTCTACAAGGACGCCGAGGCGGTCGTCGACTCGACGAACACGCTGGTGGAAGAGGCCGACGCGATCATGGCCGGGCTCCGCGAGGACGGTCTGTTGACCCCCGAACCGTTCGACGAGCCGATCGAGTACCTTCACTTCGACCTTTGGCACTACGGCGGCCGGACCGCCAAGCACGGCGCGTTCATGGGCGGGGCCGACTTCGTGCAGTGGCACGGCTACTACGAGGTCGTCAGCAAGATGACCGAGTTGAAGAAGTCGGCCGAGGACATCCGCGCCCTGGCCGTCAAGGGGAAGGGCGAGGCCGCTCCCAAAGCCGCCGCGGCCGGCGAGCTTCCCGCCGACGTGCTGGCGACCGACGCGAAGCCGGCCTCGGCCGATCAGGCGAAAGGCGGGGCCGATGCTTCGACTAATCCCAAGTAAGCCCTGGCTCGCCCGGCCGCTCTTCTGGACCGAGCTGTTCGCCATCGGCAACATCGGCTTTTTGGCCGTCGACGTGGCGATCGCCCACCAGATCAACGCCTTCGAACACCCGGCCGAGTTCGTCCCGGTCGCCTTCTCGCTGGCGTGCGCGCCACTTCTGTTCCTCCTGATGCTGCTGGGCGGTCCCGAGCCGGCCACCCGGCTGTGGCGCCCCGAGGGTTACGCGCGCTGGCGGGTGTCGCTGGCGCGCTGGGGAGGGCTCTTGATCGGGTTCGGGTCGTTGGTGGTGGGGATCGCCGGGCTGATCCTCCACCTCCAGGGCGACTTCTTCCAGGACATGACCCTCAAGAACCTGGTCTACACCGCGCCCTTCGCCGCGCCGTTGGCCTACGCCGGGCTGGGGTTCCTGATCATGCTCAACCGCATGATCGACGGCCGATCCCGCGAGTGGGCGGCGTGGGTCGTGGTGCTGGCCGCGGGGGGCTGGGCGGGGAACTTCGTCCTCAGCCTGGCCGACCACGCGCAAAACGGGTTCTTCCACCCGAGCGAGTGGGCCGGAGTGATCGGCGCGGCGGTCGCCTTCGGCTTCCTGACCGCGGTCGTGGCGGAGCCCGCGAACCGCCCGCTGCGACTCCTCGCGGCGGCGGTCATGCTCATCCAGATGGCGATCGGCGTGGTCGGCTTCGGATTGCACGTCCACGCGAACCTGACCCGGCCCACGGCGACCCTCTGGTCGTCGTTCATCTACGGCGCCCCGGCCTTCGCTCCGCTCCTGTTCGACGACCTGGCGATCCTCGGCCTCCTGGGCCTGTGGGCGCTGGGGGTCAACGAGGGCGTCGCGGAGGAGGAGGTCGACATCCCGTTCTGATCGAGTAAGAACGTCAAATCGCCGGTTTCCCCACCAACTCGCTGAAATAGCCGCAGGGGTCGAGGACGAACCGGAACGCCTCCGAGCGGCGCGCCGCCGCGCTCAACGAGCGGACGTCGGCGGGGATTCGCTCGCCGTCGGCGGTCGAGAACCGAACGCCGCAATAGCGGGCGAGTTCCACGAGTTGGCTCGGGAACGCGCCGGGGGGCCGGCGAAGGTCGATGCGGGCGGTGAGTTCGACGATTTCGCCTCCATCCAGGGCCGCGTGGACGCGATCGCCGTCCTCCTCGCCCCAGAAGACGAGATCTTCGGACCACGACTCCCTTCTGGGGAGCATGGAGTCGATCTTGCGAAGGACGTCCGAGTCTTCGCGCCCGCACGGTCTTCCCAGCGCGGCTTCGGAAGCGCCGTTGTTCGGGTCCGTCGTCGGCTCGCGCGGCTCAAGGGCGACCTCGAATTGCCAAACCGCCATGGTCCGTCTCCCTCATCACTCCCAATATTATACGGTTCGGACGATCCGCCGCGAAGCGGCCGCGGGCTTTCGACCGCGACTTTCGAGCCGGGGCTGCTCCGTCGAAAACCCTCAAGACATATGGCGGTAAGCATCCCTTCTCCCCTTGTGGGAGAAGGTGGCCGAAGGCCGGATGAGGGGTCGACCGGCGGTGCAGACCTCGTCCGGCCATGACCTTGAAGCTCACGGCCTTTGGCCGCGCCTCCCTCATCCGCCCCTTGGAACGCCGCCGAAATAACTTCCCGGAATTTAACCACGGAGTCACGGAGGACACAGAGAGGAAATCGAGAATTGAAAATAAATGAATTTATAAATTCAATGATTAAAGACGGCCGGATCGCTCCTCGTTCTCTCTCTCCGTGTCCTCGGTGACTCTGTGGTTCCCTATCTTCGTCGCATGGATTCGACAAGTTGTTTCGGCAGCGTTCCTCGGGGCACCTTCTCCCACAAGGGGAGAAGGGATTCAACATGCTCGCTTGCGGCGGTTTTCGACAAAGCAAGCCGGGGCCGGTATGATGGGCGTTGGAGGGTCGATGACGGTCGGCGGGGATCGTGGAGGCTGGCGGGATGGATCTGGAGAGCTATCTGAAGGAGCCGGTGTCGCTGGACCGTCCGCGCGCGAGCGGGTGGTTGTTCGTCGGTCGGCTGGAGGTGCCCAGCGGGGCGGTGGTCCTGGCCGACCCGGCGTTCCTGTTCCACGCGACGCCGATCGAAGTGGGGGCGGGGACGTTCGCCGTCGAGGTCCAGCTCGCCGATTTCGCCGGCCGTCGCGTCGTCTCCAAGCTCCGGGCCGCGCGGGTTTCCGGCGGGAGCGTCGGCGGGGACGTCCAGCGATTCATCGTCGAGTCGGATCGCGCCGCCCTGGCCGACGTCGACCGCTTCGCGGCCGAGGCCGAGCCCCTGGACGACGCCGGCTATGAGGCTTACGTCGCCGGGACGAAGGGGGACGACCTGGTCGGGATCCTGTATCCGGAGGGCCCCTCGCCCTTGTTCCACGTCGCGGCCGGCTTCGGCGGCGGCGCCTACCTGGTCCGGGAGATCGTCCGCGACGGCGAGCGCGTCGGCGTTCAGGTGGCCTTCGCGACCCTGGACCTGGACGCGCCGGAGGAGGACTGAAACGACGACGGCCGCGGCGGAAACGCGCGGGGAGGCGGTTGCGGGATCGCCGCGCCGGGGGATAATAAGGATCTGGCAAGACCCCGAACGCCGCCGATGGTGAACACCTTGAGCCTGAGCATCCGCCGGATCGATTGCGCCCGTGACGACGCCCGCGAGGCCATCGCCGCGCTGCGCCGCGAGTTGAGCCCCAGGGGGAACGTCGTCAGCCCCGAGGGGAAGGCCCGCACCGCGGCCGTCTTCGGCGAGCCGCTCGCGCCGGCCCAGGTCGTCGAACGGATTCTGGGCGACGTCGCCGCCCGCGGGCTCGACGCGGTTCTGGACTACACGCGGAAGCTCGACAAGGTCGATCTGAAGCCCGAGGAAGTTCGGGTCTCCCAGGCCGAACTCGACGAGGCGCACGCCAAGGCCGACCCGGAATACCTGGCGACCATCGCGCGCGTCCGCGAGAACGTCCTGACCTATCAACGGGCGATCCTCTCGAAGGACGTCCACATCGAGCCCCAACCGGGGTTGCGGCTCGGCATGCGGTACGCGCCGCTGCGGCGGGTGGGCGTCTGCGTCCCCGGCGGCGCGGCGGCCTATCCCTCGACGCTCTTGATGACCGTCGTTCCGGCCCAGGCCGCGGGGGTGGACGAAATCGCGGTCGTCGTCCCGCCCACCAAATTCGGCGGCTACAACCCCGAGCTGCTGGCCGCCTGCCGCGAGTTGGGAGTGACGGAGGTTTACCGCGTCGGCGGCGCGCAGGCGGTCGCGGCCCTGGCCTTCGGCGTGGAGGGGATTCCGGCGGTCGACAAGATCGTCGGCCCCGGCAACCTGTTCGTCGCCCTGGCCAAGAAGCAGGTCTACGGCGAGGTCGACATCGACAGCATCGCCGGTCCCAGCGAGGTCGTCCTGATCGCCGACGCCTCCGCCGACCCCGACTTCATCGCCGCCGATCTGATCAGTCAGGCCGAACACTCCCCCGGCGCGAGCATCCTCCTGACCTGGGTTCCGGGGATGGTCGAGCGGGTGGCGACGGCCCTGGAGCGGGCGCTCGCCGAACTGAGCCGGGGGGAACTGGCCCGCGACAGCCTGGAGAAGTTCGGCGCGTTGATCGAGTGCGTCGACGAGGACCAGGCGGCGGCGCTGTCGAACCTGTTCGCGCCGGAGCACCTGCACGTCTCCACCGCCGATCCCGAGCGGCTCTTGCCGAAACTGACCGCGGCCGGCGCGGTGTTCCTGGGGCACCTGACGCCGGTGGCCCTGGGCGACTACGCCGCGGGGCCGTCGCACGTCCTGCCGACCAGCGGCACGGCCCGATGGGCCTCGGGCCTTTCCGCCAACGACTTCCTGAGGCGGACCAGCCTCATCGGCGTCGACGCCCGCGGCCTTAAGGCGCTCGCGCCGGACGTCCGCCGCCTGGCCGACGTCGAGGGCCTGACGGCCCACCGCGCGAGCGTCGACGTCCGCGCGGCGAAGATCGAGCGATCCTGAACCGAACCCCTTCAACGGAGCCGACCCGTGAGCGACGCGAAGTCGAAGCCCCGGTTCACGATCCGCCCGGCCGTCCCCGACGACGCCGAGACCCTCGTGAACCTGATCCGCGAGCTGGCGATCTACGAGAAGTTGGAGCACTTCGCCAAGGCCAGCGCCGCGGATCTTCAGAAGAACCTCTTCGGCCCCCGGCCCTACGCCGAGGCCCTCATCGCCGAGGTGGACTCGGTCCCGGTGGGGATGGCGCTTTTCTTCCACACCTTCTCCACCTTTCGCGGCCAACCGGGAATCCACCTGGAGGACGTCTTCGTCCAGCCGGAACACCGCGGCCTGGGGATCGGCAAGGCGCTTCTGGGCACTCTGGCGAGGATCGCCCGCGACCGCGGCTGCGGCCGGCTGGAGTGGGCGGTTTTGGACTGGAACAAATCGGCCATCGGCTTCTACAAGAGCCTCGGCGGCGCGCCTTTGGACGAGTGGACCGTCTTCCGGATCGCCGACGAACCGCTCGAACGCCTCACCCGATACGCGCCGGAGTCGTCATGAACGCCGGCAAGGAGCCCCGGAAGGTGGAACGCCCCGTCGACCCGCGCCGATACGTCCCGCCCCACATAGCCGCGATGGAGGGCTACGTCCCCGGGGAGCAGCCGCGGGGGGGCCCGATCGTCAAGCTCAACACCAACGAGAACCCGTATCCGCCGTCGCCGAAGGTCCGGGAAGCCCTCGCCGCGGCGATCGGCGACCGCCTGCGGCTCTATCCCGACCCGACCGCCCTGGCGTTCCGCGAGACGGCCGCGGCGCTGCACGGCGTCGATCCGGACATGATCCTCGCCGGCAACGGCTCCGACGACGCGCTGACGATCGTCACCCGCGCGTTCGTCGGTCCCGGCGACGCGGCGGCGTACCCGACCCCCAGCTATCTGCTCTACTCGACGCTCGTCAAGCTCCAGAACGGCGTCGAGCGGCTCGTCCCGTTCGACGCCTCCTGGCGGCTGGACGTCGACGGCTTCGCCCAACCGGGGCTGAAGCTGGCCTACCTGGCCAACCCCAACAGCCCCTCGGGGACCGCGCTGGCCCCCGCGGAGGTCGCCGGCCTGGCCGAGCGGTTGGACTGCCCCCTGGTCGTCGACGAAGCCTACGCCGAGTTCGCCCGCGAGAACTGCGTTTCGCTGGTGAAGACGCATCCCAACGTGATCGTCACCCGGACCTTCAGCAAGGCTTACGGCCTGGCGGGGATCCGCCTGGGCTACCTGATCGCCGACGCGGCGCTCGTTCGCGAGTTGAACAAGGTGAAGGACTCGTACAACTGCGACGCGCTCAGCCAGGCCGCCGGCAAGGCGGCGCTTCTGGACCAGGCGTATCTGGCGGAGACCCGCGCCCGGATCCTCGCCAGCCGCGACCGCCTGACCGCGGCGCTTCGCGAGCTGGGCTGGACCGTGCCGGACAGCCAGACCAACTTCGTCTGGGCGACCGACGGCGCGCCGGCCGAGGCGACGTTCCAGGAGTTGAAGAATCGCGGCGTCCTGGTCCGCCTGATGCGCTACCCCGGACACCCCGCCGGCCTCCGGATCAGCGTGGGGACCGACGAGGAAATCGACCGCCTGCTGCAAGTCCTCCGGGAACTCGCCTGACCTTCCAGCGGCCGATCCGCTACAATCCGGCCTTTGGATCACAGCACGCTTTGCCGAAAACCCAACGTCCAGGGGGATGGGAACCACAGAGACACGGAGGACACGGAGAAGAGAGAGGCGAAGGGAAGAGTCGATCCACAGATTAACCAGATTAACACAGATCATTAAGTCAGTCTCTCTTATTTAATCTGCGTTAATCTGGTTAATCTGTGGATCGTCCTCCTCTTCTCTTTTCTCCGTGGTTCCTGGTCTTCCGGGTGGACATTAGGTTTTCGATGGAGCCATCACGAGTCCTCAATCCGAGACCGTCCCCGTGAGCGAATCGCCGCGCGCCGCCGAGATCGTCCGCAAGACCAACGAGACCGACGTCCGTCTCTCCCTGGCCCTCGACGGCCAGGGCCGATCCGACGTCGCCACCGGGATCGGCTTTCTCGACCACATGCTGACGTCGTTCGCCAGGCACTCGCTCATCGACCTGGCCGTCGCGTGCCAGGGAGACCTGCACATAGACGACCACCACTCCACCGAGGACGTCGGCATCTGCCTGGGCCTGGCGCTGGAGAAGGCGCTGGGGGACAAGGCCGGGATCAGGCGCTACGGCCACTGCGTGCTGCCGATGGACGAGACCCTCGTCACCTGCGCCGTCGACCTGGGGGGCCGGCCGTTCTGGGTCTGGAACGCGCCGATGCCCGCGCCCAAGATCGGCGGCTTCGACAGCGAATTGGTCGCCGACTTCTGGCACGCCGTCTCCGCCCACGCCCGCATGAACCTCCACGTCCTGTTGCACTACGGCCGCAACACCCATCACGTCGCCGAGGCGATCTTCAAGGGCCTCGCCCGCGCCATCCGGGACGCCGCCGAGCGCGACCCCCGAAGCGACGCCGTCCCCTCGACCAAGGGGTCGATCTGATCCGATCCGATCCGACCGTGACCGAACCCCATCCGTGACGCCAACGACGGAAGGAGCCGCCGGGATGAGCGACGCGACGACGCAAAAGCCGAGGAAGTCCGCGGTCGGGACGGTCGTGAACCTGGCGCTGATCGCGCTTGCGTTCGGGCTTCTGGCCCTGATCGTCCACCAGAACCGCGAGAAGATCCGCGACGTCCTGACCCGCAAGCCCGATCTTCGGCTGCTGCTGGTCGGGATCGCCATCTTCCAGGCGAGCGTGATGCTGACGTTCCTGCGCTGGTACGCGCTGGTGCGGGTGATCGAGCCCCGGTTCACGCTCCGGGCGACGTTCCTGCTGGGGTTCATCGGCTACGTCTTCAACCTGGTGATCCCCGGCGCGGTCGGCGGCGATCTCATCAAGGCGGCGTACCTGGTCCGGATGCGGATCCGCAAGACGCAGGCGGTCGCGTCGATGGTCATCGACCGGATCATGGGGTTGCTCGGCCTGTTCCTGCTGGCGACGGTCGCCGGGATCGTCGCCTGGGGGATGGCGACGCCCCTGGTCCAGCGGCTGATCGTCGCGGTCTGGATCGCCACCGCGGCGGGGTTCCTGCTGCTGGCGTGCATCTTCGGCCGGGTCTTCACGCGGTTCCTGGGCCTGAAGCCGTCGCCGCATTCGAAGCTCGGGACGATCACGACCGAACTCAACGCGATGGCGACGACCTACCGCGCGCGGTTGGACGTCGCGGCGCTGGCGTTGGGGTTGTCGGTGGTGGGGCACTCGTTGAACGTGTTCGCGTTCTACCTGATGGGGAGGATGCTCTTCCCCGCGATGACGACCACCCTGGGGCAGCACTTCCTGATGGGCCCCCTGACCCTCTTCACGATGGCCGTGCCACTGCCGTTCGGAGCGCTGGGCTTGAGCGAGGGCGTCGCCGACCAGCTTCTCGGGCTCGTCGGCCATCCCAGCGGGGCCCTGGCGATGATGGCGTTTCGGATCCTGATGTTCTGCTGCGGCCTGACCGGCGCGGTGGTCTACCTGGCCAACCTCCGCGAAGTCCGCGGCCTCACCGCCGCCGCCGTCGAGATCGACCGCGAGCTGATCGAGGGCGACATGACCGACGAGGCCCCGGCGGTGGCGTGAACGGCGCGGGCTTGGACGTTTCGCGCGAACGTATTTCATTGAGCACATGGAGATCCGGTAGTGGCAATCATCCCTTCTCCCCTTGTGGGAGAAGGTGGCCGAAGGCCGGATGAGGGGGGGCGTTTCCAGAAGCTTCCGGTCGCGCCCACCCCTCATCCGCCCCTTCGGGGCACCTTCTCCCTCAAGGGGAGAAGGGATCATGGAGGCCCAACTCGGACGCTTTCCTCAAAGAATGCATACGACCTTCTCGACGTGGGGGCCTGATCCATGGACACAGAGTCGTTGGCCGCGTTGCTCCGCGAGGAAGTACGCAAAGATGAAGAGAAGCCAGCGCTCGAGTTGTGGGAGGCCCTGATCGCCCGCGGGGCCATCGACCGCAAGGGGCGGGTGTTGCTCCGGGCCCCGGCCCCCATGATGGCGCCTCGTCGCAAGAAGAAAAAGGCGCGCTGACGCGATCGAGGCGCCTTCGCCGTCACGCGCGAGGGCCCGGCTCGCGACCCCGCCTTTACCCGAGGGGCGCGGCGCCTTAACCTGGGTCGTCCCAACGTCTCCCGATGCCGGGAGGCGACGACGCGACCAGGAAGGCGGACCCGACGCATGCGAGCGGCCTTTTCCAACCCCTTGTTCCGCCGCAAGTCGGCGTCGTCGATGATCGGCGAGACGGGCGGGGGCGAGCGCCTCGATCGGCGGTTGGGGCCGTTCTCGCTGATCGCGCTGGGGGTGGGGGCGACGATCGGGTCGGGGCTTTACGTCCAGACCGGGATCGTCGCCCGCGACGTCGCCGGGCCGTCGATCATGCTGTCGTTCCTGATCGCGGCGATCGGCTGCGGGTTCGCGGCGCTTTGCTACGCGGAGATGGCCAGCATGGTCCCGGTGGCCGGCAGCGCGTACACCTACGCCTACGCCACCATGGGGGAATTGGTCGCCTGGATCATCGGCTGGGATCTGATCCTGGAATACGCCATCGGCTCGTGCTTCGTCGCCAACGGCTGGTCGGGCTACTTTGACTCGATGCTCCGGAACCTGCTGGGGATCCATCTGGACCCCCGCTTGTGCGCCTCGCCGTGGGACTTCACCGCCGACGGCTTCGTCTGGAACGCCGTGACGCTCGCCGACGGCTCCCAGGCCGCGGCCTGGTTCAACCTCCCCGCGGTGCTGGTGACGTTCGTGGTGACGGTCGTCCTGGTCGTCGGCATCCGGGAAAGCGCCGGGTTCAACGCGGCGATGGTGCTGTTGAACGTCGGCGTGATCCTCACCTTGATCGGCGCGGGGGCCGCGTACATCGACCCGGAGAACTGGAGGCCGTTCTTGCACGCCGAGCACGGCTGGAGCGGCGTGGCGATGGGCTCGGCGAAGATCTTCATCGCCTACATCGGCTTCGACTCGATCTCCACCCACGCCGAGGAGGCCCGCGACCCCAGGCGCGACATGCCGGTCGGGATCATCGGCTCGTTGATCGTCATCACGCTCCTGTACGTCGCCACGGCCGCGGCGCTGACGGGGATGACGCATTACACCGATCTGGACGTCACCGCCCCCCTGGCCGCGGCGCTGCAATCCAAGGGCTTGACGTTCGCCGGGACGCTGGTGACGCTGGGGATCCTCGCGGGGATGACCAGTTCGCTTCTGGTCGGCAACCTCAGCCAGCCCCGCGTGCTGATGGCGATGGCCCGCGACGGCCTCTTGCCGATCAAGTTCTTCGGCGCGATCCATCCGCGGTTCAAGACGCCGTGGAAGGCGACGATCCTGGTGGGCGTCGTCGTCGCCGTGGGCGGGGCGCTCGCGCCGTTGGGCTTTTTGGCCGACCTGGTGAGCATCGGCACGTTGTTCGCGTTCGTGATCGTTTCGGCGTCGGTCTGGCTCCTGCGCGTCTCCGATCCCGACCTGCCGCGGGCCTTTCGGACGCCGTTCGTCCCGTTCGTCTCCACGATGGGCGTGCTGGTCAACGGCGGCTTGATGTTCTGGCTCGGCCGCGACAACTGGATCCGGTTGATCGCCTGGCTGCTCGTCGGCCTGGTCGTCTACTTCGGCTACGGCCGCCGCCACTCGGCCCTCAACCGCGAAGCCCTGGCCGTGGAGGCCGCCGCCGGGGATTGATTCGAGGAGGGACGACGAGATGCGCAAGCCGACGACACGCATCCTTCTCCCCTTGAGGGAGAAGGTGGCCGAAGGCCGGATGAGGGGTGGCGCGACCGGAAGCCGTCGCGGTCAATCGATTCCGCGAGCCGCGGCGTTCATCGAAATGCGACGCCGGTCGACCCCTCATCCGGCCCTCCGGGCCACCTTCTCCCTCAAGGGGAGAAGGAGCGCGGTCCTTGCCTTCGTCGTTCTTTTCAGCCTGTCGGTCCTCAACGCCCCCGCCGCCGAACCCTTCCGCGCCGAGCCCGTCCTGAACTCCGGCGGATCGTGGTCGCGGTCGCTGGGCGTGTTGAAGGCCGGCCGCCGCGGGGAGTTGACGGTCTCCATCGCCGCGCCCGCCGAGGGCGACCGCGTGGCCGTCGAATTGGCGGGGTCCGGCGGAACGGTCTTGAGGAAGGAGCTTCACGCCGGCGACCCGGACGTCTACCTCCCCCATCGCCCCGACCGCGACGGCGAGGCGACGATCCGACTGACGCGCCAGGGGCCCGGATCATCACCCTTGCCCGTCTCGGTCGAGTGGGTCGAGAACGATCCCGACGACGCCGACGCCCTGGAGGCCGAACCCAACGACGACTGGCGCTCCGCGAACCGCCTGATTTTAGGACGCCCGGTTTACGGCTCGGCCGACGACGTGGACTGGCTGGAGAACGCCGAGGAAGGCCGCGCCGGAGTCGACTGGTTCCGGTTCGACGTCGAGTCCGACAAGCCCGTCCTCGTCACGTTCACCCTCGACCTGATCGACCGCGACGTCTCCGCCGACCTGGCCGCCTTCACGATCAAGGACGGCCGGCCCGAGCCGTACGCGCTCGGCAAGGATCCGATGGAGATCGTCCACGACCGCGAGCGCGTTCGGTACTCGAAAAACCTCGTCCGCGTGTTCACGAAAGGGTCTTTTTACCTTCGCGTCAACGCCAACCACCCGGCCTACGTCCTGCGCTCGCGCGTCGCCGTCGTCCCGCCGTTCGACGACCCGGCCGAAGCGGTCGACGCTGGCCTGCATTACCTGCTTACCGCCGGCGACGCCTGGCTGGGGCAGGTGCCGCGGCTGGGGAACCGCTTCGTCCGCTCGGCCAACCTCCACGAGACGAGCCTGCGCTGCGCCAGTTGCCACGCCACCAGCTTCCCCGCCGAGGCCGCCCTCGCGGCGCGCCGCGCGGGGTACGACGTCGAGGCCAGGGCCGCCCTCTTCAACATGATCGACCGAATCGCCGACACCCCCGCGCCCATGTACGGCGACGCCGGCCTCTACTGGCAGCGCTTCAGCGCCACGCCGATGCAAGGCCAGGCGGCGCAAGGGGGCGTCGCGCTCGACTTCGACCGCCAGGTCGCCGACGTCCCGCTCGCGACCCTCGAACGCTTCGGCCCGTTCCTGAAATCCGCATGGGATTCGCGCGAAGACATGCCGGAGGACGAGCGCAACGTCGTGCCCGCCGACAGCAAGTTCGGCATCGCCCGCGAGAGCCGACGACTACTGCTGGAACTCAGCCGCCGAACCGGCCGCGACGACTACGCCCGCGCCGCGGCGAACGCCGCCAGCCTGACCGCCAGCCGAAGCGCCGACCGCCGGGTCGAATCGCTTCAGGACCGCATCCATCGCCTCGTCGCCTGGAGCCATATCGACCGAGAGGCCAACGCGAACAAGATTCGTCGCGAGACCGGCGCGCTTCTGGCCCTTCAAAACCGCGACGGCGGCTGGCATGAAAGTGACGCCGGCCCCGGCCCCAGCGCCGTCTACGCGACCGGCCAACTCGTCGACGCGCTTCTGGAGTCCGGCCTCCCCCACGACCATCCGGCGATCGATCGCGCGCTGAAGTACCTGCTCGCCGAACAACAAGACTTCGGCGGTTGGTTCCAGCCGGACACGCATGAGAACTTCCGCACCCCCATGCGCGAGACCCGATGGGCCGTCGCCGCGCTCGCCCGCGCCTTCCCTCGCGGCGAGACGCCGAAACGCGGCTGGGGCGGCGCGCCGGCCGGGACGCCGCGAACCGATTCCGTCGCCCACGCGCTCGACGATCTGGAGGCCGCCTGGGACCTTCCCGAAACCGACGCCGACTCCTTCCTCGACGCCGTCGCCGCGCTGCTGGAACACGCCTCGCCGCTGGTCCGCGGCTCGGCCGCCGCTTGTCTGGGGCGATTGGGAGCCGCCGAGAGCGTGGAGCCGCTGATAAGAACATTGGATGATCCGTCCAAGATCGTCCGCCGCGCCGCCGGGTTCGGGCTCCGCGCGCTGGGGAACCGCGGGATCGGCGTGGACGCCACCCTGGACGCGCTCGACTCCAAATCCCCCCGCGTCCGCCGCGAGGTCGTCGCGCTTCTGAACCGCCAGGTCCCCGGCTTCGAGGATCGCGCGAAGGTCGTCGTCGACCGCCTCGTCCGCCTCGCCGACGATCCCGACCACCTCGCGCGGTTCGAGGCCGCCCGCGCCTTGCGGCGCTGGTTTTATCGAACCAACGACGCGGCCATTCGAAAGCGGATCGTCAAAACCTTCCTGGCGCGGCTGGCCGTGGAGCAAGACCCGCTCCAAAAGCGCAACCTGAGCGAAAACCTTTATATTTTGATGGACGAGAACCTCGGCGGCGGCGTGAGCCTGCAACGCGACCTGGCGGCGCTGCCCGGGCCGACGCGCGCGGCCGTGCTGGACGCTCGAAAAGCCCTGGAGCGCGACGCGATCCTCGGGCCGATCCTCAAGGCGCTTCGCGACGGCGGCGAACCCCAACGCGCCGGGATCCTCCGCGCGTTCGACGGCTCGTTCTTCGCGGGCCGGACCTACGCGCGGCGGCCGACGGCGGCGGTCGACGTGGGCAACGACCGCGAGTTCGGCTTCCTGTACGAACCTCCGCTCGAAGACGTCGAGCCGGTCTTCGCCGCGCTCTTGCCCGCGACGGCCGGCGCCGAGCGTCGCGACGCGCTGCGGCTGGCCGACTTCCTCCAGATCCCCGGCCGTTCCCGCGATCCCGCGATTCGAGAGGCGATCCTGGCGAGCCTCGCCGACCCCGACGCCGAGACCCGCGCCGAGGCGGCTCGGATCATCAGTCGAGACATGAATCTAGATGGAATCGATGCGAATTCCAAACTCGTGAAGACGATCGCCGGCTTGCTCGCCGATTCGGCCGCGGCGCGCCCGGCGCTGATCGCCGCGGTCGGTCGTTCGCCGGCCCTGGCGCGACGGCCGGAGATCGCCGCGAGCCTCGCCGCGCTGGCGAGCAAGCTCGACGGCTCGCCCGAATTATTGCCGATCCTCGATCGCCTGGGCCTCCCCGACGCCGAGGTCGCCACCGCGATCGGCCGCGGCTGGGACCGCTACGACCCCGCCGACAAGGCTCGGGCGCTCGACGTCCTCTTACGTCTGCCGCGTTCCGAAGCGGTCGACGCCCTCCTCGCCCGCGCCGCGGCCGACCCTTCCGAGACGATCCGCGCGCGCGCCTTCGAGACGATCGTCGATCGCGCGTCCGAGACCGCCGGCGCGGCTGGCGCGATCCTCGCCGCGCTGGCCGATCCCGCGGCGAAGCTTCGCCGCCAGGCCCTAAGCGCGACCGCCCAGCGCGCCTCGTTCTGGGACCGCGGCGACGCGCTTGAGGCGCTGGCGCGGCTGATCGTCGACCCCGACCCCGACGTCCGCTCCGACGCCCTGGACCTGGTGAAGCATCATCGCTTGCTGGCGCGTTTCCCCGTCCTGGCGCGGCGCGTCAAGGCGCTGGCCGACGACCCGGCGCTGGGGCCCCGCGTCGCCGCCATGCTGCGGGCCGTCGGCCTGGACCCGGCGCGGATCGCGACGGACGTGGCCGTCGACCGCCCCCTGATCCTCGACCCGGACGTCTTCCGACGCGACGTCAACCCGCTGTTCTATCGCCCCGGCGCCGACGGCGACTCCTGCGTCGACTGCCACGCCAGCCACGCCGTCCTGCGCCTGGCCGAGCGTCGCGCCGGCGGGCCGAACGACGAGGACGTCGCGCGGAACCTCGCGTCGACGGCCCGCGTCGTCGACCTCGCCAGACCGGAGGCCAGCCTCTTGCTCCGCAAGCCCCGGAGCCCCGAGGGCACGGGTGAGGCCGACCCCCTGGGCCCCACCGGACTCACCCACGTCGGCGGCCCGCGCTGGAAATCGACCGACGACCCGGCCTACCGCGCCGTCCTCTCCTGGCTCCGCGCCTCCGCCGCCCGGACCGAGCCGCCGCCGACACTCGCCCCGAACATCGACGAACCCACCGTCCTCGACCCCGCCGATCCGTGAAATCCGCCGCCGCCGTCTTGACGACGACGTTCTTTGCGTGGCAAAGTCGTTCGTCTTTGCGATACAAAGTCCACGACTTCGAGGAGGCGGCTCGATGGCGATGATCGAGGAGGCGGAACGCGAGGGGGGCGGGGGTTGGACGCGGGGGTTCCGGGACCTGGACCGGGTCTTGCGGGGGGAGTCGACGCGGCCGTCGGCGCTTCGAGGAGGGTCGATCGCGGTGGCGCCGGGTCGGCTGACGTGGGCCGTGACCGTGTTGTGCATGGCTTACGGAGCGTGCATGGGCGTGTTCGCGGTCCTGTCGCCCGGCGGGCCGCGGTCGATGCAGGTGGTGGCGTCGATGGTGAAGACGCCGTTGCTTTTTTACCTGACGCTGGCGGTGACGCTGCCGTCGCTTTACGTCTTGAACGCGCTTGTGGGTTCGCGGTTGTCGTTCGGGTCGGTGTTTCGGCTGTTGTCGGCGTCGCTGGGGGTGAACGCGGCGGTGCTGGCCTCGATGGGGCCGATCGTGGCGTTCTTCTCGGTCTGCACGACGAGCTATCCGTTCATGGTGGTGTTGAACGTGGCGGTGTTCGCGGCGTCGGGCTTCCTGGCGCTGGGGTTTTTGCTTCAAACGCTCCAGCGGCTGAGCGTCGCCCGGGCGTCGTCGTCCGCGGTCGAGCCGGGGGCCGACGACCGGCCGTCGGGGCCGGTCCCGCCCATGACGGACGAGTTCGCGAGGCGTCGGGTCCGGTTGATCTTTCGGATCTGGATGGTGCTGTTCGGCCTGGTGGGCGCGCAGATGGGCTGGGTGCTGCGGCCGTTCATCGGCAATCCGAATCTCCCGTTCGCCTGGTTCCGGCCTCGGGAGTCGAACTTCTTCGAGGCGGTCCTCCAGGCGCTGGCCGCCCTGTTTTCATGAGGGGGACGCCCGCCGTGACGACCCCCTCGCTGCTCCGACGCGCGGACGCCCTGCTTCGCGACCTTCCCGAGCCGGACGCGATCGGCGCGTCGGCGTCGTGGCGGTCCCGGCTGGCGATCGTGGCGACGTTCGGCGCGCTGTACGGCGCGACGATGGGCTGCCACGGCGGCCGGCCGCTCCAGGCGACGTATTCGGCGGTGAAGCTGCCGCTGATGCTGGCGGCGTCGTTCGCCATCAGCCTGCCGCCGTTCTTCGTCGTGAACACGCTGTTCGGGCTCCGCGACGACTTCCGCCGCGCGGTCGGCGCGCTGGCGACCGCGCAGGCGGGGCTCGCGGTGGTCCTGGCCACGCTGGCGCCCCTGACGGCGTTCGCCTACGCCTGTGGGCTGGAACACCGCCGCGCGATCCTGCTCAACGGCCTGACGTTCGCCGTCGCCAGTCTGGGGGCGCAGGCGATCCTCGGGCGGTCCTACCGCGCGTTGATCGCGGCCGACCCGTCGCATCGGACGATGCTGCGGGCCTGGCTCGGCGTTTACGTCTTCGTGGGGATCCAGATGGCCTGGGCGCTGCGGCCGTTCATCGGCGCCCCCGGTCTGCCGACCCAGTTCTTTCGGGAGGACGGCTGGACGAACGCCTACGTCGCCGTCTGGAACACGATCGCGGCGGTGTTCGCCGGCTCGTGATTTCAGGCCGTCACGCCTTCGGCTTGCGGCCGACGAAGACGGCGAGGGGGAAGGTGAACCGGATCGCGCCGGCCTCCTCGCGGGCGTTGACGCCGAGACGGCCGGCGCCCAGGTCGGCGTGGAAGGTCCGGCGGACCTCGTCGGCGGCGCCGGCCTCCGGCGCGGAGGTGGCGAGCAGGTCGTCGAGCCGGACGTCCATGCCGAAGAAGACGGGGGGATCGGCGTCGAGCCTGGCGGCGGCGAACAGTTCGGCGAACTCGTCCAGCCCCAGCGCGTGGACGTGCGAGGGGTCGCGAAGCTTCTCCACCCGATCGTAGGCGGCGCCCTGATCGGGGGTCCTGGAATAGACGTCGGCCACCACCACCCGACCGCCGGGACGGCAGACCCTGGCCATCTCGCGCAGGACCACCAGGGGGTCCGGGATGTGGTGGAAGGTGAAGCGCGTGACGACGAGGGAGAACGCGCCGTCCTCGAACGGCAACTCGTGGACGTCGCAAAGCCGCCAGTCGAGGTTGGTTCGTCCCTCCCGCGCCTGCCGCGCCCGCGCCTGGTCGAGCATCGCGGGGGTCAGGTCGACGCCCGTCACCCGTTTGGCGACTCGGGCGAGATCGAACGCGATCATGCCCGGCCCGCAGGCGACGTCGAGGACGACGTCGTCCGGCCCGACCCCGGCGGCCTCTCGAACCGGCCGCAGCGCCTCGTCATCGACGTTGGGGGCGTACTCGGCGTAAGGCGCGGCCTGGGCGGTGAACTGCTCGACGATCAGGTCGTTCTGGCGTTGACGTTCCATGGTTCTCGATGGAGTTTGGGGGATTAAGCGGCGTCGCCGCGTGGTGGCGGGGCCGATCAGACCCCGCGGTCGCGCCCGAGGTTCGCTCACCCCCTGGCCCTGGCGATCGCGGCGACCGTCGCGGCGACGGCCCGAATGTAGTCTACGGGGGCCAGCAAGACCTGAAGCCCGCGGCGACCGGCGGAGACGGCCATGACGTCGAACAACTCGGCCGTCTCCTCCAGGTAGACCGGGTACGCCTTCTTGCAGCCCATCGCCGTGACCCCGCCGCGGATGTAGCCGGTCAACGGCTCCACTTCCTTAAGGGGCGCCGGCTCGACCTTCTTGTCCCCCGTAACCTTAGCCAGAGCCTTGAGATCCAGCTCGCAATCGGCCGGGACGACCGCCAACAGGACGCCGTGCTTGTCGCCCCGGACCACCAACGTCTTGAACACCTGCTCGGGGGGCAGACCGATCTTCCGGGCCACCGACTCGGCGACCAAATCCGAGGGATCAATCTGGTATTCCCTGATTTCATAAATTATATTAAGGTGATCGAGCAGTCGTAGAGCGTTGGTCTTGGCTGACGCCACCGCCAGATGCCTCCCGGTTTGAAACCGCCACGGCCCAAGCCGCGATCATACCCTTGCGACCCGCCGACGACCAACTCAGGGTTTGAGCGTCACCCCGCGACCGGCGGTCGAGATCCGGTCGTTCGGTTCGCGGCCGCGTCCCCGTTTAGGAGTCCGGTAGATGGGAATGTTGTTGGTGTTCACGTTGCTGGTGATCCTGATCGTGCCGTTCAGCTCGATGCTGACCAGCGTCGAGGGCGTCCAGGCGCGAACCAACCATCACTGGTTGGCCCTCGCGGCCCTGCTCGTGACGTCGATCTTCTTCGGGTTCGCGCTGTTCTTGCCCGCCGATCCGATCGACGCCTGGGGCTTCCAGGCGTTCTACGGCGCGCTTTGCGTGCTGACCGTCGCCGCCGCCAGCGTGTTCATCCACCTGGAGCACCCCCGCGACCACCCCATGGAGCAGGCTCGGATGGAGCCCTCGCAAGACTGACGAACGATCGGGGGGGAAGCCGACGCGCTTCTCCCCCGCGGCGGCTCGACGATCCAGGCTACGATTCCAACGGAAGCCCCTGGCCCCGGCGACGCGGACTTCCCCGACGAACCTCGAAAGCTCCTGGGTCGCATTCCGGTGGGGTCGGACATGCTTCTGATCAGTATCCTGCTGATCGTTCTGATCTCGTTGCTGACGTTCATGCTGGGGAGCGCGAAAGAGATGGGCTCCCGACCCGTCCATCTCTGGCTCGCCCTGGCCGCGGTGGGGCAGGCGACGCTCTTTTTCGGCTACGCCCTCGTCCGTCCCGCCGACCCGATCGACGCCTGGGGCATCCAACGGTTCTACGGCGTCTTCTGCGTGCTGGTCGTCGTCACGGCCAGCGCGTTCATCCAGAAGGAATACCGCGCGCCGGCTCGTTCCGTCGCCAGGCCGCCGACCGCGGCCGATCTTCGCGCGATGCAAGCGCCCGACGATTCGGAACCCGTTCGGACCCCGCCGAAACCCGTCGCGTCCGTCCCCGGGAAACCGAGGGGATCGAGACCGACGACCGAGCCGGCGGGAAAGCGGGTCGATGGACGGCGGTGACCGCCTCGCCCCTTGGCCGGCGCGGGGGCGCCTGCTATCTTCGGGGACGTCCCGGCGCGAGGCCGGGCGACGTGCGTCCTAGCGCGCGAGGGACCATGCCCGGCGACGCCCTCCCATACACCTGCACGCTCTGCGGCTGCCTGTGCGACGATCTGGAGATCCGGGTCGAGTCGGACGTCGTCGCGGAGGCCAAGGGCGCGTGCGCGATCGCCCGGCCGCGGCTGGTCGGGCTCGACGTGGCGCCGCGAGCCGCCGCGGCCTGTCGCGTCGATGGTCGAGAAGCGACCGCCGACAAGGCGGTCGAGGCGGCGGCTCGGATCCTGGCGGCGGCGCGGGCGCCGCTGGTTCTGGGCATGGCGAGGTCGACGAACGAGACGGCTCGCCTGGCCGTCGCGCTGGCGGATCGGATCGGCGCCACGATCGAGACCGGCGACGCCGAATCGGCCTGGCCGCGGGTCGTCGCCATGCAGCGCTACGGGTCGATCGGCGCGACCCTCGGCGAGGTCAAGGCCCGCGGCGACGTCGTCGTCTTCTGGGGATGCGACCCGGCGACGACCCACCCCAGGCACTTCGAGCGCTACTCGCTGGTCGGGAGCGAAGGACGCCGGACGATCGCGATCGACGAGGGCGAGACCGAAACGACCCGGCGCGGCGACGTCTTCCTCAAGGTCCGTCCCGACCAGGAACTGAACCTGCTGCAAACGCTCCGGGCGCTGGTTCGGGAAGCGCCTCTCGATCCCCATCGCGTCGTGGCGGCGACGGGCCACGACCTGGCCGCGCTGCAAGACCTGGCCGAGACCCTGCAAGGCGCCTCGTATGGCGCGTGGTTCCAGGGCGCGCTGGCCGGCCGCGGGCCGGCGCGGCTGGCCGAGGCGCGTCGCCAGGCGGTGACGGCCCTGGTTCGCGAGTTGGCCCGCAAGACGCGGTTCGTGGCGCTCGGGCTGGGCGAGGCGGGCAACCCCCACGGCGTGGAGGGCGTCCTCGCCTGGCAAACCGGCTTCACCCCCGGCGTGGATCTGGGCGCCGGCTTCCCCGAGTCGTGGCCCGGCGAATCCTCCGCCGCCGAAAGGCTGAAGCGCGGGGCGTTTGACGCGGCGGTGGTGATCGCCGGGCCGTTTGACTCGGCGCGATCCACGCCAGACGGTGGTGAGGATGTCCCTTCTCCCCTTGAGGGAGAAGGTGGCCGAAGGCCGGATGAGGGGTCGCGTTCCCAGGGGCTTCCGGTCGCGCCACTCCTCATCCGCCCCTCCGGGGCGCCTTCTCCCTCAAGGGGAGAAGGGGGGAGTTGGATCTTCATCGGCGACCCGGAATGCGACGAATACGCCCGCGCGACCGTCGCCTTGCCGGCGGGCGTTCCGGGAATCGACGAATCCGGGACGTACGCGCGCGCCGATGGCGTCTCGCTCCCCATCAGGGCGTTGCGGGCGTCGGGGAATCCGACGGCGGGGGAATGGCTCGAACGGCTGTTGACGGCGATCGGAGCGGCGACGCCATGTGTACGCTCCTGATCCGAGGCGGCCGGGTCGTCGATCCGGCGAACGGCGTCGACGGCGTCGCGGACGTCTGGATCCGCGACGGTCGCGTCGTCGCCGCGCCGAGCGACTCCGACGCGCGGGCCGACCGGACCATCGACGCCCGCGGCTACGTCGTGATGCCGGGAGGGGTCGACGTCCACTCGCACATCGCCGGCTCCAAGGTCAACGCCGCTCGGATCATGAGGCCGGAAGAGCGCCGGGGGGACGATCGGGTCGTGAGGCGACGGTCGGGTTTTCGCTCGGGGACGCTGGGGAGCGTCCCCAGCTCGTTCGCCACCGGCTATCAGTACGCGGGCTTGGGTTATACCTCGGCCGTGGACGCCGCGATCCCGCCTTTGGGCGCGCGGACGGCGCACGCGGAGTTCGGCGACGTCCCGGTGGTCGACAAGGCCATGCTCGTCCTGATGGGGAACAACCACCTCGTCATGGAGGCCGTGAAGGCGGGCGACCGCGCGGCGGTCGAGCGGACGGTGGCGTGGCTTCTGAACTCGGCGCGGGGGTTCGGCGTCAAGGCGGTCAACCCCGGCGGCGTCGAGCAGTGGAAGCGAGGAGGCGCGCGGCTGGCCGGCTGGGACGACCGCGTCGATGGCTTCGACGTCAGCCCCCGTCAGATCGTGACGGCGCTGGCGGAGGCGGTGGACGCGCTCGGCCTGCCGCACGCCTTGCACTTCCACGGCCTGAACCTGGGGATCGCCGGCAACTGGGAACAAACGCTGGAGGGGATGAAGGCGCTTCAGGGGCGTCGCGTCCACATGGCGCACGTCCAGTTCCACGGTTACGGCGGCTCGCCCGACGCCCCGGCCGACTTCAGCGCCAACGTGGGTCCGCTGGCCGATTTCGTCAACGCCCACTCCGGGATCACCGTGGACGTCGGCCAGGTCCTCTTCGGCGAGACCACCAGCATGACCGCCGACGGCCCCACCGGCCACTTCCTGGCCGAACTGACCGGCCGCAAGTGGTACGACCACGACGTCGAGCAAGAGGACGGCTGCGGCGTCTCGCCGATCGAGTACAAGGACCGTAACTTCGTCCACGCCGTCCAGTGGGCCGCCGGCCTGGAATGGTTCCTCCGCGTCGACGACCCCTGGCGCGTCGCGCTCTCCACCGACCACCCCAACGGCGCGTCGTTCCGGTCGTATCCAGACCTGATCGCGCTCTTGATGGACCGCAACCTCCGCGACGAGACGCTCGACCGTCTCCCCGAGAAGGCCCGCGAGCGCACCGGGCTCAAGGACCTGTCGCGGGAGTACTCGCTGAGCGAGATCGCCGTCGTCACCCGCGCGGGTCCCGCGCGAATCCTGGGGCTTGCCCACAAGGGCCACCTGGGCCCCGGCGCCGACGGCGACGTCGCGATCTACGCCCCCGACGACGACTGCCGGAGGATGTTCGCGATGCCGCGATGGGTCGTCAAGGCCGGCGAGGTCGTCGTCGACGACGGCGAGTTGAAGGCCGCGCCGATCGGCCGGACGCTGTTCGCCGAGATGGACGTCGACCCCGAGGCCCGCGCGGCGCTTCTGGCCCGGCTGGGCGCGTCGGCGTCGTTCCATCCGGCGAATTTCGCGGTGGGGCCGGACGAGGCGTCGAACCCGCTGGGCCTTCGCGCGGGGGCCAGGCCATGATCCTCGACGGCGTGGCGATCGTGGACGAGTTCGCCGAGGCGTTCCCGATGACCGCCGCGCGGCTGATCGTCACGGCGGGCTCGGCGCGATGGGCGGAGATCGCCGGGCGGACGGTCTGCGGTTACGCCACCAGCGTCATCGGCTGCGACGCCGAGGTCGCCGTCGAGCGCCGCTTGTCGGATCGCGAGACCCCCGACGGCCGCCCCGGCGTCAGCGTCCTGGCGTTCGCGTTCAGTCGCGACGCGCTCGAGAAAGCGGTGGTCAACCGCGTCGGCCAGTGCGTGATGACCTGCCCGACGACCGCCTGCTACAACGGCCTGCCGACCCTCGACGGCAAGACGATCACGGTCGGCGGACGCTTGCGGTACTTCGGCGACGGCCGGCAGATCTCCAAGCGGCTGGCGGGGCGTCGGTTCTGGCGGATCCCGGTGATGGACGGCGAGTTCGTCTGCGAGGAGACGTTCGGGACGACCAAGGGGGTCGCCGGCGGCAACGTCATCCTGATGGGGACCGATCCCGCCGGAGCGCTCGCCGCCGCCGAGGAGGCCGCCGCGGCCATGCGGACGATCGCCGACGTGATCCTGCCGTTCCCCGGCGGGATCGCGCGCTCGGGGTCGAAGGTGGGAAGCAAGTACAAGGGGCTACGGGCCAGTTCCAACGCGGCCTACGCGCCGAGCCTTCGCGGGTTGGTCCCGAGCGACCTTCCCGCCGAGGTCCGTTGCGCCTACGAGATCGTCATCGACGGCCTGACGCTGCAAGCCGTGGAGCGGGCCACCGCCGCGGGCGTCCGCGCCGCGATCCGCGGCGACCGCGGGTTGGTCGCCGTCACCTCCGGTAACTACGGCGGCAAGCTGGGCCCGTTCCACGTCCGACTCCACGACGTCCTGAAAGCATGACGAGGACGCCGGATCGGCGTAAGAACGTCGCGATCCGGACGAATACCCGTCCGAATCATCAACGGTCTCCCAGGGTCGAGAATCCAAAACACAAGAAGGTGGGCCATGGACGTTCTGGTCGGCGTCGGAATCCTGGTGCTTTTCGGGCTGGTCCTGTTCGCGATCTTCGGGCCGTGCTTCACGGTGCAGCAGCAGTCGGCGGCGGTGGTGCAGAGCTTCGGCCGGTTCGCGAGGGTCGCGCATCCGGGGCTGAACTTCAAGCTGCCGCTGGTGGAGGCCGTGGCCGGCCGGATCAACCTCCGGGTGCAGCAACTCGACGTGCGGGTCGAGACCAAGACCCAGGACAACGTGTTCGTCCACGTCGTGGTCTCGGTGCAGTTCGCGGTCTTGCCGGACAAGGTGTACGAGGCTTTTTACAAGCTGGCCGACCCCCACACCCAGATGTCGGCGTTCGTCTTCGACGTCGTCCGCGCCCGGGTGCCGCTCTTGAGGCTCGACGACGTCTTCGAGAAGAAGGACGAGATCGCCGACGCGGTCAAGAACGAGTTGTCGCACGTCATGTACGACTTCGGCTACGGCATCGTCAAGGCGCTCGTGACCGACATCGAGCCCGACAGGAAGGTGAAGGAGGCGATGAACGAGATCAACGCCGCCGAACGGCTGCGGATCGCCGCCACCGAGAAGGGGGAGGCCGACCGGATCCTCAAGGTCAAGGCGGCCGAGGCCGAGGCCCAGAGCAAGGCCCTGCAAGGCAAGGGCATCGCCGACCAACGGCGGGCGATCGTCGAGGGCCTGCGCGAGTCGGTCGACGAGTTCCAGAAGTCCGTCCCCGGCACCAGCGCCCAGGACGTGATGAACCTGGTCCTGATGACCCAGTACTTCGACACGCTCAAGGAGATCGGCGCGAGTTCGCGGAGCAACACGATCCTGATCCCGCACACGCCCGGCAACCTGGGCGAGTTGACCAACCAGATGCGCGACGCCATCCTCTCCGCCGAGTTGATCTCCGCCGACGTCCAGAGGGAGCCGGTGGCCGGCGGCCATCCCGACGCCGTCCATCCGTCGGCGCGGCCCCACCGCCACCCTCGAAACGATCACGAGCCCCGCGGCCACCACGGGCGCGACGACGAACGCATCGAGTTCTGACCCATGAGCCTGACCTTGCGACGGCGGGCGTCGGCCGGGCTTCCGGTCGACGGCTCGCCGATCAAGCCGGAGACCTTCCGCGGACTGGCGTCGGCCGACGCCGCTCGCGTCCCCCTGCGCGTCGGCGCCGCGACGGCCGAACTGGGCGAGTTGTTCGACGTCTCCGGCGACGCGGGCGACGACCGCCTGACCGTCGAGGGGGATCTCGCGGACGTCGCGGCGGTCGGCCGGGGGATGTCCCTCGGGACGCTGACCGTCCGCGGCGACGTCGGCCCGAGGTTCGCCGCCGGGATGGCGGGGGGCGTCGCCGAGGTCGTCGGGTCGTGCGGCGACTGGGCCGGCGCGGAGATGTCCGGCGGCCTGCTCCGCGTCAAGGGCTCCGTCGGCGACGCCGTGGGCGGCGCGTTCCCCGGAAGCCGCCGCGGGATGCGCGAGGGGATCGTGCTGGTCGAGGGGGACGCCGGCGCCGACGTCGGGTTGATGATGCGCCGGGGGTTGATCGCCGTGGGTGGCTCGGTCGGCCCGCTGTTGGGTCGGGGGATGATCGCCGGGACCGTCTTCGTCAAGGGCGCCGTCGGAGCCTCGCCGGGGCTGGGCATGAAGCGCGGGACTTTGGTCCTGCCGGGACTCGACGGCGACGCCGCGGCCCTCCTGACGCCGACCTTCGCCCGCGCCGGGGAATTCACCTTCCCTTATCTGAAAATATACCAGGACCACCTGGAGGCGCTGGGGTTCCTCCTCCCCTCGGCGATGTCCTCGGCCCGGTTCGAGCGATATAATGGCGATCTGGCCGAGGGGGGCATGGGGGAGATTCTCGCGCCCTCGCCGCGGCCGGTCCTGAGAGTCGTCTCGCCCCCGTGAGGTCCGCCATGCCGCTGATTCTGAACGCCCGCGCCGCGAGGATCGTCGAGGCGGCGGTCGCCGCCGGGGAGGAACTCCGGATCGCCTCCCGCGAGGTCGAGGGGGGCGGCCGGTTCGTCGACTGCGGCGTCGAGGCTCGCGGCGGGCTCGCCGCCGGACTGGCGCTGGCGCGCGTCTGCCTGGGAGGGCTGGCCGACGTCTCGTTGACCATGGGCGAGGTCGAGGGCCGCGCGACCCCGTTCGTCGAGGTCTGGACCGACCACCCCGTCCAGGCGTGCCTGGCCAGCCAGTACGCCGGCTGGGCGATCTCCGAGGGGAAGTTCTTCGCGATGGGCTCCGGCCCGATGCGCGCGGCCCGCGGCAAGGAGGCGGTCTTCGACGCCATCGGCTTCCGCGAGGACTCCCGGACGATCGTCGGCGTCCTGGAGACGGCCAAGGCGCCGCCGCCGGAGGTCTTCGCCAAGGTGGCCGGGGAGTGCGGCGTCGAGCCGTTCCACGTCACCCTCCTGGCCGCCCCCACCGCCAGCCTCGCCGGCGGGTTGCAGATCGTCGCCCGTTCGATCGAGACGGCGCTTCACAAGCTGGCGGAGCTGAAGTTCGATCTGTCGCGGATCGTCTCGGCCCAGGGCTGGGCTCCGCCGCCGCCGGTGGCGAAAAACGACCTGGCCGCGATCGGCCGGACCAACGACGCGATCCTCTACGGCGCGCGGGCGGTCCTGCACGTCACCGGCGACGACGACTCCCTGGCCGAGATCGGTCCCAAGGTCCCCTCGTCCTCCTCCCCCGACTTCGGCGAGCCCTTCGCCGCGATCTTCGCCCGCTACAAGAACGACTTCTACGCCGTCGACCCCATGCTCTTCAGCCCCGCCGAAATCGTCTTCCAGAACCTCGACACCGGCCGCTCCCACGCCTTCGGCGCCGTCCGGCCGGACGTCGTCGCGAAGTCGTTTAGAGGGTGAGCGGATCGCGCATGACCTCCTTCGTCGCCTTGACTTCCGGGACCGGCTGGCACGTCGAGGACTTGCTGCGCGCGGCGGGAAAGCTGGGGGTCGAACTGCGCGTCCTGCCGTTCGCGGAGGTGGAGGCGTCGCTCGGAACGGAGGCGGAGGGAGTGGCCGCGGCCGGGGTCCTGCTGGACGCGGCCGACGGCGTGCTGGTTCGGATGATGCCGCCGGGGACCCTGGAGCAGGTGGTCTTTCGGATGGACGCGCTGCTGCGGCTGACCGCCGCGGGCGCGACGGTCTGGAACCCGCCGAGGGCAGTCGAGGCGGCGGTCGACAAATACCTGACGCTGTCGCTTCTGGAGCGCCGGGGTTTGCCGATTCCGACGACCTGGACGGGCCAGACGGCGGCCTCGGCCCTGGCGGCGTTCGACGCCCTGGGGGGGGACGCGGTCGTCAAGCCGCTGTTCGGCTCGGAAGGCCGGGGCCTTCTGCGCGTGTCCGACCGCGAGCTTGCCTGGCGATGCTTCCACGCACTGGAGCGCATGGGGTCGGTGATCTATCTGCAAAAGCCGATCCGACACCCCGGCCACGACCTTCGGCTGTTCGTTCTCCGCGGCCGGGTCCTGGCGGCCATGCGCCGCGAGGCGCGCGCGGGGGAGTGGCGGACCAACGTCGCCCTGGGAGGTCGGGCCGAGGCGTGGACGCCCGACGCCGAGGCCGAGACCATGGCCGTCGCCGCCGCCGAGGCGATCGGCGCGGCGTTCGCGGGGGTCGACGTGATCGAGGACCAGGACGCGGGTCGTCGACTGATCGTCGAGGTCAACGCCGCGCCGGGCTGGAAGGCGCTATCCCAGGCCACGGGAATCGACGTCGCCGCCGCCGTCCTGGACGCCTTGCGCGAGGCGTCGCGATGAACCGAGACCTGTCCCCCGGCAAGCTGGCTCACATCGCCTGCGTCATGGAGGTTCAGGCGCGGAAGCCGGGGAACGTCCACCGTTTCGCCGACTTCGACGACCTGGACCACCTCGACTTCCTCCTCGCCGCCGCGGCCGTCGCCGAACCGCTCGACCGCGCCGCGAGCGTCGGCGTGGGCCGCGCCGTTTTGGAAGCCGTCGAGGCCACGCGCCGGGTCGTCGCCACCAACGCGAACCTGGGAATCATCCTCCTGCTCGCGCCGATGGCCGCCGCGCCCATGGACGTCGAGCTGGCCGCCGGCTTGCCGCGCGTGCTCGACGCGCTGACCGTCGACGACGCCCGCCACGTCTACCGCGCGATCCGGCTGGCGAACCCCGGCGGCCTGGGCCGGGCCGACGCGCAGGACGTCGCCGACGAGCCGACCGTCACGCTCCGCCAGGCGATGGCCCTGGCCGCCGACCGCGACCTGATCGCCCGCCAGTACGCCGACGGCTTCCCGCTGGTCCTCGGCGAGGGCCTGCCGATCCTCCGCCGCCACCTGAACGCCGGCCGAGCGTTGGAACCCGCGATCGTCGCGACGCATGTGGAACTGTTGGCGAACCATCCGGACTCCCTGATCGCCCGCAAGCTGGGTCTGGAGGTCGCGCGCGAGGCGTCGCGTCGCGCCCGCCGCGCGCTCGACGCCGGGCTGACGCCGGCGGCCCTCGCCGCGCTCGACGCCTGGCTGCGGGCCGACGGCCGCCGCCGCAACCCCGGAACGACCGCCGACCTGGTCGCCGCGGTCCTCTTCGCCGCCCTCCGCGAAGGCGCGATCCCCCTGCCGCGCCCCGTCGGCCCCGCCGCCTGGACCGGCGAGCCGTCCTGGATTCCGGCCCGAAGCCCCTCGTCCAAGGACCAAGCCATGCCCGCCGCCTCCTACAAGGTCCGCGTCGCCAAGGACGAACTCGTATTCTCGTCCGGACATTTCATCACGTTCGATGGCGACACGTGCGAGCGCATTCACGGCCATAACTACCGGGTCGCCGTGGAGGTCGACGGCCCGCTGGACGAGAACGGCTACGTCGTCGACTTCATAGCCCTGCGCGACATGACCAGGGCCCTCGTCCTGGAACTCGACCACCGGATGCTGCTTCCCGGCGAAAGCCCGCTGATCCGAGTGGCCGCGGAGGGCCCCAACACCGTCGCGCGGTTCGGCGACCGCTTCTGGAGCTTTCCCAGCGACGAGTGCGTCGTCCTCCCGGTCCCCAACACCACGGCCGAGCTTCTGGCCCGCCTCCTCGGCGAACGCCTGCTCTCGGCCATGAAGGCGCGCGGTTGGCCCGACCCGGACGCGCTCCGGGTCGAGGTCGAGGAATGCTTCGGTCAGTCGGCCGAGGTCCGGTTGATTCCGTGAATCCCCGTCGACTCGCTCTCAAGGACCGGCGCGGCCGTCAAGACGGATCGTTGAGCCGGCGGTAGAGGTCGGAGTAACGCGCGAACAGGTCGTCATACGCCGCCGCGTTTCCGGGGTCGGGCTCGACGAGCCGCTCGACGGCGACCATGGCCCCCGCGGCCTCGTCGAAGTCCTTGTAGACCCCGGCGGCCACCGCGGCGCACATCGCGGAGCCCAGGGCGCACGACTCCCCCTCGCGGGTCAGATGGACCGGCTTCTGAAGGACGTCGGCGTGGATCTGGAGCCAGAGCGGCGACTTCGCCCCGCCGCCGCCGAGGAAGACCCGCTCCACCGTCAGCCCGTGGCGGGAGCAGTCCTCCAGGATGGCGCGCGTCCCCATCGCGGTCGCCTCGTAGAGGGCGCGGAAGACGTGGCCGGGGCCGTGCGCGAGCGACAGGCCGACGATCGCGCCTCGGGCGTGGGGGTTCTTGTGGGGCGAGCGGTTCCCCTGCCAGTCCTCGCGGACGACCAGGCCGTCGGCGCCCGGCGGGACGGCCGCGGCCTGCTCGTCAAGGACGGTGTAGACGTTGACGCCGCGGGAGTCGGCCTCGGCCTGCTCGCGGCTCGCGAAGTGGCGACGGTACCAGTCGAGGATGGAGCCGGTGGCGGTTTGGCCGGCCTCGATGGTGTAGAGCCCCTCGACGGTGGCGTCCGGGCAGCAGCCGGCGGCGCCGGAGCCGAAGACCCCCTCGCGGGTCTGCGCCAGGTGGCAGGTGCTGGAGCCGACGATCACGGCGACGTCGCCGTCGCCCGTCGCCCCCAGGCCGAGCATTCCGAGGTAGGCGTCGATCCCCCCCTGGGCGACCCTCGTCCCCGGCTTGAGGCCGAGTTCGGCGGCGGCCCCGGCGGTGAGCGTCCCGTCCCCCTTGCCCAGCGGGACGATCTTCGAGGGCCACTTCGATTCCAGGTCGTCCAGTCCCACGGCCCGCATCATCCCCAGCGGCCAGCCGCCGTCGGGGCGGGCGTAGTTCCACTTCACCGCCAGGTGGTTCAGCGACAACGTCCACTCGCCCGTTAGCTTGTACATCATCCAATCGGTGCATTCGACGATCCGGTCGGCGCGATGATAGGTCTCCGGCTCGTGCCGCTTCAGCCAGAGGGCCTTGGGGAGCATCCACTCCGGCGAGACCCAGCCGGAGACGTAGCGGAGCACCGGGTCGCCGGTGGCGCTGACGTCTCTGGACTCGCGGTGGGCGCGCTGGTCCATCCAGAGCAGGGCCGGGCGGAGGGGCTCGCCCTCGGCCGAGCAGGCGACGACGGTGCAGGCGGTGCAGTCCAGCCCGATCGCCACGATCCGGTCGGGGCTCACGCCCCCGGCCTCAAGGGCCCTGGCGACGGCCGTCCCGGCCGCGGTCCACCAGTCCGCGGGGCGTTGCTCGGCCCAGGCCGGACGCGGGTAGGCCGTCTCGATCGGCGCGACGCCGAAGGCGACGGTCCTCCCCTTCAGATCCACCAGGGCGGCCCGCAGGCTCTGCGTGCCGACGTCGAGGCCCAGGACGATGGGTTCGGTGCTCATGGCGGAATATCTCTATGATTACGGCGTCAGAATCGACGGCGGCCGTCCAGCAGGAAGGTGACGGGGCCGTCGTTGACCAGGGAGACGGCCATCTCGGCTCGGAACCGGCCGGTGGCGACGGGACGGCCAAGCGCGGCGACGCGGCGAACGAACTCCTCGTAAAGGGCCTCGGCCAGCTCGGGGGGCGCGGCGTCGGTGAAGCTCGGCCGGCGGCCGCCGCGGCAATCGGCCATGACGGTGAACTGGCTGACGACCAGGACCGCGCCGTCGACGTCGGCGACGCTTCGATTCATCTTGCCGGCGTCGTCCTCGAAGGCCCGGAGGTTGACGATCTTCTCGGCGAGCCGGGCCGCGTCCTCCGGCGCGTCGTCGCGGCCGACGCCCAAAAGGACCAGCCACCCCCGGCCGATCGCGCCGACGACCTCCCCCTCGACCTCGACCGACGCCCGAGAGACCCTTTGGATCACCGCTCGCATCCGTGGCCCGCTCCTCGTCCGACCTGGATTCCAAACGCCGATCATCATAGCCCGCGCGTCGTCCCGACGGTAGCGGGGGCCGTCAATCGAGCCGGATCGTCGGCCGTCGCGGGTCGCGAAGGTCGATCGACTCGACCCGGTCGAGCCCTCGGCAGGCCGTCGGGAAGACCGGATCGACGTGGCCGAGGGTGGCGGCCTCGGCTCGCGTCCTCGCCGGGGTCGTCGCGCTTTTCAGCAGGACCAATCGATCCGCGTTGACGTAAGCGGCGACCCGCGCGGCGATCGAGTCGGACGTGGTCGCCCACGAGCGCGGCGGCGGGTCGGGCGCTCGCTCGTCGACCTCCTCCAGGAACCGTCGCGGCGCCAGGATCGGGATCGAGTCGCGGGCCCAGGCGTCGGCGAGGTCGCCGACGTCCTCGACGACCCGCGAGCCGACGACCAGCGCGGCCAGGACGCGGGCGGCGACGTCCATCGCCCGCAACGCCAGGCGATGGCTCGTTTCTTCTCCCAGCCCGTGCGTCGCGTCGAGAAGACGAACCGCGTCCGCGAACGCCCCGCCCCCCGCGATCAGGACCGGATTCCCCCCTCCCAGTTCTCCCGAGGCGAGGAACCCCGCGAGGGCCGGCTTCAGCCCGTCCCAAGTCAGCAGGCTGCCGCCGACCTTGACGACGAGGGGGCGGTCGTCATCCATCGCGCGCCTCCGCCGCCAGTTCCAGCAGAGCCCGCGCGCAGGCGGCCTCCGACGCGGCCGGACTCCAGACGCCGCCCAGCGAGCGAACCGCGGCCGACGCCCCGACGAGCCCTTCGGCCACGCGCCGGGCCAGGAACTCGCCGGAGCCGGAGACGACGGCGGCGGTCGGCGTTCCGACCGTCGCCGCGCACGCCCGTCGGGCCGCGGCGACCAGGCGGTCGAACAACGCGCCCTCGGCGGCGCGGGCCAGTTCGACCGAGTCTTCGACGGAGCATGTCTCGCGATCGGCGCAGACCATGCGGGCGAGGCGGTCGACGGCGCGCCCGCGAGTGGCGGGGCGACCGTCGGCGGTGTCGACGTCCGTCGGGTCTTCGGGCAGGTCGCCCAGGACGAGGTAGACGTCGCGGGTCGTCGCGAACGACTCGGCCGCAAGGCCGGTGGCGACGCCCTGGAACGGAAGCTCGACCGCCAGCGCGCAAACGGGGGTGCGCGAGACGCCCGCGTAGACCAGTTCGCCGTTGCGGAGCCGCTCCGTGTCGGTCCGCCCCCGCGCGGCGACGCGGCCGTTCGCGATCGGGATGACGTCGGCGGTCGTCGATCCCACGTCGATCAGGACCGCCGGGTCGTCGCCGACGAGTCTCGCGGCGACCGTCGCCAGCGCCAGCCAGTTCGACGCGGCGGCGAGGAGCGGGCGTTCCCGGATCGCGTCGGAGCCGTGGAAAGCCGCGTCGATTCCCCAGAAGCGGACGTCGCGGCCGGGGAAGGCGTCGACGACCGCCGCGACGATCCGCCGGACGCCCTCGCGCTTGGTCTGGAAGCAGTCGCAAAGCTCGGCGGTGGTCGTGGCGACGACGCTCTCGAAAGGCGGGAATCCCGCGGCGAGCTCCCGGAGCGCCGCGGCCAGGCCGTCGGGATCGCGCCAGACGGCGAACGGGGAGGATCTCGCCGATCCGTCGGAATGCGCCGCCTTGAGGTTCGCGCCGCCGACGTCCAGCGCCAGCCGACGGGGGGCATGATCCGGGCTGGTCATCGGCCACCCCCGGCCAACTCGGCAAGTCGGAGAACTCGTCCGGAGGGCTCGAAATAGACCGGGCCCCGCTCTCGGATCTCGCGGCGGATCGACTCGCCGGCGGCCAGCCAGGCGTCGAGGTCGTCGGGAGGTTGAAGCGCCCAAAGCTCGGCGAGCGCGCCGGGGCGGCAAAGGGCGAGGATGCCGACGATCGACGTCGTGGCCCGGGGGTTGATCTCCAGGATGACGGATTCGGGCGGGTCGTGACGCTGGACGAAGTCGACGCCGACGAGCCCCGCGAGCCCGTCCACGGCCTCCGCGGCCGCGATCAACGGGGCGAGGTCGGCCTTGATCCGCGTCGGAAGGAGGCCGCCGCGATAGGACATGCTGGTTTTCTCAAGCATTGCCGTAGATCGGAAGAGCACACGTCTGAACTCCAGTCACCTTGTAATCTCGTATG
>ERZ778018.681-NODE-681-length-42713-cov-14.554058_pt1 | contig 42713 bp, 34 predicted proteins | sample MGYA00375748_ERZ778018 | MGnify/ENA primary metagenome ERZ778018 (study PRJEB29350, sample SAMN05509839) | bioreactor metagenome | biome: bioreactor; material: wastewater | place: South Africa: University of Cape Town | collected 2014-04-22 ... | reverse complement strand
CGGCAAGACCTGCCGTGCGTTCATGGCCGACATGAAGCTGCGGCTTGCCAGCGGTGCGACGTATTACTACCCCGACGCGATGCTGGTGTGCGACCCGGCGGACGACCACCCGATCTACAAGCAGTCGCCCTGCCTCATCGCAGAAGTGCTGTCTCCCGCCACGGCCAGTATTGACGTGCGCGAGAAATCAGCGGCCTATCGCGGGTTGGCGAGCCTGCGCTATTACCTGCTGGTGGATTCGGAGCGGCTGTGGGCCAAGGTCTATTTTCGCGACGAACACGGCGCCTGGTTCGAACAGGAACTCTCGCCCGAAGACCGGCTCGATGTGGCGTGCGGCGACGCCCGCCTTGCCCTGTCGCTGGACGATTTGTACGAGGACACGGGGCTGCTCGTTGTCTGAGACGGCCGGCCTGCGGTCGCAGGTAGTCTGGGTCGTCAGCGACGGCAAGCCCGGCCACGTCAGCCAAACACTGGGGCTCGCGGAGGCGCTGGCGCGCAGCATCCCGACCGCCATCCATACCCTGCCCGCGCAACCGCCCCTGCGCACCGGCCTTGCCTGGCTGCTGCGACGCCCGCTCGCGCAGGGTCTGCCGGCACCGGACCTCATCCTCGGCGCGGGACACGCCACCCACCTGACGCTGCTGGCGGCACGCCGTACGCGCGGCGGACGCAGCGTGGTGCTGATGAAACCGAGTCTGCCGCGGCGCTGCTTTGATCTGGCCATTCTGCCGCGCCACGATGGTGTCGCAGCCGATGCGCATACGCTGCTGAGCGAAGGGGCACTCAACCGCATCCAGCCAGCGGCGGCACGCGATGCGGGCCGCGGCCTGATCCTGCTCGGCGGCGCATCCAGGCATTTCGACTGGGACAGCGATGCGATTCAGCTGCAGATCAGGAGCATCCTCGCGCGCACGCCCGACACGCAGTGGACGCTGACCACCTCGCGCCGCACTCCAGCGGGTTTTCTGGAGGCGTTGCCGCCCTTCCCCAACCTGAGCGTGACACCCCACACCGCCACCTCGCCCGAGTGGCTGCCCGCGCAGCTGGCCCGCTGCGGCACGGCGTGGGTGACGCCCGACAGCGCCTCGATGGTGTACGAAGCCTTGACCGCAGGCGCCGAGGTCGGCGTGTTCGATCTGCCGGTCAACCCGAGAAGCCGCGTCGGCCGGGCGATTGCAGAACTCGCCGACGCGCAGCGCATTACCCGCTTCGTCAACTGGTGCGCCCATGGCGCCCTCCACCCCAATTTGCACCCGCTGGCCGAGGCAGACCGCTGTGCGGCCTGGATACTTGAATGGCTGAAGAATAAATAAAAACGCATGACTGAAAACAAGAAGCTGACCGTACTGCAACTGTTGCCCGCGCTGGAATCGGGCGGGGTCGAACGCGGCACCCTCGAAGTCGCGCAGGCGCTGGTCGAACGCGGCCACCGCGCGCTGGTGATGTCGGCGGGCGGACGGCTGGTCGCGCCGCTGCTTGCATCCGGTGCCGAACACTTCGTCTGGCCGGTCGGGGCCAAGTCATTCAAGACCCTGTTCCTCGTCCGCCGGCTGCGCCGCTTCCTGACCGAACAGAAGGTGGACATCGTCCATGCGCGTTCGCGCGTGCCGGCGTGGATTGCATACCTTGCCTGGCGCGGCATGAACCCGGCCACGCGGCCGCGTTTCGTCACCACGGTGCACGGCATGTACAGCGTCAACCGCTACAGCCGCATCATGACGCGCGGCGAAGCCGTGATCGCTGTGTCCGACACGGTGCGCGATTACATCCTGCGCGAATATCCCGACACGCCGGCGGCACGCATCCAGGTCATCCACCGCGGCGTTGACGCGAACGCGTATCCGCACGGCTGGAAACCCGATCCGGCGTGGCAGAACGCATTTTCGGCGCAGTTCCCCAACGCTGCGGGCAAGCTGATCCTCACCCTGCCCGGCCGCATCACCCGGCTCAAGGGCCATGAAGACTTCATCGAACTGATCGCGCGGCTGAAACGGCGTGGCCTCGGCGTGCACGGCCTGATTGCCGGCGGTGCGTCGGCGTCCAAACAGCGCTATCTGCAAAAGCTCTACTACCGTGTGCGCAGCATGGGGCTGGAAGCCGACATCAGCTTCACCGGCCAGCGCGACGACCTGAAAAACATCCTGGCGATTTCCAGCCTGGTGTTGTCGCTCTCGACCCAGCCCGAATCGTTTGGCCGTACCACGCTGGAGGCGCTGCGGCTGGGCGTGCCGACCGCGGGATACGACCATGGCGGCGTCGGTGAAATCCTGCGCACCCTGTATCCTGCCGGCCTGCTGCCGCTCGACCGCCTCGACGAAGCCTGCCAGCGCATCGCGCAACTGCTGCAACAACCTGCAGCCGTGCCAGCCGGCGATTTTTTCCCGCTGCAAGCCATGCTGGATCAGACGGTGGGGCTATATGAACAGCTTGCGCGCACACCCCGACAAGGCCGGCAGTGATATAAAGCGTCCGGTCAGCCATACGCGGCCAGCATCGCAGACTGTCGCACTGGAAGACAGCAACCCGCGGTTTCTGGCCCAGGCTTGCTCCCCGCGCTCAATATGAAACCCTGAAATGCGAGCCCCTCCGTTACCCGCATCGCCGATGACATCGCTCGGCCCAACCAAAATTGCCGTAGTGGCGTTTTTCTTGCTATTCGTCTTCGCCCTGAGTCTGCCCCCGAAGTGGGCAAGCCTGCACATTGCGGGGCTTGCCCTGGTCGCCTCGGCGGCCTTTGCGCGCCGCGAGGATTGGCGCAGCCCCGCGATGCGAACGTATCTGCTGTGTACCGCACTCTGGCTGATCCCGGTTCTGCTGACCGCCGGCCTGCAATATGCACTGGGCGTCGTTACCGCGCCGGGCTGGCACCTGTTGCCGGCGCTCGTCCTGCGCATGCTCGGGATCGGCCTCGGCATCATTGTGCTTCTCCAGCACGGATGGCTGACCCTGCATTCCGCCATCCTCGCGCTGCTCTGCGCGCTGTCGATCCATGCCGGCGCCGGCTTGATCGACTTTCTCGCCACACCACATGCCAGCCTGACAGCCTGGCGCGAGCTGCGCATCAGCGGGCTCGTGTTCAACCCCAATCCGTTCGGCATGTTCATGGCGCTGACTGCGATTCTTTGCGCCGGACTCCTGCGCAACCCGCCACGCCACCCGTTGCTCTGGGCGCTGTTGATCGCAGCGCTGCTCGGCGTATGGGCATCTGGATCACGCGGCGCGATGCTGACCGCCGCCGCGGGATTCGCAGTGCTGTTCCCTCCCGTCGGCCGAGCGCGACTGCTTGTTTATCTGGGCGCGGCGGCGCTTGCGGTCTTGATTTCAGTGAATGTCACAATGGATGCCAATACGCCGCACAGCGACAATCTACGCATGCAGATCATTTCTTTTACGCTCGAAAAGATTCGCCAGGCGCCGTGGATCGGCTGGGGAATTGGCGCCTACGAGCACCTGCCCGGCCGTGTCGTAAATGCCCCCCACAACATGTGGCTCGACCTGGCCATGAGCAGCGGCTTGGTGGCGCTGGCGGGTGCGTTGGCGTCGACTTCGCTGCTGGCATATCGGCTGTATCGCTGCGGCCATCCGGCAGCGCAGTTGGCGCTCGCCGCGCTTGCCGCCAGCGTGGTGGCCGGATCGCTTGAATATTCCATCCTGGATTCCACGCATTTCCGGGGACTCTGGGTGCTCGTCACGGCAATCGGCTGTTACACGCTGAACGAAGGTCCACTGCACACAACCTGATCTATCCGCTGACACGAAAGGCAGGAAAAACGTACTGCAATGTCTTGGTAAAATACGTACGCTTGAGCACCTTGATGGCGGACCTCAAGCTGTCAAGGCAGCTCAAGGGACCGTGAAAAATGTCTCATTGAAACTGGGCAAGTACAATCCAGCGCAGACTGAAAACAGGTTTGAAGCCACCTTGCTTGCCATGTCTGTCATTGCCACCCGCATAATCCATACCTCCGGAAGGAGCCAGGCTCGATCCATGCAGCACGTAAACGTCCTTTGCCTCAAGTGGGGCACCCGCTACGGCCCGCACTACGTCAACATGCTTTATCGCGGCGTTGGCCGCAACCTGAGCCGGCCGTTCCGGTTTTTCTGCTGCACCGACGATCCCGGCGGGCTCGACGACGGGGTGGAAATCATCCCGTTCCCCGCCAACCCCGGCGTCAAGCGGGGCTGGCCCGACATTCTGGTCAAGCTGGCGATCCTGCAGGACGGTTTTGGCAATTTGCAGGGGCCGACGCTGTTCCTCGACCTGGATGTGGCGATCACCGGGCCGATCGACGGCTTCTTCGACTACAAGCCGGGCGAGTTCTGCATCATCCACAACTGGGTGCACTGGCGTAAGGCCGCGCTGGGGCGGCGCCCGGCAGTCGGCAACTCCTCGGTCTTCCGCTTCGAAGCCGGCAAGTCCAACCATGCCTACGAAACCTTCCTGCGAGAAATGCACCGCGCCGAGGATCGCACGATCTTCAATACCGAGCAGGCCTTTCTGACCTACGCCATGGGCAATCCGCAATGGTGGCCGGAGGAATGGGTCAAAAGCTACAAGTGGAACTGCCGCCCGGCCTTTCCGCTCAACCTGTTCCGCACGCCGCGGCTGCCCGAGGGCTGCCGGATTCTGGTGTTCCATGGCCGCCCCGACCCCGACGAGGCCATCCGTGGCTATCGCGGGCGCAAGCCCCACCACCGTACGCTGCCCGCGCCGTGGATCGCCGATTACTGGAAGCTGTAATGCCGCAGCCCCAGTTCGGCGCCTTCTGGGACACGATCGACGGCGTTCTGGTGGTCAATCTCGACAGCCGCCCCGAGCGCTGGCAGGATGTGCAGGCCAGGACTGCCGGATTCATCCCCGCCGAGAAGCTGCACCGGCTGCCTGCCACGCTGGGCGCGACGCTGCCCGGCTTCGGCGTGCCGCCCTGGTTTCGCGGCCGCCAGCGCGACAAGACATGGGGCGGGCGCGCCGGCTGCGCGCTTTCGCACCGCGCGGCGGTTGCCCACGCCCGCCAACAAGGCTGGCGCACGGTGCTGATCCTGGAAGACGACATCGAACTCGAACCGGCGCTTGCCGACGTGCTGGCAAGCCTGCCGCAGGCGCTGCAAAAAACCGATTGGGACGTCTGCTATCTCGGTTTCACCGATCCGGTTTCGCCTTACCGCACGCTGTCGGAACTGCCGGCCGGCCATCGACTGTGCGCTGTGGCAGGGTGCAATACGGCCCATGCCTATGTACTGAAGGAAAGCACTTTCGATTGGCTGCTGCAACGCTTGCCCGAGGCAGGCGACATCTGGGCCTGGATCAGCCGCCACCGCGCCATCGACCGCTGGTACTACCGCAATCTGGCGCGGCGGTTCGGGGTGTGCGCCGTGTCGCCTGCAATCATCAACCAGCAGGTCGGATTTTCCGACATCACCCAGCGCCAGACCCGTCGCGTGCACAGCACCCGTGTGCCTGATACGCGTTACGGCCTTCTGGCTTACTGGCTGCTCGGCAAGTGGCGCTGGTTGTCGTACCGACTGGCCGAGCCGCGCGACTGGCTGCGCGGGCGCATCAAGCAGGTGCGCGGATTCTGATTGCCATGAATAAGCTGCAAACCGCGACGCCTCGGCTGCGCATCAAATTCCTCGGCAAGTTCAAACCCGGCCGCGACGGCGAAGGCTGGCTGAAATGTTTTCCCGGCAGGCAGCCGCGCTGGGGCAATTGCGACTTCATTTTCGACCGCGACTGCCGCGACTACGACTGGCTGGTGGTCTACGACGACCTGCCTTCGCTGGCCGGCGAGCGCCACCCGTTGTGGGTGGAGGAACTCGCCTGCCCGGCGGAAAACACCCTCTTGATCACGGTTGAGCCGTCCTCGATCAAGACCTACGGCCGAACCTACCTGCGTCAGTTCAACTGGCTGCTGAGCACGCAGGAAGCGTGGGCGACGGGCCGCCACAAGGGCCTCATCTTCCAGCAGCCCGCGCTGATCTGGTTTTACGCCGACAGTTCGCCGCGCGGCGACTACGACACGCTCGTCTCGCACGTTCCGCTGGACAAGACCGCCGACCTGTCGACGGTCTGCTCCAGCAAGCGGCAGGGGCATACCCTGCACCGCCTGCGCTACGACTTCACCCAGGCGCTCAAGGCCCGGCTGCCGTTCATGGAAATCTACGGCCACGGCGTGCGCCCGCTGGTTGACAAGGCCGACGCCCTCGATCCCTACCGCTACCACCTGGCGATCGAAAACCACCTGGGGCCGCACCACTGGACGGAAAAGCTCGCCGACCCCTTCCTCGGCGCCTGCATGCCGGTCTACTACGGCTGCCCCAACGCCGAGGATTATTTCCCGCCGGAAAGCTTCATCCGCATCGACATTGCCGACGTCGATGGCGCCGCCGAGATCATTCGGCGCGCCATCCGCGACAAGCTGTGGGAAAAGCACCTGCCCGCGATTCTGGAAAGCCGCCGCCGCGTGCTGGAGGAATACGGCCCGATTGCCACCGTGGTACGGCTGGTCAACGAAAGACACGTTGCGAATTGCGCCCTGCCCGCGTCGCCCGTCCCTATCCAAAGCCGCCGCCGCCTGCACCGGCAACTGCTGCCGGGGCTGCGCTATGGACTGGAAAAACTCTACGTACGCGCCCGCCGCCGCCTGGCGGGCGACTGAGCACGCTCAGGCCAGCGCCTGACGCAATCTGAACAAATGGCCGCGCGGGAAACTGCGGAAAGCCTTGTGCGAACGCAGCGTCAGCGTCTTCTCGGCACAATCCGGCCGATACAGTTGCTCGGCCCAGTGCGCCGCCCAGGCGAAGGGGTTGTAGACGTTCAGTATGCGATGCCTCGCTTCTGCCAAGGCGGCCTCGCGCCGGGGATCGAGCGGCTGATCCAGCAATTCGGCAATCCGCGCAGCCGCCGCGTCCACGTCGAAGCTGATGGGCGCCACCGCCTCGGCAGGCAGGTAGTCGCCCACATTCGGACAGCCCAGATAAACCGGGTAGCTCCAGCCAAGGCAGGCGTCTGCGAGCTTCTCCGTCCAGTAGTTGGGCAGCACGCTGTTTTCCAGCACCAGGTGGAAGCGGTAAGGCAGGATTCCATCCATCTTGTCGTCCACAGGCTCGAAGCCGCGCCCGAAATGCACCAGGCGGTCGCCCAGGCGCTGCTTCAGGCCTTCGAGCAGGGCAAGCCGCTGGCGCTGGCCTTCGGTCTTGCTGGCATTGGAGCACACCACGGAAATCCGGTTCTGCTTGTCCGGGTACGCCAGGGCAGCCAAATGATCAAAGCCGTAACGGTAACGGTTGCTGCTGCGGTCCAGACCCACATGCCAATTCAGCCCGAGCGCACTGACATGCAGATGCGGATGGGACGACGCTGCATGGCTGTCGACCACATGGCCAAACTGCCGGTAGAAAGATTGTGGATAAAGCTTTTTCGCCAGCGGTTCTCCCGCAATGAAGAGGGTGTTCTCCGGCGCGCAGACGAAGCTGTCGCGCGGGCGCGCATTGCCCAGCACCACGGCAAAATCGGCACGCCCGCCCTCGCCGGGGTTGAAGTCGAAGCGGCAGCGTCCCCATCGCAAGCTGCTCCCGGGTGTCAGCAATTCCATGCCGCCGGGAGCGCAGTCCATGTTGGCGCGTACCAGGAGTTCGCTTTTCATGCTTTCGGCTCCGGCTGGTATTCCGGAACCCATATCTTCAACTGGCGCTTGACCGCCGCCTCATCGTAGGCACCGGGGTGCGCCAGCCAGGTCAGACACTCGGCGTACCAGCCGGCATCGGCTGTCCGCGCCTTCGCCACCCGCAGTTTCGGATGCGGCGTCGGCAGCGTCGACTCGTCATCGGCGAGCAGTTCCTCGTAAAGCTTTTCGCCGGGCCGCAGGCCGGTGTACTCGATGCGGATGCGGTCCTCATCAGCGCCCGAGAGCCGGATCATCAGGCACGCCAGTTCGGCGATCTTCACCGGCTCGCCCATGTCGAGCACGAAAATCTCGCCGCCCTCGCCCATCAGTCCCGCCTGCAGCACCAGCTGCGCGGCCTCGGGAATCGACATGAAAAACCGCGTGATCTCGGGATGCGTCACCGTCACCGGCCCACCCGCTTCGATCTGCTTCTGGAACTTGGGAATCACGCTGCCGGACGAGCCCAGCACGTTGCCGAAGCGCACCGACACGAAGCGCGTGCCGTCCGGCTGCTGCATCGCCTGGCAGGCCATCTCGGCGAGCCGCTTGGTCGCGCCCATCACATTGGTCGGGTTGACCGCCTTGTCGGTGGAGATCATCACGAACTTGCCCACCCCATGCGCCTGCGCCGCCGCCGCGACGACCTGGGTGCCCAGCACGTTGTTCTTCACCGCCTCCCAGGCGTTGCAGCCCTCCATCAAGGGTACGTGCTTGTAAGCCGCCGAGTGGAACACCACGGCAGGCCGATGCTCGGCCATCACCCGGTTCACCCAGACTGCGTCCTTTACATCGCCGATCACCGGTGCAATCTGCAAGCCATGGAAACGGGTCGACAACTCCTCCTCGATTCCATACAGCGCCAGTTCCGACTGCTCGAACAATACCAGTCTCGCAGGCGCAAAACACGCAATCTGGCGACACAGCTCCGAGCCGATCGAGCCCCCCGCGCCGGTCACCATCACCACCCGGCCGGTCAACAACTGATGCAGGCCGCTGTCGTCCAGTTCCACCGGATCGCGTCCCAGCAAGTCGTCCAGTTCGATAGGACGCAAGCTTGACACCGACACCCGGCCAGCCACCAGATCCTCAAGCGAAGGCACGGTCAATACATTCAGCCCGGCTTCGGCACATATCCGGGTAATGCGCTTGCGCACCTCATGCGCGGCCGACGGCAGCGCCAGCACCACATCATCAACCCCCATACTTTGTGCGTAGGCCGCGACATCGCCCAGCGTTCCCAATACCGGAATCCCCTGCACCAGCCGCCCCTGCTTGTCACGGCTGTCGTCCAGCAGACCCACCACATGAAACCCTGACGGATTGCGTGCCAGTTCGCGCAGCAGGAAATCCGCTGCCGATCCGGCGCCGGCCACCAGTACCGGCTTGCTGTCCGGATGCAGGACACTGGTCAGGCGATGTTCTTTCCAGGCGCGATAGGCCATGCGACTGCCGCCCATCAGGATCAGCAACAGCAGCGGGTCGAGAATCAGCACCGAGCGCGGCACTGCCGCACTGACACCGAACAGGATCAACACCAGCGGAATCAGGAGTGCAGCCAGACCGATAGCCTGCACAATGCGCTTGAGATCGGGCAGGCTGGCAAAACGCCAGATGCCGCGGTACAGGCCAAAGCGCCAGAATGCCACCGCCTGCAGCGGCACCACCCAAACCAGCGTGGTCAGCGCCGCTGCCTGGAACTCGGCGGGCATTTCCAGGTTGAAACGCAGCCAGTATGCCCCCAGCCAGGCAACGCACGCAGCCAGAATGTCATGCAGGATAATGCCGACGGTGCGGGGACTAAGGTTCATTCGGAATACGGCGCCAACGCCAATCGACGGCCAGAAAGATCAGGAGATATGCAGCGGCCGACAGTATAAGCAAGCTTGCTGCGCATGGTTCACGAAGCAGGAGCACGAATCCCAGCGCGGCCGCTGCCAGCATCAGCGCATAGGCCGCCAGGGCAAGCTGGCGATGGGTCGCGCCGAGCAGCACAATCCGCTGATAATAATGCGACCGATGCGCCCGCCAGACCTTCTCGCCGCGCAACGCGCGGCGGACGATCGTCACGCTGGCATCGGCGATGAACGGCGAAAACACCAGTAGCGGAAACAGCCACGGCCACACCCCGCCCATCGCCCCCACCATGCCCAATGTGGCCGCCAGAAACCCCAGCGGAATCGAACCCGTGTCACCCATGAAGATCCGGGCGGGAGGGAAATTGAAGCGCAGGAAAGCCAGCGCCGCCGCTGCGATCGCCGCACATAATATAGCCAGCCCCAGCGCATCGCCCAGCCAGGCGGCCAGCGCCAGCGCACCGAAGCCGATGGCGGCCATGCCGCCCGCCAGTCCGTCCGCACCGTCCATGAAGTTGTACAGATTGGTCATCCACACCACCGCCAGCGTGCCTGCCAGCAAGCCCCAGCCGGTCAGACCCAATGACAGCAGGCACATCGCCGCCGCAAGGAAATGCGCCAGCAAGCGCAGTGCCACAGGCAGGCCGCGCGCATCGTCCAGTAGCGACAGCGCAGCCAGCGCGAATGCCCCCAGCGCCGCCGGCAGCGCCGCCTGCAGCAAACCGGCCCCGGCCAGCCACACTGCGGCCACCCCGACCCCGGCCATGATGCCCAGCCCGCCGATGCGCGGCGTCGGCGCCGCATGCAGCGAGCGCTCGTTGGGGTGATCCATCGGCAGGCGCCCGTGTCGCAGCAGCCAGGACAACACCAGCCAGCAAACGGCAAAAGCAGAAAAAGCCGCTCCCCCGTTCATGTTGACAAACCGGCCACTGTTGCCGCCAATCCCGCCTCCATTGAATACGGCGGCGCCCATTCCAGGCGCGACCGGATGCGCGAACTGTCCGCATAAAGCGAACCCGCGAGCCGCCCCACCGCCGCCCGTTTGCCCAGCAGCATGCCGGCCAGTTCCAGCACGCCCGCCGGCACCGCCAGCAATCGCGCCGGCCGGCCCATGGCATGTGCCAGCGCGCGGATCAGCTCCGGCGTCGAAACCGGCCCGCCATCGTCCAGCAGAAACGTCTGTCCGGCGGCGTCCGGGTGTACAACGCACAGCCGGATCGCATCGACGAAGTTGCCCAGAAAAAGCAGGCTGCGGCGGTTGTGGATCGCTCCCAGTGGCAGCGGCCAGCCTCTTTGAACTGCCTGCATCAACTGGAGGAAATTCGCTTTCACCCCCGGCCCGTAAACCAGCGGCGGCCGCAGGACGACGACTTCCAGCCCGGTTTCCCGAGCGATCCGCTGCAGTCCCTGCTCGGCTTCCCATTTTGAAATCGCATAGGGGTCCTGAGGGGCGGGCGCATCGGTTTCCAGGTATGCGGCAGCGCGCCCTTCGCCATTGACCTTGATCGAACTGACGAAGACAAAGCGCCTCACCCCGGCCTGCGCCGCCTGGCGGGCGAGATTCAACGTACCGTCGGTATTCACCTCGCGGAATCCGGCCAGCGGGTCGCTCGCCCTGTCGTCCATTGCATGCACTCGGGCAGCAAGATGAACGACGGCATCGCAGCCGGCCAATGCTGCCCTCCAGTCCGTCGCAGCATTTACAGAGCCGACCACCACAGACTCGACCCCCTTCAACAACGCAGAGGCGATCGCATTCTCGCGCAGCGCGCCTCGCACAGGATGGCGGCGCCGCAGCAGCTCGGCACACAGCGCACGGCCGACAAAACCGCCGGCGCCCGTCACCACGATGCGCCCCATGGGCATCAGTAGCGCACCTCGTTCATCTTGTGAGCGTCATCTCGTTGGCGCACATCAGGTCTTCAGCACACGGCGGTACAAGTCCGCATAGGCCTGCCCCAGAGCCGGCCCGGAAAACAACTGCTCATAGCGTTTCCGGGCCGACTCGCCAAAACGTCGCGCCAGCGCTTCATCCTTCTCCAGGCTCAACATCGCGTCCGCCAGTTCGATCGGGTCTTCCGGGGACACGACCAAACCTGTCTCGTCCTGGGCATTGACGAACGAAGTCCCGGTGCCGATTTCGCACGAGATCATCGGCCGTCCCAGCATCGCGGCCTCCACCAGCACCATGCCGAATGCCTCCGAGCGCAAGTGCGAAGGCAGCACCAGCGCACGGCTATCCCGGATCAGGGCATACTTCTCGGCTTCGCTGACCTGCCCCAGAAAACGCACCTGTCCGGGCCGCATTCCTGCTGCCTGCAATTCCAGCGCGGCGCGTTCCGGCCCCCCGCCGGCCAGGGCGATCGTCACCCCCGCATGCCGCGCGGCTTGCAGCAGAACATGCAGCCCCTTGTAGTAGCGAAACACCCCGATGAACAGAAAATAGCGCCCCGCTACCAAACCGTAACGCTGTGCGACGTCGATGTCCCGCGCCGCCGCCAGCGGCTCGGCGCAAGCGGCCTCATCGATCCCGTTCGGAATCACCCATAAGCGCCCCGAGTCTGCCATCGCGGCCAGCGGCGGGCTGGTGCGCGCATAGGCAGGCGAAGTCGCGACCACGGCCGCCATGTCCCGCATGGTTCGCTGCATGAGCGGCGTGTATAGCCGTCCCAGCCAGCGCTGCCGGACAATGTCCGATTGATAGGTCATGATCGCCGGCGCGGCGGGGCGCGCCGCCAGATGCAGCAGATCGGCGAAAGGCCAGGGAAACTGATAGTGAATCGCATCCGCCCAGCGCGCCAATTCGGCGAAGCGGCTGAAAGCCGCCGGCCCGCCCAGATCGCAGGAAGCCGGCGCGGCCCAGGAACGGCAGCGCACCACGCGCCCCTCCGGCCGCTCGATCACATCAGGATCGGGCCGTGGCGACAGTGTGAAAATCCGCGACTCGACGCCCTCCCGTGCTGTCGCCAGCGCAAGCTGGCGCACCGCCTCCTGCAGGCCGCCTGGCGGGTCGGGAAAATAGGTTCGGTAAACGTGGAGAACTTTCACCCGCCCCGTCCCTCATTCGCGAGTACGCACTGATACACCTGCAGGGTTTCATGCGCACAGCGTTCCCAGGTGAACCGGGCCGCACGGACCCGGCCCGCCTCGGACAACCCAGCCGCCTGCGCGCGATCCTCGACCAAGGCCTGCATGGCCTGCGTCCACGCATCCACATCGGCGGGCTCCAGCAACCGCCCCGCGTTTCCCACCACCTCCGGAAGCGAAGCCCTGTTCGAAGCAATCACCGGCACCCCCGAAGCCATGGCTTCCAGGGGAGGCAAACCAAACCCTTCGTAAATGGAGGGGTACAGAAACAAGGCCGCCCCCGCATGAAGCGCGGGCAGGGACGCCTGCGGCACATACCCCAGCACGCGCACCTGATCGCGGCTGGCCAGCTGGCCGAGAGCCTGCTCCAGCTCCACATTCAGCCACCCCTTCGCGCCGGCGATGACCAGCGGCATATGCGTCCGCAGCGACTCCGGCAAACGCGAATAGGCACGCACAGCCACAATCAGATTCTTGCGCGGCTCCAGCGTGCCAACCGCTAAAAAATAACGGCCGAAAGTCAGTCCATACTGTGCCAGCACCGATGCGCAGGCGTCCGGCGTTCTGGGATGGAAGCGCGCATCCACGCCAAGCAGTACCGTCGTGAGCTTGTCGCTCGCCGCCGGAAAATAATCCAGCAATTCGTCACGCACGAACTCGGAATCCACCAGAATCGCCTGCGCCCGGCGCACGGCGTCGGGCAGCTGGCGCCGGAAATAGCGCACGCTCGCGCCCAGATGGGTCTGCGGCAACCGCAGCGGCGAAACATCGTGCACCGTAATCACGGTCGGCAAGCGGGTGCGGAACGGGAAGAAATTCGGTTCGTGATAGAGATCGAAACCGCCCCGCCGCGCCCCGATGCCAAAACGGGTCTGCCAGACTCCCCTCCGCAGCGCCCGCACCCCCGGCACCCCTCGGCCCAGGCGCCAGGCCGAGTCCAATGCCGGCGCGCGCGCCTCTGCCATCGCCTGCGACCAGCCCAGACCATAAAAGAACGTGATTTCCGGCGCCGTAGCGAGCGCCCTCATGGCAGAAAAAAGCTGCCGCGTATATTGGCCGACCCCGGTCGGGGTCGGCCGCAGGGAAAGGCCATTGACGGTAACACGCATCGGAATCTATCAGAATGCCATTGGCATCGTGGCCGGCAGCCGCACACGACAAAGGGCAGCCTGGTTAGAAAAGCGTAGTGTATCGGCGATAATTATAAGTGTTAAACTTTCCGGTTATGTTTAAAGCAAAATCCTCCGTCCCGCCCAGCGAACTCGGCGAGATCATTCGCGATTTCCGTCAGGTATTTCTTTCCGTCGCCGCCTTCAGTTTCGTGATCAACCTGCTCATGCTCACCCCTGCGGTGTACATGCTGCAGGTCTATGACCGCGTGCTGACCGGACGCAACGAAACCACCCTGCTCATGCTCAGCCTGCTGGTGGTCGGCCTGTTCGCCCTGATGTCGGTGTTCGAATGGGTGCGCTCGCGCATTCTGGTGCGCGCCGGCGCCGCCTTCGACATGCGCCTGAACAACCGCACCTTCGATGCCGCCTTCGAGCACTACCTGCGCCTGAAGGGCGGCAACGCCCAGCAAGCCCTGGGCGACCTGACCAACATCCGGCAATTTCTCTCCGGCAACGGCCTGTTCGCCCTGCTGGATGCGCCATGGACGCCGCTCTTCATCATCGTCATCGCCATCCTCCACCCCTGGCTGGGCCTGTTCGCCCTGTTTGCCGCAGTTCTGCTGCTCGGACTCGCGCTGCTCAACGAGCGCCTGACCTCGCCCATCCTGTCCGAAGCGCAGCAATGGGCCTCGCGCGCCGGAAGCTACGCCGGCAACAACCTGCGCAATGCCGAAGTCATCGAGGCCATGGGCATGTTGCCGGCCTTGCGCCAGCGCTGGTTCGCCCGCCAGTCCAAATTTCTCGCCCTGCAATCCAGAGCCTCCGACGAAGCGGGCTGGGTGACCGGCATCACCAAGTTCGTGCGCCTGACCATGCAGTCGCTGGTTCTCGGCCTGGGCGCCCTGCTGGTGCTGGAAAACGAACTCACCCCCGGCGGCATGATCGCGGCGTCCATCCTGCTCGGCCGTGCGCTCGCGCCGGTCGAACTGGTCATCGGCACCTGGAAACCGTTCGTCGCCGCCCGCGGCGCCTACCAGCGCCTGAACGAATTGCTGGGGCGCTTTCCGCCCCGCCCCGAACGCCTGTCCCTGCCCGCACCGCGCGGCGACATCGCGGTGGAGAACCTGCTCGTCGCCGCGCCCGGCCAGCAAATGGCCATTCTCAGAGGCCTCAATTTCCAGGTTGCGGCCGGCACCTCGGTCGCCGTAATCGGACCCTCCGCCTCCGGCAAATCGACGCTCGCGCGCGCCCTGGTCGGCGTCTGGCCGGCTCTCGCCGGTTGCGTCCGGCTCGACGGCGCCGACATCGCCAAATGGAACCGCGACGAACTGGGCCCCTCGATTGGCTACCTTCCTCAGGACGTGGAACTGTTTGACGGCACCATCGCCGAAAACATCGCCCGTTTCGCCGAGGTCGATTCGGAAAAAGTCATCGATGCCGCCCGCCGCGCCGGCGTGCACGAGATGATCCTGCGCTTCCCCAACGGCTACGACACCCCCATTGGCGAAGGCGGCACCGCCCTCTCCGGCGGCCAGCGCCAGCGCATCGCGCTCGCCCGCGCCCTCTACGGCAACCCCGTTCTGGTCGTGCTCGACGAGCCCAACTCCAACCTCGACGACGCCGGCGAACTGGCCCTGGTTGCCGCCCTGCACGGCATGAAGGCCGACCGCCGCACCGTCTTTCTGATCACCCACCGCCTGAGCGTCATCAAGGAAGTCGATGTCATTCTGGTGCTGCGTGAAGGCGTCATCCAGACCATCGGCCCGCGCGACCAGGTGCTTGCCGCCCTGAGCCAGCAAGCGCAGGCCAGCGTCGCCGACAAAAGCGGTCCCGGCACATGAAAAACCTGAAAAACCTGCTTCCCGCGCGCGCCGCAGCCTCCATCGAAAACGGCCCGCAAACCCTGGACGGCGCCGAGTCGCCGGACGACAACTACCGTCCCGCCATGCGCTTCGGCCTGTGGGCCCTGGCCATCGGTTTCGGCGGATTCCTGCTCTGGGCCGGCCTCGCGCCCCTGGACGAAGGCGTGCCCGCGCACGGCACCGTCATTGCCGAAGGCAAGCGCAAGACCGTCCAGCACCTCTCCGGCGGCGTCGTCGAAGCCATCCTCGTGCGCGAAGGCGAGATCGTGCGCAGCGGCCAGCCGCTGGTGCGGCTCAACGCCAAAGCCGCCCAGGCGCAGCATGCCGCAGCCAGGGCGCAATTCGTGGTCAGCGCTGCCAGCGAAGCACGACTGCACGCCGAGCGCGCCGGCTTGGCAAGCATTTCCTTTCCGAAAGAATTGCTGACGGATCGGGAAGACCCCGAGGTCAAGGAAGCCATGGCCAGCCAGGTGCTGCTGTTCAACAGCCGGCGCGCTGCCCTGCTGGGCGAAGCCGCCGTCCTGCGCGAAAACATCGCTGGCCTGCGGCAGCAGATCGTCGGCCTCGAAGCCCAGGCCGCCGCCAAGAAAACGCAGATGGACCTGCTGCGCGAGCAGGCCGTCAGCCTGCGCGACCTCACCCGCGACGGCTTCTATCCGCGCAACCGCCTGCTGGACACCGAACGGGCACTCGCCGAAACAAGCGGCGAACACGGTGAAATCCTCGCCACCCTCGCCCGCGTCCGCAACCAGATCGCCGAACTGGACCTGCGCATCCTGCAACGCCGCCAGGAGTTCCAGCGCGACGTCGAAACCGAACTCGCCCAGGTCCAGCGCGACACCGGCGCCCTGCGCGAGCGCCTGACCGCGGTCAGCGACGAATTGCAGCGCATTGAAATCCAGGCCCCGGTCGACGGCATGGTCGTCGATCTGCGCGTGCACACGCTGGGCGGCGTCATCGCCCCCGGCGCGCAGCTCATGAACATCGCACCGCTCAACGAACCCATGATCATCGAAGCGCGCGTACCGCCCCACATGATCGACCGGGTGCATGCCGACCTCGGCGTCACCGTCCTGTTCCCGGCCTTCAACGCCTCCACCATCCCCACCGTCGAAGGCCGGGTGCGCACCATCTCGGCCGATCTGGTGCCCGACCCCAACCCGCAGTTGCCGCCGGCCTACCTGGCCCAGATCGAAGTCACGCCGGAAAGCATGAAAAGGCTCGGCGACCGGGTCGTCCGGACCGGAATGCCGGCCGATGTCGTCATCACCACCGGCGAGCGCACCCTCCTGGGCTACCTGCTCAAGCCGCTCGCCGGCCGCATCTCCGTCTCGTTCAAGGAACAGTGACATGAAGCGTGCCGCTCTTCTTTGTCTGTTTCTTGGCGGCTTCTTCAATCTGCCCGCGCTGGCCGAGACGCCCCCGCTGCTCGACTTCGCTGCGGCCTACCGCGAAGCGCTGGCCAATGACGCCACCTTCGCCGCCGCCCGTTCCGCGCAGCAGGCAGGCCGCTATTACGTGCCGCAGGCGCGCGCCGGATTGCTGCCCGCCATCCAGCTTGCCGGCAGCACAGCGCGCAACCAGGCAGAAAACACCACGCCCGACATGCTCGGCAACTCCGCCACGCGCGACATCGACTACACCAGCCAAAGCCACCAGCTCAGCCTGCGCCAGCCCATCTGGCGGCCGGCCAACCTCGCCCAGTATCGTCTGGCCCATGCCCAGGAAGCCTATGCCGAGGCATCGTTCAGCAAAGAATGGCAAGCCCTGGTCGACCGCCTGGCGCAGGCCTATCTCGACACCCTGCTGGCTGAACAGGGCCGCGAGCTTGCACGCGTGCAAAAAGAAGCCCTGGCCGGCCAGCTCGAACAAGCCCGGCGATTTCTTGCCGCAGGCGAAGGCACCCGCACCGATATCGACGAGGCCCAGGCCCGCCATGACCTTGCCGAGTCGCGCCTGATCGAAGCCGAGTACGCAGTGGAAATCGCGCGTCGCGGCCTGCAGGAGCTGCTCGGGCGGCTGCCCGGCCCCCTCGCCCGACTGCGCGACACGCTCCCGCTGACGCTCCCTGACGGGCCGGATGGTGCCGACGCCTGGGTTGAACTGGCCCTCGATCGCAGCCCGGAACTGGCCGCCCAGCGAGCCAATGCCGAAGCCACCCAAAGAGAGGCCGACAAAGCCCGCGCCGGCCACCATCCCACACTCGACCTCATCGCCGGACGCAACCTGAGCGAAAGCGACACCAACAACACCATCGGTTCGCGCTTCGACACCACCTATATCGGCGTGCAATACATGCTCCCCATCTACGGCGGCGGCGGCGTCAGCGCGGGCATCCAGATCGCCCTTGCCAATCAGGAAAAAGCCCGCCAGCAGCACGAAGCCGCCGCGCGCGCCCTCGCCACCCAGGTACGCAAAGCCTACGCCGGCGTCGTCAGCAGCGCCGCCCGCATTCGAGCGCTTGCCCAGGCAGTCCGCTCGGCCGAAAATCTGCTGGAATCGACCAGGCGCGGCTTCCGGGCCGGCGTGCGCACCCAGATCGACATCCTCAACGCCCTGGACCAGCATTACACCGCACAGCGCGACCATCTCACCGCTCGCCACGAGTTCGCGAGAAACTGGCTGCTATTGCAACTCCACACCGGCACCCTGGACGGTGCGCGGCTCGAATCCTTCTCGCACTGGTTCGAAGCGGACCTCGACAGCCCGCCCCAGCTTGCCGGCTAAAATCCCCCCCTGACCCGACACCCGCCAACGATGTTGGACGCGCTCGCCAGCCGGCCATAAAATGGCGGCAGCCTGGAAACGGGACAAGCAATCAAACCCGCAGGGCGCGCATAACGCACCCGACCAAGCGTAGCGGGATCAGCAGGCAAGCCGCAATGCGGCGGCTCGCAAATTCGGCTGGGCCAGGGCGGACTTGACCGCCGCGCAGCAACCGTTCCCATGGCCCGAGAAAGTCCCTCATCGCCGGCTCTCGACAGCCCCCCACCTCAACGACCCACACCCGAACATGCCGCAAATCACCGCCCTCACACCCGAACGCCACGCCCACAAGCGCTGGATGCGTTTCAGCAGCTACGCCTTCGCGCGCGACCGCGCCGTAGCGCCCCTGGTCGGCGCCGAACTGGCCCGAGCCGCCCTCAGCCTGCCCGTCGTTTTCCTGCAGCAGGACGAAACCTGGCTCCCCTTCGCGCTCCTGGGCCTGGCTCCGGACACCAACCTGATGGTGTCAGCCGACGGCCGCTGGCTGGCCGCTTATGTGCCCGCCGCCCTGCGCGGCTACCCCTTCCAGCTGGCGCGCGCGCAAGACGAGCAGTGGGTGTTGTGCGTCGACGAATCGAGCGAACTCGTCGGCGACGGCCCCGCAGGCGAAGCCTTCTTCGACGCCGACAAGCAGGCCACCCCGGCCGTCAAAGAAATACTCGACTTTCTCGGCAAGGTCGCACACAACCACGAGGCCACGGCGAAAGCCTGCACCGCGCTGGCGCGCCACGGCTGCCTGCAGCCCTGCCTGATCACCGTCCCGACCGACGCCGGCAGCAAGCAGATCAGCGGCCTGTACCAACTCGACGAAAGCGCCCTCAATCAACTCGACGATGCCGCATTCCTCGAACTGCGCCACCTCGGCGCCCTTCCCATCGCCTACCTGCAGACACTGTCCCTACAGCACCTGCCCCGTCTCGCCGAACTTGCCGAAGCCCGGAGCCGAACCGTGCCGCCGGAGCGCAACGGCGACATCGACCTGTCCTTCCTCGATCGGGGCGGCACGCTGAAGTTCGATAATTTTTAGTGGTCTGCTTCCGAAATAGCCTGAAGGATGGAACGGATGGATTTTTTCGGGAAATCGGGGGAAATCGGGGACACCCATTAGTCGGCTGGGAAATTGGGGACGGCTGGGGAATTGGGGACAGGGGAATTGGGGACAGACCACGATTTCGAGTTTATAAACCGTGGTCTGTCCCCTGTTGTTGTTCTGTTTCTCGGTTTACACAACTAGCGCTTCAAATCGCGGTAGAAGTTCTCGTGGGGGCCGACGGATTCGAGAAAGATCAGCTGGACGGCGTCATCGCGGGTGTAACCCAGTAGGTACAGCTGGCCAAGGCAGCGGAACTTGTAGACCCACAGCTGCGAGAGATCGCCTTTCTTCTTCTCGCCGATATCAGGGTCTTGGGCGACGGCCTCAACGGCTGCATCTACCTCGGCTACGGCGTTGTCGTGCAGCTTCTTGTAGATGCGAGCAAAGCGTCGGGTTTGTCGAACATCCCAGCTCATACCTTGGCTGCCGAGCGAGGAACGAAGACGGTGCTGTCCTCACGCGGCTCCGCCATGCTCATCAGGCTCTCGGCAATGAATGAGGCCGGTAGATCCGGGTTGTCGAGCGCGGCTCGACCCACCTTGGCCCAGAACTCCACCTGGCCCTGCACGGTGCGGAACTCGGCTTTGGCTGCAGTGCGTGCGGCATTGACCAAGCTCTCATCGATACGCACGGACACGGTGCTCATCGCAATCTCCACTGAAATCGATTGACTACAATTGTAGTCAAGCGCTGCGCTGCGGTCAAACGATCTGCATGAATTATTGGGGTCAGACCCCAATAATTCCGACTCCAATAATTCCGACTAGATATGCCGCGCCAAATCCATGCTGTCATGCAGCACGCGTAATACATCGATGTAACGATCTTCGATTGGACGAAAGACGATGAAGTGCCGGCCGCGACGTCCCTGTCGAGCGACGTGAAGAACGAAGATTCCGGCCAAAATATCATCACGCCGCTTTGCGCCGATGACCTCCGGCCCCTGCAACAGCACTTCCAGAGCCAGGGGCAGGATTTCAGCATAGACCTCGGCCTGCTGCACGCTGAACTGGTCCGCGGTCCAGGCGAGGATATCGGTGATGTCCTGCTCCGCCTGGCGGGTAAGACGCACGGTCCATGTCGGCATCAATGGGATGATTTGGCGTGTTCAGCCAACGAGGCGATATGCGTGCGCAGCGCGGCAGCCGAATCCAGCATCGTATAACGGCCCGCCTCAATGTCCGCCACGCCCACAGCTACAGCCTCACGAAAGGCTTGCAGGCGGGTGGCTTGTTCCAAGTCGCGCTGCTGAATCAAACGCAGCCCTTCGCGCAGCACCTCGCTGGCATTCTGGTAGCGACCCGAAGTTACCAGTTGTTCGACGAACTGGGCCTGATGGTCTGTAAGGACAACATTACGCGTCGGCATGGCGAGCTCCCGAGAGAAACATTGGCATATCCTGCCAACAAGGCTGCTAAAGGTCAACCGCCAAAAGGGAGCCCTTTAATGAGGGTTTTTTTGGGGACAGACCACGTTTTTCATCCTCCAAGCGATCGCCTGACGCAGGCTCCGACGCCTTGCGCGGACGCCCGGATTTCCCTGCAGTCACACGCCGCCCCAAGACAGCGGCCATTTGCTCGGCAAACCGTGGGCTGCCCAGCGCATAGTTGCCATTGGCCGCCGCCCGGATCTGATCGACCAGACCCGGCTCCAGTTCAAAACGGAACAATTCCCGATAAGCCGCCTCGCGGCCAACCCTATCCTGCCCCAGCCCAAGGTACACCTCATGGGGCACAACCAGAGGGTTTTCTTCTCCCTGCGCATTCGCCCGATAGCTCGACCAGCGGTACTCCGCCGGATGCTCCAGCATCCCGGCGCGCACCGGATTGAGTTCGATATAACGCTGGCATGCCAGCAGATAATCCTCGGCCTGCGTGAGACAAGAGCGATAACGCCCTTCCCATAGCGTGCCGCTGCGTCGGTACGTCCGATTGAAATACTGCACATAACGCTGTCCCAGCGCCTTCATCAACGCGCCCGGCGCCTCGGCTCGGCTCGAACTCACCAGCAGATGCACATGGTTGGTCATCAACACATAAGCATGGACGCGGCAGCTTGTCTTGTCCGCGTATTCCTGCAACCAGTCGAGATAAAAACGGTAATCCTCATTGGCCACAAAACAAGGCTGGCGGTTATTGCCACGCTGGATGATATGCAGCGGCACTTCGGGCAGGGATAAGCGCGGGCGACGGGGCATGGCGGCTCCAACAGGCAAAAAACTGCCGCAGTTTAACAGAAAACCGTGGTCTGTCCCCTATTCCCTCATGCTCAACCCCTGCGACTTTTGTTGCCGGGGTTTTTACGTTCTGCAGAAGCAAAAAAACCGCCCCGAGGTTTCCCAAGGGGCGGTTTCTGTTTCGGCTGAGCCGCTACCTTGCGGCAGGGGCTTTCTCCTGGTGGGAGATTAGAACACGTACAGTGTGCCAGCCGTGGCGTTGACCACATCCAGACCGTTCAGACCAGTGACGCCGGTCAGCTCGATCAGTACGTCAGCGCCGGCACCATCGGTGCCGCCTTCAGCGAAGATGTAGGACTTGCCAACGTACTCGAAGACAGCTGCTTCGTTCAGGTCGATCAGGGCCTGAGCAAAGGTGACAGCTTGGTCCAGAGTTGCCGGACCAGCACCCTTGAAGGTGATCTTACCGTCCTTGACCGACGCGTCTGCGGTACCAGTGGTGTCGTCGACAGCTTGGATCGCGTTCGCCAGCTTGAACACGTCGTAGTTGCTGATGGCAGTCAGGTCTTCAGCAGAACCCTTCTCAACGCCAACGACCTTACGGTGGGCACCGATGATCGTTGCCACATCAACTGCAACGCCCGTTTGAACGGTGATAACGTCATCACCCGAGCCCAGGGACAGCGTACCGGTGGCCTTGACGTTGTCGAGGGTAGTCACCAGGCCACCCGTCATGGCAGAGGCGTTGATCTCGATGTCGTTGGTCGAACCGTTCAGATTCAGATCAGCAGCTTCAAACTTCAACAGCTGGTCACCAGAAATGGTGATGGTCTTGAGAGTGGACTTGGCATCGGTTGCGCTCACGTCATCGGTAGCAAACTTGATGACGTTAGTCGCATTGGTACCGCCAGAAACCACTTCCAGGGCCGTTGCCTTGACAGCGGTCAGGGTGACCGTTTGGTCATTCAGGTTCGCGCCGTTTTGGACGTAGCCAGAATTCACGTCGAACACGGCCTTCAGGGAAGTCGCATTCGAAGCCACAGCCTTCAGGTTGGTGTCGTTCTGGGCCGTGGTGCTAGTCTTGTCAGCATCCAGAGTGACAGTCAGGGCACCAGCAGTCTTTTGCGTCAGCGTCAGAGCGTTGGTGGTCATGTCGCCAGTGGCGCGGAAGCCTACGCCAGCACCAACGTTGGTCAGCACAGCAGTGCCACCGACATCAGCCGAAGCAACGAACTCGGTCACGGTGTTCTTAGCAGCCAGGATTTCAACGTCCAGGGTCTTGCCCAGAGCAGCAGCGTCGAAGGTTTCGAAGTTGCTGAAAGCACCGATGTTGGCAGCACCCACCATGCTCAGCAGCAGGGTGTCGACACCGTCACCAGCGTTGATCACGTCGGTTGCGGAAACTGCACCTGCGCCCTTGAATGTGTCATTGCCTGCACCCAGATTCACGGTCAGGATGCCAGAGCCGTCAGCGGTCAGCGTAACGGTGTCGTTGCCTTCGCCAGCCTCAACATTGGTCGTACCAGTGCCGGAGGTGTTGATCGTGAGAGTGTCGTTGCCAGCGCCGGTTTCCAGCACAGCAGACACTGCTTCGTTCACCGTCGCAGTGGCCGGATCGTCCTTCAGGGTTGCGGTCGCAATGGTCACGGTGTCAGCACCAGCGCCGGTCTTGATCGCGGCCAGAGAGCCTGCAGTGCCGCCAGTGACAGTGCCAGCAAAGGTGATACCACCAGCGCTTGCGGAAGCGTCCAGGGTACGAACGTCCTTGGTGCCAGCGCTGCCAGCATTTTCAGTCACGGTCAGGGTCGTGGCGACGGCGGTGTTCACCGACAGGCTTTCCACATCCTTACCAGCCGTCACGTTCAGGCCCAGCGAGGCAGCAGCAGCGGTGGTGCTGGTAGCGGCGCCTTGGACGGTGGGTGCTGCAGCAGTAACAGTAACGTCAGCACCGGTACCAGCGGAGGTAACACTGAAGTCAGCAGTCACAACGTCCGTAACAGTACCAACGGTCTTCTTAGTAAAGGTAACAGTGCCGTCACCGTTTGCAGCGGCAACCCAAGTCGCTGCGGCCTTACCGTTATAGTAAGTTGCATAAGCAGCTGCAACTTGAATGGCACTATGGCCCGCGGTTGCGGTGAACACATCAGCACCAGTCAGACCATCAAATGCAATCGTGTCAGCATCAACAGCTGCAGAGAATGTAGCAGTGAAGACTTCCTTTGCACCCAGAGAAGCAGTGGTCTTCTGAGCCAAGGTACCTGAAACGGTCACGCCAGCAACAGCAGCGCCATCGACGTCGATGTCAGCACGGTTTTCGACAGTGGTAGCGGTCGTTTGGGCATCACCCTTCACGCCGTCCAGAGCGATCGTGACGGTCGTGGCAGCGTCAGCAGCAGATACGTCCAGGTCAGCAGCAATAGTAGCTTCGACTGACTTGAAGCCGGCAGTGGTGGTAGCGGCCAGCTTCGAAACATCGGCCGCGTTCGTGCCATGTTGCCACAGTTGGGTCACGCCTTCGAACTTGGAGGCATCACCCAGCGCAGCGGCAGCAGCGGTGTTGTAGACGTTAACAATTTCAACGTTCTTGACGGTGGCAGCAGTCGGGAACGTGGCGTTCTCCGTGCCGGTGGTGTAAATGTTCAGGGTGTCAGTGCCAGCACCGCCGTCGATGGCGTCAAAGCCGCTCAGCGTGGTCTTGGCGGCGCCAGTTGCATCAACTGCTTGGGCATTGATGGTGTCGTTGCCAGACGTACCAGCGAAGGTATCCACACCAGCAGTGAGCATGAAGGTCTGCCCAGCCACCCCGCCGCCGGCAACCACGCCAGCCACCGTCGTATCCAGGCTCGCCAGCGCAGCGGTCAGGGTGGAGGTGTCGCCCGTCGAAGCGGCAACGATGTTGGCCATGGCGGCGCGTGCGGCTTCGGCGGCCGCCTGGCCGCTGTAGCCCACCACTTCGCCGGTGGTGTCGAGCGCATCGGTGAAGGCGGCGCTGTAATCGGTGCGCATTTGCAGCGTGGTGACGTCGCGGCCGAGGGCGTCTTCCTGGATGCTCATGACCAGGGTGCCGATGGTCTCGCGGCCGGAAACGATTTCGTTGGACCAGTAGAGCAGGCCGTTCACATCGGCTTCGCGGCCGAGCAGATTGACGTAGACCTGGGCAACCTGCTGCGCGACGGTCATGCCGGCGTATTGATTGGTGAACTCGGCGCTGGCGGCAAAACCGGCCTTGGCAGCTTCGAGCGTCTGGGACTGCCAGTATGCCAGGCCGACCGGGTCGGCGGGACGGCCGTAGTAACCCAGATAAAGCTGCTGAACCTGCAATGTTGTAAGAGCCATTGTGGACCTCCGAATAGTGGATAAAAATCTAGCTGTTTTGCATTCCGCGCCAGGCGAAATCACCGCGCATCATACACAAGTAAAACCACGGGCCACGAACAATCCGCTGCCTGCAAGGGCCGGTGGAGCTATTCGCTGGGCTTATCTTAGTGAATGTTTCGGACAGCGGTGTGACGCACGTCACATTTTTCGTTTCGGCGGCGAGCAAGGAACATCTGTTACTTTTTTGCCACAAGCGCGGCCGCGCGGGCGCGGGCGAGACCGCAGTTTTGCGCAGCGCGCGGGCATCATCGCACGATTCGGTATTTAATTTGAGGCTATTCAAGTGCGGCGCGATTCCAGCCGTAACAATCAGGGGCCGGCGGGTTTGCCGAGACGGCACGGCCGGGACAGGAGACCGAAACATGAACAAGGATGGGCTGAGACGGCTACTTTTTGCGGCAGGCATGCTGTGGGCGCTGGCGGGCTGGGCGCGCGACGGCTCGGACTGGGCGCTGGAAGTGCTGTTCGTGTCGGGCGGGGCCAGCTGGTCCGCCGGCGATGCGGCGCCGCGCGCGCTGACGCAGGGAACCCGGCTGCCGGCCGGGGCGCGCATCGAGACGGGGGCGGACGGCCACGCCTATTTCGCCACGGTCGACAAGGGTTTTTTGGCGCTGCGCCCGGGGTCGGCGCTGCGGGTGGCGCATTATGTGGCGGCGCCGGCGAGCGCGGCGGCGATCCGGCTGGAACTGGAACGCGGGGTGGCGCGGATCATTTCGGGCACGGCGGCGAAGGCGCGGCCGGATCGCTTCCGCCTGGAAACGCCGGCGGCGGCGATCGGGGTGCGGGGAACGGATTTTTCGGTGCGCAGCGACGATGCGCTGACCCAGGTCGCGGTGCGCGCAGGCGGGGTGGTGGTCAGCCCGTTGGCCGGCGCCTGCCGGGCCGGCGGCCTGGGGCCGTGCGAGGGGCCGTTGGCGGCCGAGCTGTTTGCCCGCGATGGCGGGTTGATTCTCGAGGTGCGGCGCGGCAGCGACGAGGTGCTGCGGCGGGCGGCCGCGGGCAACGGCCCGGACGGCGCCGCGCCGCCGCGCCTGGAGGAGGAGCAGCAGTTGGCGCCCCCCGCCCAGTCTTCCGATGGCGCGACGCTCTCCCCGCCACTGGCCGAGGTGCGGGGCGGAACCGCGGTGGCGACGATGCCGGCGCCCACTGTTTTCTGGGGCCGCTGGGCGGGCGATCCGGCACGTTTCAATGCGATCACCGAGCAGGGCCAACGCGCCATCGTGGCGGTCGATTCGTGGTTCCTGGTCGCGCGCAATCGCGAGACGCCGACGCTGCCACGGGACGGCCGAGTGTCGCTGGCGCTGGGCACGTCGGAGGCCTTGATCGTGAGCCCCAATGGCGGCCTGCTGGCGCCTGCGACGGTGGACGGCGGCCACCTGACGCTGGATTTTGGCGCAATGCGCTTCGATACCCGGCTTTACGCGCAGGGCGGGGGCTACCAGGCCACGATCAATGCGGTCGGGGCGATCGATCCGGACGGCCTGTTCCATTCGCAATGGCTGGCCGGAACGAATGCCGTGGTCCGCGGCGCCATCGAGCCGAATGCGGGTGGCGCGGCCTATCTGTTCCGCCACCCCATCAACAATCAGGCAGAAATTACGGGGGTGACACAGTGGCGCCGCTAGCGAAGCGCTGATTAAGCTAGCGAAGCGCTGATTAAGATCAATTCGCCATTGCGAGGTGCGCAGCGGCACGGCAATCCAGAAATGTCTGCTTGATCGATACGCTGGATTGCTCCGCGGCGCGCGCGCAATGGCGGCCTTATTGAATGGTTCGGCTATTCCCTGGAGCAGGTCTTCGCAAACCGGCCGACCCGGCTTTTATTGCAGGTGAATGGGTGCGATGGGCGCTCCCTGCTGTCGCGCAAAAAAATGATACCAATGCACATGCCGCATCCCCCGCTTCTGCCGACATTCAAAATTCATCATCGTGCAGCCCGTTCCCGAGGGCGCTTTGCACGCGCATTGCACCGAGCAATTGGCGCGTGCTGGCTAACGCTCGCCCTGGTTTGCGCGCCCGCGCTGGGGGCGCCGCCCGACCCGGACGAGCTGCTCTACGATGAGGCGCTGGCGGCTGCGGATTCGGGCGAGCTGGCGCGCGCGCGCGCCATGCTGGAGGCGCTGGTGCGGCGCCAACCCCTGCACGCGGGGGCCTGGATAGACCTGGCGCTGCTCGATTGCCGCCTGGGAGACCGCGAGCGCGGACGCGGAATTTTGCAACGTATCGTGCTGGAATTCGATCCGCCAACGGCCATTCGCGAACTGATCGCCCGTATCGCGAACCAGCCTTGCGGCGCGGCGACGCTGCCGCGCTGGCGGGCCGGTCTGTCCGTGGGCCGCGACAGCAATGTGAACCTTGGTTCATACCTGGACAGAACCACGCTGGTTTCGGATGCCGGTGTGGTGGAGGTGCTGCTGGCCGAAGGCATGCAGCCACGCGCGGATTCTTTCACGGAGGTCCGGCTGGAGGGCAACTGGCACGATGTCCCGGGGCAGCCACGGGCCTCGCTGGCGCAGCGCCAGTATGCAAACGAATCAGCCTACGATACGACCGAGCTGGCGCTGGAGGGGGGGCATACCTGGCTGGGCGAGCGCGCCGACGCAATCGTCCGGGCACGCTGGACGCATAGCCGCCTGGACAATCAGCATTTTCTGGATGCGCTGACGCTGCACGCCTGGATGGCAGGCAAAGCCGTGTGGCAGGGTACGCACCCGGTTGCGGAGGCGCGCGCGACCTATCACCGTTTTGCCCATCATTCGGCTTTCAATTCCTGGGTATGGGAAGCGCGCATGGGCATGGCCGCCCGCCACGGGGCTTTTTTTGCGCGGGCGACGGCGCTGGTTTCGCTCGACCAGGCGCTCGGCCAGCGCCCGGGCGACCATCGCATGGGTTACGGTGCCGAACTGGCCGGCGAGTGGCAGGTTTCGCGCCGCCTCAATGTTTCCGGGTTGCTATGGATGCAACGCATCCGCGATGACACGCCCTATTTCGACCCGCTGTTTCCGCTGCGACGGGAACAGGCGCTGTTACAGGGAAGGCTGGACTTGTCGGTGCCGCTTCGCGACGATCTTGTATGGAACATGAGTTGGAGCGGACGGCGCAGCAAAAACAACCTGAACTTTCTGGACTACGATGCGTACACGATACAGACAGGACTGACGCTGGTTTTTTAAGCTATGGGGGCGCCTCGCCGCGATTCGTCGCCCCCCGCTTGAGACAGGCTCCGCCGCAATCCCGCGGGGCACAATCCGGGAGGATGGGCGCCCTCCCCGCGGTTCGCCGCGCCAACCGCCGCCCCGAGGCGGTATGATTGCGAGTTTTTCCGCTTCTTCAAGTTCGTGAATACACACATTTCCCCTGCGCAGGCAGTTTCCCGCCTGGCCACGCCCATGGTGTTCGAGTTGCCGGCCCTGGAAAGCCCGGATACCGCCTGGAGTTGCCACATTCCGTTCGCTTTCTGGATCATGGAGGCGCTGCGTCCGCGTGTGCTGGTGGAGCTTGGCGTCCATACGGGGGTGTCCTATTGCGCGTTCTGTCAGGCAGCGCAACGCTTGGGGCTGCCGACGACGCCCTACGGCGTGGATACCTGGGCCGGGGACGCTCACGCCGGAAATTACGGCGAATCGGTGCTGGATGTCCTGCGCGGACATCACGATCCTCGATATGGCGGTTTTTCGCACCTGATACAAGCTACGTTCGAGGAGGCGCGCGAGCACTTTGCGTCGGGGTCCATCGATCTGCTGCACATCGACGGCTATCACACCTATGAGGCGGTGCGCCATGATTTCGAGACCTGGCTGCCGGCGATGTCGGCGCGGGGGGTTATTCTGTTTCACGATGTGACGGTGCGCGATCGCGATTTCGGGGTTTGGCGCCTGTGGGACGAACTCACCCAGCGCTACCCGGGATTTCTGTTCCCTTTCGGCCATGGACTCGGGGTGCTGGGCGTAGGCCCGGATTTGCCCGAGCCAATACAGTGGCTGCTGCAGCCGGATTTTCGGCTGGACACACCGGACGATGCAATTGCGCGCTTTTTCGCGCCGCTGGGTCAGGGTCTCGAGGCACGGGCCGGAATGGCACGAGCCATGCGGGAACGGGCGGCGGCGCAGGGGGAACTGGCGACGATGCGGGACGCAATGAAACAACAGCACGCGGAAGCCGGGCTGGCTATAGAAAACTTGCACGGCCAGATCGAACTCCGGGAATGCGAGCTGGCCGCCATGCGCGCCTCGACTTCGTGGCGCGTGACGGCGCCTCTGCGCCGGGGAGGCGTGGTGGCGCGCATGCTGGCGCGCCACGCCCGACAGGCACTGATACGACGCGCCAAGGCTCAAATGCTGTTTGCGGCGGATGCGAAAACGCTGCCGGATATCCAGTCTTCGTTGCACTCCCCCCTGCGGAAGGCCTGGTATGACGCGGCGGCGCCCGAAGTTTCGCTGATTGTGCTGAATTACAACAAGCCGGGCCTGACGTTTGCCTGCCTGGATTCGATCTGGCGCCATACGGCGGGCTTCCGCTACGAGGTGGTGCTGGTGGATAACGGCAGCGAGCCGGAACTTTTTTTGAAGCTGGCGCCGCTTGCCGCAGGCGCGCGCATCGTGCGGCTGGGGGTAAACCGTTATTTCGGCGAGGGCAACAATATCGGCTTCGAGGCGGCGCGCGGCCGCTATGTGGTGTTTCTGAACAACGATGTGACGGTGACGCCGAACTGGCTGGAACCGCTGCTGGGACGGCTGGCGCAGGATGCGTCGATCGGCGGCATCGGCCCGATGATGGTCTACCCTGATGGACGTTTGCAGGAGGCGGGCGCGAGAGTGCGGCCGGACGGTTCGAGCGAACAGTACGGCAAGGGCGGCGATCCCGAGGACCCGGCCTGGGCGGCGGAGCGCGACGTCGATTATGTGTCGGCGGCGGCGTTCGCGATGCGGCGCGAAGTCTTCGAGGCGGCGCTGGGCTTCGATCTGTGCTACGAACCCGCCTATTACGAGGATGCCGATCTGTGCATGAAGCTGCACCAGCTTGGTCTGCGCGTGGTGTATTGCCCGGCCAGCCGCATCGTGCATCACGAGAATGCAACCTCGCGCGATTACGCGAAGAAACTGCATATCCAGAGCGTGATCGAGCTGAACCGGCAGCACTTCGTCGAGCGCTGGCAGACTGTGCTCAACGGCGAAGCATGCCAGGTGGCGGGAATTTTCCCGGCGCCGGCCGCGCTGCCCGCGCCGCCGCAAGGGGCGCCGTCGCTGCTGCTGTACACGCCTTACCCCCTGATTCCGGGCGGCGGCGAGCGCTATCTGCTGACGCTGGCGGCGGGACTGTCGGCAAGCATGCAGGTGACGCTGGCAACCGAGCATCCCTACTCCCGGCTCAGGCTGCGCACGCTGGGGCGCGAGTTGTCGCTGAATCTGGATGCGGTGAACATCGTGCCGCTGGCGCATGTGCCGCGCGACGCCGCCTTCGACTGGGGAATCGTGATGGGCAACGAGGTGTTGCCGAGCCAGCCGGCACGGGCGCGGCGCAATCTGTACATCTGCCAGTTTCCTTTTCCGGCGGCCTCCGACTGGCTGGGCGCGCGCTGGGATCTGCTCGACGATTACGAACGGGTGGTGGTGTACAGCCCGTTCGTGGAACGCCACTATGGGCGGGCATTGTCCGCGCTGGGCCGGGGGCCGCAGCCCGTCTCGGTGGTGCGTCCGCCGGCGGTTCTTGCGCCGCAGGCCGCAGCCGGCGCAGCGATCGCGGCCAAGCAGTGCATGGTCGTGAGCGTGGGCCGGTTTTTCCCGGGCGGCCACGACAAGCGCCACGATCTGATGATCGAGGCGTTCAAGCGCCTGCTGGAAACCCGCCCCGCCGCCACGCTGCATCTGGCCGGTTCGCTTGCGGCCGATCCAGCCCATATCGCGCATTTCGATGTGCTGAAACAGCAGGCCGCCGGCTTGCCGGTGACGTTCTATCCCAATGCCTCGCCCGCAACGATCGCAAGGCTGTACGACGAGGCTTCGGTCTACTGGCATCTGGGCGGTTACGGCGTCGAGGAGGCAATCGAACCCCATCGCTGCGAGCATTTCGGGATTACGGTTGTGGAGGCGATGTCGGCGGGCTGCGTGACGATGGTGGTGAATCGCGGCGGCCCGCCTGCGATTGTCGAGAACGGAGCGAGCGGTCATGTTTTCGATACGCTGGACGAGCTTGTCGCGCTGACCGGCCAGGTGCTGACCGCGCCGGCCGGGGATGTCGCGCTGGCCGCGATGCGCGAGGCGGCCGTCGCGGCCAGCCGCGAGTACACGGCGGAACGGATGGTGGCGGAGTTCTCGATGCTGATGCGTCCGCGCGGCGTGCCGTGAAGCGGCAGGGGCGGCCAGCGGCCGGGCTGGCGTATGGCCGGATAGCCCGCAATGTCGCGCTGCCATCCCAGATTACAGCTGGCATGGCGAGCGCGGCGCTTTGCGGTGAATCGGGACGGGGGATGTGCGAGGCGAACGAACCATGAGCAGCGGCGAGGCGATCATCCAGGTGAGCGGTCTGTCGAAGTGCTACCAGATCTATGGCCGACCGCAGGATCGGCTCAGGCAGGCAGTCGTGCCGCGGCTGCAGCGCCTGATCGGGCGCCCCCCGACCCGCTATTACCGGGATTTCTGGGCGCTGCGCGAGGTGTCCTTCGAGGTGGGACACAACGAAACGGTGGGCATCGTGGGCCGCAACGGTTCGGGGAAGTCGACGCTGCTGCAACTGATCTGCGGGACGCTGTCGCCGACCGCGGGCACAATCGAAACGCAGGGCAGGATCGCCGCGCTGCTGGAACTGGGGACGGGGTTCAACCCGGAATTCAGCGGCAGGGAGAATGTTTATCTGAACGCGGCCGTGCTCGGTTTGAGCCAGGACGAGATCGGGGCGCGTTTCGACGCGATCGCCGCGTTCGCCGATATCGGACCGTTCATCGATCAGCCGGTGAAGACGTATTCCAGCGGCATGGTGGTGCGGCTGGCGTTTTCGGTGGCGATCAATGTCGAGCCGGATATTCTGGTGGTGGACGAGGCCCTGGCGGTGGGCGACGAGCTGTTCCAGCGCAAGTGCTTTTCGCGTATCGAGGCCTTGAAGGCGGGCGGAACGACGGTGCTGTTCGTTTCGCATTCGGGCTCGACGGTCGTGGATCTGTGCGACCGCGCAATCCTGCTTGAGGACGGGGAGCTGCTTGCCGTGGGCTCGCCGCGCCACATCGTCGGCCATTACCAGAAGCTGCTGTATGCGCCGCCGGACCGGCGCCCTGCCCTGCTCGACGCGATCCGCGCGGGCGCGCAGGCGTCCACGCCGGCGGGGATGCCTCTTGCGGCGACGCTGCAGGCGGAGGCGCCGCACCCCGCAATGGAGACCGCCTTTTTCGACCCGAATCTGCAGCCCCTGAGCACATTGAGCTACGAGTCGATGGGGGCGGCGATCGAGACGCCCCGGATCACGACGCAGGCGGGCGAGCCGGTCAACTGTCTGCTGCGCGGACAAACGTATCGCTACCGCTATGCGGTGCGCTTCGCGCGGGCCGCGACCCAGGTGCGCTTTGCCATGCTGATCAAGACCATGACCGGCGTGGCGGTGAGCGGCGCCCGCTCGGCGTCGAGCCTGGGCGAGGCGCTGCCGGTTGTCGAGGCCGGCGCGTGTCTGGAGGCGGTGTTCGAGTTTGTCTGCCGGCTCAATCCAGGCACGTATTTCCTCAACGCCGGGGTACTCGGGACGGATGGCGGGGAGGAGTTCTTTTTGCATCGGCTGGTGGATGCCTGCGCGTTCCGCGTGCTGCCGGTGTCGGGCGACACCGCGACCGAAATCGCCGATCTTTGCCAATTCGTGAGTCACCATGAACGTTGATCCCGTTTTCCAGAATCTGCTGATTTCCTCGCCCAACGGCGGCGGGCTGTTCGCGGTGCGTTGCGGGGAAGTCGTCCATGTGGATGGCAAATCTTCCACCGGGATCGATCTGCGGGGGGACTGCCTGTTGCGCGCGATGCAGCCTTCGGGATGGATTTATTACGGCAGCACGCCCGAAACGACGCTGACGGCGCCTGTCGCGGTGCCGGATATCCATGATGCGCTGCTGGTCGACGATGGTTTTCTGGTGGTTTGTACGGAAGGCAACGAGGTCGTGCGATATGGCTGCGATTTCGCCATGGAAAGGCAATGGCGTTTTGGCAGGGCGCCGGATTCGATGCACGTCAATGGTCTGGCCAACTGGAACGGCAGGATCGTGTTTTCGGCTTTCGGGGCGTTCGCGACCCATCGTGGCTACAAGGCCGGAACGATGGGGACGGGTTTCGTTCGCGACCTGGAAACGGGCGAGACGCTGATCGCGGGCCTGTCGCAGCCGCACAATCCGACGCCGCTCGACGATGGGCTGCTGCTGGCCGATTCGGAACGCCTGAGCCTGGCGCTGTACGACGCCTCCGGCACCCGGATACGGGAGGCGAAGCTGGACGGCTACACGCGCGGGGTCGCGGCGAACGCGCACACGATTTTTGTCGGGCTGAGCTGCTCGCGGAATATCGCAGGCGACGCAGAAGGCTCGGCCTGCGTCGTGGCGCTCGACCGCGCTTCCTGGAAAGTCGTCGCCAGAATGCCGATCCCGGCGCGGGAGATCTACGATATCAGGATCGCGGCGGATGCCCGGACGCTGGACGCAGTGCTGGAAAAGATCGCTCGAACAGTGCCGCGAAAGCTGCGGGCTCGCGCCTGACCAGGGCGAAGGCTTGCTTCAGGTCGGGATAAAGCCCGGCCAGGTTCTGCTCGAAGTGCGTCACCACAAGATCTGCGCGGTGGGTGTAGAGATCGAGCATGGCGGGCGGCATCAGGCAGCCTTCGCACAGGCTGCCGAGGCGGGCAAAATCCTCGTTGCTGCGTACCAGACCAAGCTGTCCGGTTCCACGCAGCCAGGCAATCAAACGGTGGCCGGACACGTCCGCTCTGGCGCGCCGATAACGCGGGTTGTTCCAGATGTCGAGAAAGCCCTGCCGTCCCGGCTCGACGCTGCCCACATCCCAGTCGTCCTCCCAGGGCGCGCAGCAGGGCGAGACGCTGCCATCCGCGTTGACCACGGAGTAAAAATAATGCCAGGCGCAGCTTGCTTCGCCGCGGTTTTCGAATTCGGCCGGATCGAAGGACTGCGCCCTTTTCTCGAAAAAACCTTCCAGGCGTTCGCCCGCACGATACGTGGGAAGAAATTCTTCGCGCAGCGCTTCCGATAACGCAGCCTCGCGGCGCACGAACTCAATGCCATGATCCTCGCAGTAGGCGCGCGCTGCATCGATCTCGTGTTCGTTGAAGCGGAACACGAGGTAGTTCCAGGCGAGCTGCAGCGGGCTGTTCAGGCGGTCGCGCGCCCGGGCCAGCCGGACCAGGTTGTCGCGCGCCAGTTCGAAGCGCCCCTTGACGCGATATCGCCCGTAGCTTTCCTGGCTGAATCCGTCGATGGAGGCTTCGATGCGGTCGATTCCCGACATGACCAGCTCGTCAATGGCACGGTCCGACAGGGGCAGGGAAAGATTGGTGTTGGTGTCGGTGGCGATGCCGCGTTCCGCAAGCCGGCGGATGAAATATCCCAAGTCCGGATTGAGCAGCGGTTCGCCCCAGTTGTAAAGGTGCACGAAGTAGAGGTGTCCGCCCAGTTCGTCAAGGATGGCATCGAACAGGGCACGCCCCATTAATCCGCGCGCGCGGTATTGGGCGCGGTTGTGGCGAACCTGCCTGGCATTCTCCAGCCCGGTCGGGCACATCGGGCACTGCAGCTGGCAAACCGAGGCGGGGTCGAGCAGCAGCAGGAACGGCGCGGAGCGGACGCCGACGCTTCGCGTATGGCGTTCATAATGCGCCAGCAGAAAATTCTCGAGGGCCGGGCGGTCGGTTCGCTTGGCGGCGATCATAAAGGCCGCCGCGCGGTGATGATGTAGGCATGCAGCGGCGGGGCTGCCGGGTCGGCTTGCGGCAGCGGCGGCCAATAATAGCCGATCGACAGATCGGGCTGGTCGTGGACACGGATTTCGCAGAAGCCGGCGCGGGCCAGCCGATCCAGGACGTCGGCCTCGCTGAAAATCCGCATCTCCAGTGTGGCGCCGTCTCCGCCGTGGAAAACCAGGCTGTCGTAGACGGCATAGCGGCCGGGCGCAAGCCGGTTGATCAGGATCTTGTCGCCGGCAAAATCGTGGATCTCGAATTCAAGCAGGTTTTCAAAGTGTTCGACGGTGGCGGCTTCGCGGCTGTAAGGCACGCTGAAAACCAGGTGGCCGCCGGGTTTCAGAAGCCGCAACAGGTTGTCGAATGCGGTCTGGATCGGCTGCACGACATGCTCCAGCACGTCGGTCGAGATCACGAAGTCGTTGCGTCCGAGGCGCGCGGCGTCAGGATCGAGGATATCGAGCTGCGGCACCCTGTCGTAATGGGTGTTCTCGTAAGCATATTTACGCGCCAGGGGGTCGGCATAACCCGGCCAGTCGCTCATGCCGATGCCACGCAGATCGCTGCGCGGCGGCCAGTCGCGCAGGATTTCGCCGGCCGGCACGCCAAGACATTCGGCCAGGGCATGCACGATACCCCGGAAGCGGGCGTTCGAACCGCACCCCGAGCAGACAGCAAGCTCCCTGTGAAAGGCCGCGACCGGCAGGGCATTGTGGCTGCCGCAGATGTTGCAGCGAAAATGTGCGGTTTCGGGTGCGCGTTCGGGCAGTTTCACGCCTAGGCTCCTTGCCGGCGGGCCGGGGCAGCCGGCGCCGACTGGTTCAGCCAATACGCAGTCCAGTAATCAAGCAGACTGTGCAGGGTGTCTTCGATCGACCGTGTGGGCTGCCAACCGGTGTGGGCGGTGATCTTGCTGTGGTCGCCATAGATGCGGCGATGCTCGGAGGGGCGAAGGCGCTGCGGGTCGAGTGCGATTTCCGCCTCCACGCCTGCCAACCGGAGCATGCGCTGCAGCAGGTCGGCGAGGCGATATTCCCGCCCCGAACAAACATTGTAGGCCTCGCCGGCCCGGCCTTGCGCGAGTAGGAAAAAATAGGCATCGATCACATCGCGCGCGTCGCTGAAATCGCGGGTGACCTGAATGTCGCCCACCTCGATACGGGACGGCTTGATGCCCTGGGCGATCGCGGCGATATCCCGGGCAAAGCCGGAGAGCGCATAACCGGGATGCTGGCCAGGCCCGGTGTGGTTGAAGGGCCGGGCGATGACCACGTCCAGCCCATTGGTAATGTGCCACTGCCGGCAGAGCATTTCTGCGGCGGCCTTGCTGACCGCATAAGGATTGCGCGGGGTGGGCAGATAGGTTTCATTCACGGGCAGGTCGGACACGCTGACAAGGCCATAAATGTCCGCACTGCCGACGTAAAGCATCCGGCCTTTAAAGTCCGTTTTCGTGAGGGCCAGCAGAAGGTTCGCGGTGCCGTTGACGTTGACCGCAAGGGTGCCCGCGGGGTCGACAAAGGATGTGGGAACATGGCTCTGGGAAGCCAGGTGGATCACGAGATCGGGCTTCGCCCCGGCAACCAGATCATCAGCCGATCCCGGCTGGGTGATGTCGAAATCCGGCGGCGGCGCGCACAACTCAAACCTTCCTGCCCGCAGTGTCTGCGGCAGATATTGCCGAAGTGTTTCGCCTACGAAGCCGGTCAGGCCGGTTACCAATAATCGGGACATGAATACGCTTTGACGCCAGGACGAATCGGCATGATCGCCGGCACGATGAATCGATCCGGCTATTTAAGAAAAGGATTCCGAATCCCCCGGCGGACCTGCCGGGGGATCGCATAATGCTTGGTCACTTTACACTAAAAAAAGAGCGGTCAATTGCCTGGCCGGCTCTTTTCCGCCCATAATGTCCGCGTTCGGGGGCACTCGCGCCGCCGGTAAATATAACATCTTTGCAGGGGCGGCCGCCTGAACTCCCGCTGTGCATGCCCCTGCCCCTTCAAGCGGGAAGGTACAATGCTCGCTTGAAAAGCCGGCGCGGGCTTTGCCCTAAAATAGGCATGGACAGCCCCCGATGCGCAAGAAAAAGTATTTCGACGAAATCCATGATGCCCGCCATTTCTGTTGCCCGCTCGCCTGAAACCCATTTTTCCGCCCGTTGCCGAAGTCTTTTCTTTCACCCCCTCGACAATCCACATGTCTGCGGCCCAAAGGCCCACCTGGGGACGAAATTCGGGAAACGCCCTGTCGGCTGCCGCCTCGAAACCGGGGCAGCCGGGCGTGACCCCAGAATTGCCGTGGTCAAAGCGCGAATCAAAAGCACAACACGGCGCAATGGCTTCTGCTGATGCGGAATTTTTCAGCATCCCCCATTGAGATGCTCCACAGCCTCTGGCGCAACCGTGGCCTGATTAACTCGCTCATCAAGCGCGAGGTCGTCGGCCGTTATCGCGGCTCTTTCATGGGCATACTCTGGTCCTTCTTCAATCCGGTTTTCATGCTGGCCGTCTACACTTTCGTTTTCAGTGTGGTTTTTGAGGCTCGCTGGCGCGGCGGCAGCAATTCCAAAAGCGAATTTGCCCTTATCCTTTTCGCCGGCATGCTTGTTTACAATCTGTTTGCGGAGTGTGCGAACCGCTCGCCAGGCTTGATTCTGTCCAATGTGAATTACGTCAAGAAAATTATCTTTCCCCTGGAGATCCTGCCCGTAGTCGCCCTGGGGGCAGCCGCGTTCCATCTGCTGGTCGGTGTATTGGTCTGGCTGCTTTTCTATGCCCTGTTTTTCGGCATGCCGCAGCCGACACTGTTGTTGCTGCCGTTTATCCTTCTGCCCCTGATGCTGTTCACATTGGGCATTGCCTGGCTGCTGGCATCGCTTGGCGTCTATTTGCGCGATGTCGGCCAGATCGTCGGTGTCGCCACCACCGCCCTGCTGTTCCTGTCTCCCGTTTTCTATCCCGTTTCGGCCCTGCCCGAAAACTATCAGACGCTTTTGCACTTCAATCCGCTTACGCCCGTCATCGAACAAACCCGCCAGATCCTCATCTCGGGCACCATGCCGAACGTCACGCTATGGAGCCTGTATCTGATTGGCAGTTCGACTGTCGCGTGGTTTGGTTTCGCCTGGTTCCAGCGGACGCGGAGGGGGTTTGCGGATGTTCTTTGATAACGCGCTCGGCTGCGCTGCCGCCCCCTATCCATCAGGCCGCACGTCATGAGGCCTCAGCAGGATGGCGGACTCAACGCGCTTGCGGACGAGGAACTCAAGCCCACGCCCAATCTGCTGGCACAGTTGCCCTTGCTTGCCGGCATTGAACCGGAAATCCTGTCCAGGCTATCTCAAAGCGCCCAGGTCCGTGTTTTGAACAAGGGCGAATTCATTATCCGCAAAAAATCGAGCGGCGACCATTTGCTGTTTCTGGTGCGCGGCAGACTGCAGGTGGTCGATATCACGGAGGAAGGCCATGAAATCGGGCTGAATTTTCTGAATGTGGGTGAGTATTTCGGCGAGCTGTCGGTCATCGACAATGAACCGCGCTCTGCTTCGGTGGTGTCCATCGAACCATCGGCCGTTCTCTTGCTGCCGCGCTCGGAAGCCTTGAATCTGTTTTATCGTCACCCGCTGGTGGCCGAGCGCCTGCTCAAGCATTTCACCGAAAAATTGCGCCGCGCTTCCGACTACCAGGCAATTCTGAGCCTGCCCAACGCATTCCAGCGCGTCTTTGCCCTGCTCGCCCGTTTCTCCCGAGTGGGTCCGGGTGGTCTGGTGCTGATCGAGAAAATGCCTGCTCAACAGGAAATCGCCATTACCGTCAACACCAGCCGGGAAACGGTGTCGCGCGCCATTCATCTGTTGATCCAGCGCGGCGTGGTGGAAAAGGACATGCGCCGCCTGATCGTGCGCAAGCCACAGGATCTATGGGCCGCAGCGGAACAAGGCAGCGGATCGGTAGGCACGCCGGACAAGGCGCAGCGTGCCGCCAAATGAAGCGCCCGCTCAGGTCGTATAGTCGATTCCGCTTTCAATCGCGCCGATCACGCCTATCCGATTCTCGTGGGATTCCGAGAAACCATAGAGCACCTGCTCGCGAGACTGCAACCCATCGTTGAGCTGCCATTGCCAGTAAGCCAATCCACCCGGCTCGCCCGCGCGATCCAGGATGTTCAGATAAAGCTGTTCGATAAATTGATCGTTGCCGAGATTGCCGTACTTGTTCTGGAATTCGATGCCTCCGGAAAAGGCTGACGCGATCTGTGTAAACGATGCGCCGGCATCGGCCTGCCCTATCCAGTATGCAAGGCCCGCCTTGTCTGGCGTCCGGTCGAAGGCGGCTTCATACAGGCGGTAGATCTTGCCGGCATTGCCGTCGATGTCCAGGGCAATTTTGCCATCGGAGAACTGGATGCGCTCGATACCGGTGAGGGTGTCGGTGCCGTCGCGGTTGGAGAGGGTGTCCTGCAGTTGATAGCCGTTCGACACTTTGGTGAGGACGTACTGGCTTCGGGACCCGCTCGCAATAACGGTATCGATCCCCGCCCCCCCATCCAGCAGGTCGTTTCCAGCCCCGCCATTGAGCCAGTCGTCTCCCGCATTCCCGTAAATATTGTCATTGCCCGCGTAGCCATTGATGACGTCATTCTGGCTCGATCCAGAAAAAGAATCCGCGCCAGCAAAAATATACTTGAAAAGCTCACTTATATTTCCGCGGTCGATATAGCTTGCGACAGTGACTGCACTGTAATTGCCGCCACGTATCTCGTAAATCTTTTGGCCAAATCCATAGTAATCCGTGGAATGGAGCGTTCCACCTGTGACCGTGTAGGCATTGTAGGTAAAGCCGCTGCCATAGTAATTCTGAACATAGCCGCCATAGGCAATCTGGATATGGCTTGAGGTGGCGGCAGTAACATAGCCATACCCCGTTTGCGCTGCGTTCATGTCGATTGCGTAAAAAGCGGTTGCTGTTGCCATGCAATACTCCGTTGTATGCCCAAATCAAATTAAGTGTGGCCGCCTGATATTACGTTGCCAATGAAGGGAAGTCGACCCAGTGCAATTCGATGGCGGCAGTGCCGTCGATCAGCTTATGGAAACCGAGGCTGTGGGTTGGATAGTGCCGCTGGGATTTTGCCACTTCGGCGCTCACCAGCAGACGGTGGGGCAGCCGGCGGGTTTGGCGTTCGATGCGGTGGGCGATGTTGGCGACCTCTCCGAGCACGGTATAGCGCCGCTTTTCCCGGCCGAAACTGCCGGCGATCAACGGCCCGGCATGCAGGCCGATCCCCATGTCCAGAGGCGGCAAGCCTTGAGCCCGGAGTTGCTGGTTGAGCGCCGGCAGGTTGCGACGAATCGCCGCTGCCGCTTCGATGGCCTGCTCTGCCTGTTCCCGGGGGCTGCCCTCGCGCCAGTAGACCAGGAAGCCGTCGCCAGCAACGTTATCGATATGGCCGCCATGCGCCTCGATCTCGGAAATGGCCAGGTCGACTCCGGCGTTGCCCCAATACGCCACTTTTTCGGGCGGCAGGCTGCGCGACACCACAGAATAGCCGACGATGTCGGCATAGAGCACGGTGGTCCAGGCCACTTTCCGATCCGGCTCTTCGCCGCGCGCCAGGCGCGCAACCAGGGGTGCGGGGAGGTAGGCTGTCAGCCCCTGCTGCAATGCCCGGCGCGACAGGCTCAGGTGCGCCAGAAGCAGCAGCAGGGCCAGCAGGGGCGGATACAGCAGCGGAAAGGAAATGGGCAACGCCCATTCCATGCGATACAACGCCGCGTTACCGATCAGCCAGAACAGGGACGCACTCAAACCCATGGCAACAAGCGGCCAATGCCGATTGCGGAAAGCCAGCAGGAGTACAGTCTGTAACGCGACGATCAGCGCAAGCCATCCAGCGGCATGTCTCGGGATGCGCGTGAACGTGCCGGCCAGCAGGGCCGCAATGAAGCGTGCATGCGCCTCGACCCCTGGCACCTCCCCATACGGTCCCTGAATGCGGTCGCCAAGACCCAGGGCATACCCGCCGACCAGGACGATGCGGTTTTTCAGCAGATCCGGGGGCATCTGTCCCGCCCATACGTCGGCGGCCGAAACGTATACATGCGGGCTGGTCGGGCGCCAGGGGATGGCGAGCGTCAAGTCTTCCCCAAGCGGCACCGCCATGGCCTCGCCGCCAACGGGATGGAGCCGCCAGGCGGTCTGCCAGGTACGGCCCCGCGTCAGCGTCCAGGGGGGGGCGCCCAGCATGCTGGAAAAATAGGCCAGCCCCAAATTGAGACTGCAAGCTTGCTCGGTGCAGAGCAGCGGCGCCATGCGGCGGACGACTCCGTCCGGGTCGACGACGGCATTGATATGGCCGATGCCTGCCACGGCATCGGACAAGCCTGGGGACACACCGAGGTGACCGGAATAAACGCGCGATGGCGGACGTGCGCCGAGCATATCCACGGACTGGTAGACCCCTTTGCGACGCGGATTGTCCACCAGCAACTGGCCCACTATGACTGGCGGAAAATCGCTGCGGCCCAGAACGCTGGCCAACGCTGCATCCTGTTCTTGCGGTACTTCGGGCGGAAGCACCATATCGAGAATGATTCCGGCAGGCTGGTGGCGGGTGCCCAGCCGATCAATGAACTGCCCCATACGCGATCTTGGCCAGGGCCAGGAACCCAGAACGTCGAGCGCTCGCTCGTCGATCGCAACCACAACCACGGTGTCCGCCATGCCCTCGCGGCCGAAAAAGCGCAACCGTTGATCGCTTAAAGTCTTTTCGATCCGATCGCCGACAGGGCTTTGCATGAACGCCAGCGTGGCCATCAGGGCAAGTCCTGTCAGCAGGACAAGCATCGGCACAGACAGAGGGACGCCACGCGCAATCGTCATGGATTTTTATGATGTAGCCGGATACCGGAAACGAGTGGTCTTACGCACAGGCGACCAATCCAGGAAAACCCCGCAGCCATTTTCCGGCCACGCCACATTGCGCTGTTCGCTCTCCAGCCCCGGGTTTTTTTGGTCGCAACGAGGCGTGGCGACACAAAATCATGGCGTCTGGTTTCTGAGCTTGCGCATGGTCATCCATTCATCGGCCGGGGCGGCTGCACGATGGCTTGGACTTGACGGTCGGTCACACGCATCGATTCCTTTTTCCCGTTTCCAGACATTTAAGAAGGCACTGATTTAGCCGTCATCACGAGGCCCGCGGGGCCGTGACGATCCAGAGCTTGAGATTTCCCGAGCAGTCTGGATTGCTTCGCTACGCTCGCAATGACGAATCCCGATTTAATCAGCGCTTCCTTAATCAAACTCAGCCTGCGGAACCTGTACCGACCGCCGACGCAAACGCATCGATCACCGGCTGGATCAGGGCACGCTTGAGCTTCAACGCGGCCTGATTCACCACCAGCCGCGAGCTGACCTCGCCGATGTGCTCGACCGCCACCAGGCCGTTGGCCTTGAGGGTGCCGCCGGTGGAGACGAGGTCGACGATGACGTCGGACAGGCCGACCAGCGGGGCCAGTTCCATCGAGCCGTACAGCTTGATGAGGTCGATGTGCACGCCCTTGCCGGCGAAGTGGTCGCGTGCGGCGTTGACATACTTGGTGGCGACGCGGATGCGCGCGCCCTGCTTCACCTTGCCCGCGTAGTCGTAGCCCTCGCGCACCGCGACCATCATGCGGCACTTCGCGATCTGCAGGTCGAGCGGCTGATACAGGCCGTTGCCGCCGTGCTCGTTGAGCACGTCCTTGCCGGCGATGCCGAGGTCGGCGGCGCCGTATTGCACG
>ERZ778018.679-NODE-679-length-42786-cov-9.114647_pt1 | contig 42786 bp, 47 predicted proteins | sample MGYA00375748_ERZ778018 | MGnify/ENA primary metagenome ERZ778018 (study PRJEB29350, sample SAMN05509839) | bioreactor metagenome | biome: bioreactor; material: wastewater | place: South Africa: University of Cape Town | collected 2014-04-22 ... | reverse complement strand
TTGCGATAACTCAAATGTAGCCAAGGTTACGCAGTTATTTAGCAGACCCTAATTATCTATTTTCCCAAATAAATTGCCCTCCATTGCCGACATAATTGCCAAATACATTTCCAGTATAGTTATTCCAAAATGCTCCAGCATTCATATACTTTCCAGCAAGGTTGCTTAATCCACTTCCTATCACATTGCCACCATATCCTAATAAAATATTTCCTGCTAATGTATTTCCATTTGCTGTACCGCTTATGCCAGCATATCCGCCGCCATAACTAAAATATAAACCATTCCCTACTAAACTTGAACCCAATGCGCTTCCCGGCATTTCCAAATTTGCGCCAATAGAGGGAACCTGTAACCAGTAAACAGATTGTCCGTTACAGCTTTATCCTGTCAATACCCGAAAATCAACAGTTTGGTTCACCACTTAGTCCTTTTCGACGCGTCGTCAGTGGTTCATTTGCATTCAGCTCCTTTACACGTACCTGATACTTTTCGATGCCTTTTAACCCGAACGCTCAATACCTTGTCTTTTGAACAAAGCACCTTCGGGCGGTTTGTACACTCCTGCTGCAAGGCGTGTACGGCAGGCCTTCTGCCATCATTTATACAATTACGAATCAGGATTTCTCTATCCGATTCTCGTGACACACGCGGGTGAGGACACCCGCCAGGAAGATGGTTCATTTGCATTCAGCTCCTTTACACTTACCTGATCTCGTTTTAAACGAGACTTTTTAACCCGAACGTTCAATACCTTGCTTTTTGTTCAAAGCACCTTCGGGCAGTTTGTACACTCCTGCTGTAGGGCGTGTACGGCAGGCCGGCTGCCATCACTTATACAATTACGAATCAGGATTTCTCTATCGATTCTCGTGACACACGCGGGTGAGGACACCCGCCAGGAAAATGTGTAGCCTTTTCCTCTTTCCGTTCAATATCTGTTTATTACTAAACAAGCACCGAGAGGCGGTTTACAGCCTCTGCTTGCACAGCGACTGTGATAGACCTGCTATCATCTTTCGTACAACATTCTTGTACCAACATATCTTTCGGTACTCTATTCACGGCACCCCCTGCGCCAAAACAGGGGCTGGTAAAATTTATTTTATTTTTTGTAATTGTTCCTTTCCAAGAACTATAGGCTCCATTTTTTTAATAAAAAAGACACCTGAAAAATTTTTTGACCAGTTTGATTTTAAATTACGGTAAAAAATCGGACTCATATAAAATAAAGAATCATTTAATGAGGAAGATTTGAAATCTATAATTGCATAAGCATTCGGGAGATCTTTTAAACCATATTCCAGGCTGTTTTTTTTAAGCTTTGGTATTTTTCTAAGTACCTTTTTAGGAAAATAATAATTAATACCCCGAAAACCGGATGAAGTAATGAAACACATATTGTAGATTTCCTTGCCAATTTTTTTATATAGAATTTCGCCTATTATATTCACGGAAGGGTCTATACAACAATCATTCAACCCTTCAATTAAATTAAAATTATGCATTGCATGATAGCTTGACATTAAGGCAACCGCTTTAGTATTTTTATTTAAATTATAATCCTGCAAAAAATAACTTGCCATTAAACTATCTCTCACTGACATAAACGCGGATTCCTGCCTATCTCCTTCGGGCACATTTCCATATCTATTTCCTTTTAGCAAAAGGGTACGTTTATACATCCAATAAAAAAAATCAAGGATTGTTTGCCATTGTTTAACCCTGTATAAATTATTTGTTGCACTATATCCTTTTATAACAGAATCAACAAATCCCTTTTGTTGCTTATATCCATCTTCATAAAATGTTGATGCTACTTGCCAGCCATCAAAATTTTCGTAATCAAATTTTATTTCTTCAAAGTCTTTGGGGTTAGACTGAATATAAGCTTTAACAGATTTTAAATTCATTGATTCATTAAACAATTCAGAAACAATAGTATCAGAAGCACCTATATCAAATCCCCGCAATAAAACTTTACCTTCTATTATTTTATTAGCCAGGTAATTCCAGAAACCATTACTTACCCAATATTTTAATTCTATAGATTGCATGTATCCGATTGTTTTACTAATTCCTTTTTTCCCTTCTTCTTTTAAAATATCGTTTATTTTATCTAAGACTATCCAGCTTGATTCAGTATAAACAGTATTTATTTTTGAAGAATCAATCAGCCCTTTCATAATCATACACTGAGCATCATACGAGCTCCCGTCCCCATGATCAGCTTCGGAGAATATAAGAACATTTTTTTCTTTTAGTATTTCTTCGAAAAATTTTAATTGGCTATAATCAAACACCGTCCAATTGATACTTTTTATTGATTTAATATTTAAATCCTTATTAAATTGCTGGCAATAAGAAAATATACAAATACAATTGTAAACTGCAACTAAGAAAAAATATTTAATTGTTTTCAAGCTACTAATTTAAAAAAGGGTTTAACTCTAAAACTTAATTCCCCCGCTATCCGTAGTAAACTACAAAGTAAAGAAGTTGTGCTGTCCTGAGTTTGCAACTCAGGACAAGACATTATAGATCATAACAACTTCAAAGGCACAGATACCCATACGCACAAAGCCATGCTGCATATCTGCGCCAGTTGCTGACATATAAATAGGTTTATTCACTTTACAAGGCACAAGGATTGCCAACGCACATAAGCCTTCCCGACACCCTTGCGCCATAGAACTTATTACATGCTTGGACTAACAGAGGGGACGGCACCCACTTCCCAAACAACATTTCGAAAATAGAACACTCACAACGGATAAAAACCCCTCGACCTAAGGTACATAGGAACCTTTTGTTAGGCATTCGTTTTTTAAGCAGATACTGGATTTACTCTTATTTGTCCGCCAACTGCTTTTAAAACCTTCATAATTGTTGAAAATTGTGGTTTGGCTCCGTCAGATAATGCTTTGTATAAACTTGGCCTGCTCATTCCGGTTTCTTCCGCTATTTTTGTCATACCAATTGCCTTAGCAATATGTCCGATTGCAGTTACAATTTCTGTATCATTTCCTTCTTCCAAAACCGCATTTAGATATTCGGCAATCATTTCGTTGTTGTCTAAATAGTCTGCTATATCAAATTTTGATGTTTCCATTTTTACTTTTTTAGTTTGTTCCAAATTTCTTTTGCTTTTTCAATGTCTTTCTGTTGAGTTGATTTATCTCCACCAATTAGCAGGATAATAATTTTCCGTCAGTTTCCTTGAAATAAATTCTATAGCCTTTTGCATAGTTAATCTTCAATTCACTAATTCCGTTTTCAACTGGTTTACAATCCCCAAAGTGTTCTTCATTTTCTAATTTTTGAAGCCTGACCAAAATTTTTGCTTTTGCTTTTAAGTCATTTAGCTTTCTAAACCACTTATCAAATTCTGTCGTTTTTTCAATAAAGTACATTCTTTAAATTGTATTCATTTGGATACAAAATTATAAAAACATTTTGATGCCGCAAATTCAGTTTTGAAGATTTCGTAAAAAATTATCTTCGGATATTGACATAGAACTTATTACATGCTTGGACTAATAGTTTCTCCTAAACTCAGAAATAATATGAACATACCTGTCGCTTCGTTCAGGCAAATTGACAATAAAGATTGGAAGCATTGAGATTATCAGTATTTAGTCAGTTTCTTTAAATCGTATCATTCCCCAGGTTTCTTGAATGGCAGTATCAATTAATGCGGAAGCTTCACTAAAGGAAATGCGCCTGTCAGAACTTTGTACTAAACTGTATTGCAGGACAATATATCCAAGGTTTTTTTTATAGATCAATAATTCTTTAAGTAGCCCAAAAGCACATCCATTAATAGGATTAATTCGTTGCAATAGAGCAACACTGTCTGCATTAAAAATTATTTTTTTATTTTGGCTAATAGGTTGGAAGATCTGGTCTTCAGGAAAGCAGTTAGTACTATCGTAAATTTTATTTTTGCCAAAGGCAAAATTTAGATGTCTTTTATACTCACTATCTACAATAGAATCCCTCAAACATACGTTTGAGGGGTCTATGGACGATAGCAGGCGGTTTGTTTCATCAACAATACGCACAAAGGTGCGGCTCCCGTATTTATTAGACCGTATGAAATAAGAGATATTAACTCCGTTCTGTCTGGTAAACTTATTGCTAAAATTTCCTATAAAATAATAACGCGGATTATCCACATCAGTTCCATCAGTTGTGATCGTATCCGGTATTTGATAGAACACCGCATTGATCGTATCCAGCTTTACCTGTATAGGCACTTGCACAGGTAACGTTACCCTCATGCTATTGGACAACACAATGACCTTTTGGGAAAACCCCATAGTTGTCATTGCCGATGCAAAAGCTAATAAAAATATTTGAATAGAATTCCTCATCATCATGTTAAACCTTATGTCAAGCATCGTCTTCCGATAGGGGACGATGCGTTGGTGAAAACTCAGAAATAACACTAAGGTACCTATCTCTTCGCTCAGGTAAATTTACAATAAGGGTTGTTGGCAGCATTAAGAACGGCTATTTAATCAACCTTTTTAAATCGTATCATTCCCCAGGTTTGCTGGACTATAGTATCAAGTAATGCGGAAGCTTCACTGAAAGAAATGCGTCTGTCATTACCGTATACTAAACTGTATTGCAGTAAGATGTATCCAAGATTCTTTTTATAGATCAACAATTCTTTAATCAGCCCAAAAACACATCCATCAACAGGATTAATTCGTTGTAATAAAACAACACTGTCTGCATTAAAAATTTGTTTTTTGTCTTGGCTAATGGGTTGAAAGATCTGGTCTTCGGGAAAACATGTAGTACTATTGTAATCCTTATTTTTGCCAAAGACAACATTTAAATATCTTTTATACTCACTGTCTACAATAGAATCTCTAAGGTGCACGTTTGATGAGTCTATGGACGATAGCAGCCAATTTGTTTTATGAACAATAGGTAAATAGGTGCGACTCCCGTGTTTATCAGATCGTATGAAATACCAGATATGGACTTTATTCTGTATAATAAACTTATTACGAAAAGTGCCTTGAAAATAGTAACGCGGGTCCACATTCGTTCCATCAGTTTTAGTTCCATCAGTTATAATCGTATCCGGTATTTGATAGAACACCGCATTGATCGTATCCAGTTTTACCTGTATAGGCACTTGCACAGGTAACGTTACGATTATGCCGATGGCGCCACGGATTTTCTGGGCAAATCCCTGGGTTGCTATTGCCGATGCAAAAGCCAATAAAAATATCCGAATAAAATTCATCATCATGTTAAACCTTAACTACCACTAACTATTGCTTGAAATACGGTGACACCAACCATTTCAGATGCCTTTCTCCTTTCACCTATCAAATCATTCTGGCAGTCATTAAAACAAACATACCAGCCATTACCTTCCTTCTTCCCCCTTGATTCATATCCGCACGAGCCATCCTCCCTCTTCCTGTCGGGTGTCCTCGAACCAATAATTCCGGAACAATTTTTCAAAATCCATTTCGCAAATCTTTTAGAAATGCAAAATTTTTTACCCCTGTTTCATAATATCCCGCAGATGAAAATAAATAATCAGTCGGTTCCTATCTCAATATAACTTTTTCGTCTTGCAAATAAATTCTTGTCCATTCAACAATTATATTTATCGGATATAAAGTTAACCACCACTTTTTATATTTGAATAATTCTTTTTGCCTTTGTGGGTGTTCCATTGTGTCTTCCCTATACCTTGTAATACTAAGATTCGTTTATCATTCGCTTCTCCTTCGATATTCATTCGATATTTATTCGCTCTTTTAAATCGAATAATATTCGCAATAAGTACTTTGTTTTTTCGTTTTTAGCCAGGGGCAGATAGCGGTAAGGTAGCCGGCTTATATATCACATATCACACTTAATTTGATTACTATGGCAACCATCCCTGCAGGCATACTCGGGCACTTTACAGGAAAAGCCGGAAACATTATCGGCTATATACGCAATGGCAAAAACTTTGTGCGCAGCAGGCCCAGGAAAAGCAATATACCCGCAAGCCCCGCCAGGCTTGCCCAGCAGCAAAAGATAAAAGTGTGCGGCGAGTTCACAACGGCATTTAGCGGCAGCGGTTTTTTCAATACAACTTTTCCGGCCTACGGGCACAGCGGCACAGGCTACAACAGGGCTACCAGCGCCATTATGAACCTTGCTATTACAGGTGCTTACCCGAACACTGCCATTGCTTATCCGCAGGTGCTTATTTCCAAAGGGCCGTTGCCGGGGGCACAGAACGCTTCAGCTACGGCGAGCAGCGAAGGGCTCATCGTCTTTAACTGGGAAGACAATACAGGAACCGGCACTGCCAAAGAAAACGACAAAGTGGTTGTAGTGGCTTATTTTCCTTCAGAAAAAAGAGCCATATTTAATATCGGTATTGCACTGAGAAAGGATGGCCAGGCCATACTGAACACGCAACAGATGCAGGGCCTGACGGCAGAAACATGGATCGGCTTTTTGAGCCATGATGAAAAAGATGCATCGGATAGTGTATATACGGGTACGGACAGGTCGCGACCTGTCCGTACATGACCTGTCCGTATATGACCTGTCCCTACATGACCTGTCCCTACCCACTGGAGAAAATTGGAGAGTACCCCTTAAAAAAGATACGGCCTTTTTTAAGTATTTTTATCTGAAGTTTCCCATTCATTCAATTTCAAAATCAAAAAAAGCAATCTTCAGATGTACAAAGCAGCGTTAAAAAAGAAACGTCCCGTAGATTTGATAAGATCATTAGCGTAATATCGCACCTTTTAATCCCGTGAATAAATATCTGATACTAAAATTTTTTGGCTTGTTATTTCTACAAGTATTAGTGCATAATTATGCTTTGGGCCAGGTAATTATTTCAGGAACCATTTACGATTCTTCAAAACTTTATGTTGTTCCATCCGTAGATGTTTACAGTACTTCGGGCACACACACAATAAGCGACTCCCTAGGCAATTATCATTTACCGGTAGAAGAAACTGATTCGATCTATTTTTTTTTTAATGGTAAGCCTACGGTGAAATTTCCTGTAAGAACAATTACCAACTATGCTGCCTTTGATATTTCGCTACGTGTAAAAGTAAAAGAAAAATACAGGTTACTAAGCCCTGTAACTGTCTTTACTAATTCTTACCAAATGGATTCCCTGGAAAATCGTGAAGCTTATTCAAAGTTATTTGGCAGGGAAAAGCCAACTCTCCGTTCTACCTATGAACCTGGCGGCGCTGCAGGCCTCGACCTGGATGAGCTTATAGGAATATTCCGGTTCAGAAAAAATAAGCAAGACCAGGCTTTTAAGAAAATGCTAATAGAGCAGGAGCAGGAAAGATATGTAGATTACCGTTTTTCTTCTAACACAGTTTCGAGGGTAACGGGCCTCAAAGGCGAAGCGCTTGAAAAATATAGAAAGCTATACCGGCCTTCTTATTTTTTCGTAGTCAATAGTAGCCTTGCCCAGTTCTACGAGTACATTTTAAATACTTCATACTATTTCAAAAAACAGGAAGGGCTTCAATAAATTTAAGGCGTTTTTTTTATATTATTATTTAACTTCACGTGATAATTAGCTGTATTATTCTATAACTTTAATTAACTATTAAGTGTATGAAAAATATTTACACGTTATGTTTTACCTTATTAATGTCAGGCTTTTTCTACAATACCTCTGCACAAGCGCCCGGCTGCGCTCTTAATGTTTCTCCCGCAAATAACGCTACTAACGTTGACCCGTATCCCAAAATTACTTTAAAATGGCAGCCAGTGGCTAATGCTACATCTTACGATGTATATATAAGCACCAAAATACCTCCAAAACAATTGCTGGGGAATACTTCATTCGATTCATTAAATTTTTATGATGCATCCTACCAAACGACTTACTATTGGTATGTAGTGCCAAAGAACGCAAACGGCCAGGCATTGGGATGCATATCTAATCTGACTTCCTTTACTACCATTGCAACACCCACACCACCTTCTAATGATAACTGTGAAGCTGCTCAAAGCCTGATTGGAATTCCAATAAACGGCACTACCCTCGGCGCCACTCAAAGTATGCCGGCAGATATTTGTAATGGTTATACCGGTACGGCAAACGACGATGTATGGTATCAGTTTACCCCGTCAGAAAGCGGTACTGCGATCATAAGCATGCAGGGAAACGGAAATTTTGATGGAGTGCTTGAAGTTTTTTCAGGAGATTGTAACTCTTTAGTGTCTTTATTATGCAGTGATTCTTCACAATCCGGCGGAAGAGAAGAATTAACTTTGAACGTAACCGCCGGCACTACTTATAAAGTAAGGCTTTATAATTTTTATTCTAACCTAAGCAGCCGCGGCACTTACAGTATTACTGTATCCGGCGTACCTCTTCCGGTTAAAATGATTTACTTCAAAGTTGAGCGTATGGCCAATAAAAATATACTGAAATGGTCAACGGCACAGGAACAAAATAACAAAGGCTTCGAAGTGCAGTATTCTTTTAACGGTAAAGATTTTAACCAACTTTGCTTTGTAGATTCAAAGGGAGTTAATGGCAATAGCCCTTCTGCTCTTTCTTATGAAATTGCCGATGCCGGCACAATGGGAGATCTATACTATCGCTTAAAACAAATTGATAAAGACGGGAAGGCATATTTGTCTGAAATTATTTTTGTGAGGAGAGAAACAAATACAGAAACCTCTTATAAGATTTATCCAAACCCGGTAAAAAATTTATTGAACTTAATGGTTAATAGTCCTTCTAAAAATAAAATAAAACTGGAAATAAAAGACGTTGCAGGAAGGAGTTTAATTCAAACGAATGACGCTTTAGTAAAAGGGCTTAACCATTTAATATTAAATACATCTTCTTTGGCCAGCGGAAGTTATTTTTTAAAAGTAACTGACGAAAAGAAGGCGCTTATAGTGCAGTCCCGGTTTGTGAAGGAGTAAAAAATATTTCTATAAGCAGATCACACAAAAATGATCAAATAAGCGTAGTATCAATTATCGGCTTCAAAAATTATCATTCAATTACTTTAACGATTATATTTGCAGCAAATTTTTTTGCTCATGGATAAGACACAACCCGTAGGGAAATATTGGCTTTTATTTGTAATCTCAATGGTTATACAGATCATATTTTTTATCTGGATACGTGAATATTTTTGGCTGATCCTTCCGTGGGTACTTACCTCCTTCAGTAAAGCAATGAGGCTAATTTAATTTTATTTGGCGGCTAATACTTCTGCAAGCTTATTGTGCAGGTCGGGGCCCCTTAATTCTTTGGCAATTATTTTTCCCTGCGGATCTACCAATACATTAAAAGGTATAGCCTGTACCTGGTATAAAGTAGCAGCTTCACTGTTCCAGAATTTAAGATCGCTTATTTGTTTCCACACAAGCCCGTCATCGTTTATGGCTTTAAGCCATGCTTTTTTATCCTGGTCGAGCGATACCCCAAGTACGGTAAAATTTTTATCCTTAAATTGATTGTAAGTGGCAACAACATTGGGATTTTCCTGCCGGCAAGGGCCGCACCAACTGGCCCAGAAATCTACCAACACATATTTTCCACGGAATGAACTTAAGCTAACGGGCTTGCCATCTACATCCGGAAGTGTAAAGTCAGGCGCTTCCTGCCCAATGGCAATATTGCTGCTTTGCGATTGATTCTGAGAAGCGGCATACTGCTCAAATTGTTTTGCAACTTCAGCTACTGAAGAATTTTTTGGAAACTTTTTATTAAGATTGGCCAATAAATTTTTAACCGTATCCATATTTACATCCTGCGCATAGCTCAATGCAAAAAGCGCATTAACAGGGCTTGCAGCAGTATCTATATATCTTACTAAAAAATTATTGTACCATTCATTGCTTACCTTAAAATTATTGTCAGCAATAAAAGCGAGTGAATCATTTTGTTGTTGCTGATAATTTTTTCTTGCCTGGTCTTCACTGATAAGCTTTGTATGAATAGAGTCTAATGTCATTATCAGTCGGGTAAGAGATGAGTTGGCAGGCGTATTGAATTTTGTAGTATTTAAAACAGAGTCATTGGCATTTGCCGAGAAGTCAATGTTATCTTTATCATTTATAAAAATATAGCCTGCGCTTTTTTCAAACCGGATACGGTACAGGCCTTCTTCGGAGGCATTAGCGCTTACTTCAAATTTTCCTCCTTTCATCTCAGCGGTATCTAATACCTGTGGCGGGTTTTGATTAAAGAACAACTGTTCCAGAAATACCTTTTGGTCTTCAGCATTTTTTAAATGGCCATTAACGGTAAACAGGCCGTTTTGATGCTTTGATGTACAAGACAATATAAAAAGTACGGTTGAGAAAAGAAATATTTTTTTCATGATATTTTGTTGCTTGAATTATTGATTGAGCTTTTGATTAAGTATTTTAATAACGGCCTGCATATCAGCTTTTCCTTTACTTTTCTTTTTTACTTCTCCTGCAAAGAGGCCTGTTAGATTCTTTTTACCTTTTTTATATTCTGAAACTTTCCCCGGCATTTCAGCTAAAACTTCATCTACCCATATATGAAGCGCATCATCATTCTTTTCCTGGATAAGATCTAACTCTTGCGCAATTACAAACGGATCTTTTCCCGGAGATTGAATTAGCAATGGAAATATCCTTGATGCGGCAATACCAAAACTTACTTTACCATCTTCCACCATATTAATCAGGCCAGCCATAGTTTTTGGCGTAATGGAAAGTTGGCTTATTTCAATATTGTTTTCATTGAGATAAGACTTTACAGGCCCGATGATCCAATTGGCAATAGCTTTATAGCTTTCTGTTTCCTGGATAATGCTTTTAAAAAATGTTGAGATTTCCCTGTCACCGGCAATGATCCCTGCCGCTTCTTTTGGCAGTGAATACTGGCTCATCAATCTCTGCTCAAACTCAGCAGGGAGTTCGGGCAGAGAAGACCTGATGCTATTAATTTGTTCTTCTAAAATTAGAAAAGGAGTAAGGTCAGGTTCAGGAAAATAACGATAATCGTTGGCTTCTTCTTTTGATCTTAAAGAGAAGGTAATTCCCTGATCTGCATCAAAGCTCCTTGTTTGTTGAATGACCTCTTCTTCATTTTCCAGTAGTTGTATCAACCGGTTAATTTCAAAATCAATTGCTTTCTTTACATTACGAATTGAATTAAGATTCTTTACTTCTACTTTAGTTCCCAACTTTTTTTCTCCTTGCAGCCTGACAGAAATATTCGCATCACAGCGCATACTTCCTTCTTCCATATTGCCATCACAAATGTCTAAGTGCCGAACCATTTTCCTGATCTCTGTTACGTAGGCAAATGCTTCTTCTGAAGAATGAAGGTCAGGCTCAGAAACGATTTCAAGCAAAGGAACTCCGGCACGGTTCAGGTCTATACAGGTGTATTGCTCATCTGCATCATGAATGCTTTTACCGGCGTCTTCTTCAAGATGTATCCTGTTTAACAAGACATTTCTTTCCTTTCCATTTACCTGGATAGGAATTGCCCCGTTTTTGCAAATGGGCGTAGTATGCTGTGTTACCTGGTAACCTTTGGGCAGATCAGGATAAAAATAATTTTTACGGGCGAAATAATTATTGCGTTCAATATCACAATTAAATGCAAGCCCCAATTTAATAGCCAACTCTACCGCTTTCTCATTCATCATCGGTAATGTGCCGGGATGTGCAAGAGAAATAGCGCTGACATTGGTGTTAGGCAGGTTTCCAAACTGAGCGCTGTCGCCACAAAACAATTTACTTTGGGTTAGCAATTGAGTATGTACTTCAAGGCCAATAACGGGCTCATATTTTTCAAAATCCGGCATGGCAGCGAAGATATGAAAAGACAATTCCTTTTTTATGGAATAAAAACTTAAATTCTTCAATGAAAATTTTCACGGCTTTCCTTTGTAGAGTTACATTGTTGCAACGATCCTGACCCTATACATACCGGCAGTACACTTATATCTTGTGCAGGTAATGCAGCGCTGGCGTTAAATATAAAAAATGCCAAGCCACAAAACTTGTTCCAAAAAAACATATCGTTACATTTGCTGTAAATCTACTATTTTTTAAAAAGGAGTAAATACATGTCTTTAAGCCAACGCTTACAACAGAAATTATTACAAAAATTATCGCCGCAGCAGATACAGTTGATGAAATTGCTGCAGGTTCCTACTGCGCATCTCGAAGAAAGAATTAAAGAAGAATTGGAGGAAAACCCGGCCCTGGAAGCAGGTGAGGATGGCTATACAGAATCGAATGAAGATCTGCAGGACGATTTTGAAACTACGGATGATTTTGAGAATGATGGCAGCGAAAGCGACTATGAGAACATTGATATAAGTGAATACGTCAGCGACGGAGATGATGAACCAGGAGATTATAAATACCGCGACGAGAATTATGGAGACCCTGATGATAAAAAAGTAATGCCACATAAAGTAGAAACTACTTTTTATGATGCGCTAAAGTCCCAGTTATTGATGCTTCACCTGAATGAAAATGAACGCAAAATTGCTGAACAGATCATAGGAAGTATTGATGATGATGGTTACCTGCGCCGTGAAGTTACCTCCATTTCCGATGATCTTGCTTTCCGTCAAAATATTATTGCAACTGAGAAGGAAATTGAAAAGTTGATCAGCCTGATTCAACAGTTTGATCCGCCGGGAGTAGGAGCGCGAAACTTACAGGAATGTTTGTTATTGCAATTACAAAGGAAAGAGAAATCGGGGCATCTGGTAAGCATCGCTATTGAAATAATAGAAAAATATTTTGATGAATTTACAAAAAAACATTACGAAAAAATTCAAAAAAGCTTAAACCTGGATGATGAACAGATCAAGGAAGTAATTAACCAGATCATTAAATTAAACCCGAAGCCTGGTGGTGAAGTTGGCGAAACCAATAAGCTCCAGAGCTATGTGATCCCTGATTTTTTTGTGTTGAATAACAATGGCAAACTTGAAGTTACGCTCAATTCAAAAAATGCTCCTGACCTGCGCATCAGCGAGGGATACAGGGATATGCTGAAAGATTACGACCGCGGTAACAAAAAAGACAAGCGCCAAAAAGAGGCAGTGCTTTTTATTAAACAAAAAATAGATTCTGCCAAATGGTTTATAGATGCCATTAAACAGAGGCAGCATACTCTGTTAAGCACTATGCAAACCATCGTGGACTATCAAAAGCAATTTTTCTTAACAGGGGAAGACATTGATTTGCGGCCTATGATATTAAAAGATATTGCCGAAAAAACGATGCTTGATATTTCGACAGTGAGCAGGGTAGCCAATAGCAAATTCGTTCAGACTGAATTTGGAACCTACCGCCTTAAATTTTTCTTTAGCGAAAGCCTTGTAACCGATAGCGGCGAAGAAGTAAGCACACGCGAAGTGAAAAAAATATTAAGCGATCTGATAGAAGAAGAAAGTAAGCAAAAGCCATTGAGCGATGAAAAGCTTACCGAATTATTACAGGAAAAAGGATACAATATTGCCCGGCGTACGGTAGCCAAATACAGGGAGCAACTTAATATTCCTGTAGCCCGCCTAAGAAAAGAACTTTAAAGATGATACAAGACTCCAATTCAGGTAATGAAGCTCTTTTACCTAACGAATTTCTGGAAGAAGAGATACAATATCCACTGGCTGTAAAGTGGCTTGCGCATTTTTTTTCGTTTATCTTTCACCCGCTTTTTATTCCTTTAATTGCCACCTGGTTTTTAGTTTTTGTACAGCCAGGCTTTTTTACGGGAATAAACAAGCTGGAAAAGCAATTGATAGTGATCCGGGTTGGTTATAATACTATTTTTTATCCTGCCCTTACAGTTATATTGCTGAAAGCTCTTGGGTTTATAAAAAGCATTTTTTTAAAAACCCAAAAGGAAAGAATTGTTCCTTATATAGCTACTAATATTTTTTATTTCTGGATGTTTTTGGTGTTAAAAAACCAGCCTGAAGTCCCTGCAATTCTTACCAGCTTTATATTTGGCACTTTTCTCGCTTCATCGGCAGCGCTGATTGCCAATATTTATTTTAAGATCAGTATGCACGCATTAGGCGTAGGCGCCCTATGTGGCCTGATGCTTATTATCATTTTTTCAGGCTTCTCTTATGCAATATTTTTAGCTGTAATGCTGGCGTTTATTATTACCGGGCTCGTCAGCTCTTCGCGAATGATCGTAAGCAATCATAAACCTTTTGATATCTATTCCGGAATTATTATCAGCATATTATGCCAGCTAATTGCTTACAGCATATTTAAATAGAACTCCTTTTTAAATGAAGGTAGTATCCACTTTAAGAAACAAAGCTAAATTAAGGCCCAACTACCTGTCTTTCGTGAAAAAAGACAAATCAACAGAAAAGCTTTAAGAAGAAAGAATTGATGATCAATATATTTTCTTACTCGAACTGGCGTGAAACTTCTTTAGCCAGTTCAACCATTTTTTTCAGGCCTTCTTCCGGAAGATTTCCTTTCTTAAATTCTCCAAGAATTTCAGGGTGCCTATTTTCCATTTCTAATAGAAACTGTTCTTCAAAATCCTGAACATTCTTTACAGGAACATTGCTTATTAAACCATTTGTACCAAGATAGATAATAGCTACCTGTTTTTCTACCGGGTAAGGAGTGAATTGAGGTTGCTTCAAAATTTCTACATTTCTTGCACCTTTATCCAAAACAGATTTTGTAGCTGCATCCAGATCGCCACCAAACTTAGAGAATGCCTCCATCTCGCGATACAATGCCTGGTCCAACTTTAAGGTTCCAGCCACTTTTTTCATTGACTTTATCTGTGCATTACCACCCACGCGGCTTACAGAAATACCTACGTTAATCGCAGGACGGATACCGGCATTGAACAGGTTTCCTTCGAGAAATATTTGCCCGTCGGTAATAGAGATCACATTGGTAGGAATATAGGCAGATACGTCGCCAGCCTGCGTTTCAATAATTGGCAATGCAGTTAATGAGCCTCCTCCTTTTACCAAATGTTTAATATTTTCAGGAAGGTCATTCATCTTTCTGGCAATGTCATCTTTCGATACGATCTTTGCAGCTCTTTCTAACAGGCGGCTATGGAGATAGAACACATCACCAGGGTAAGCTTCACGTCCCGGAGGCCTTCTTAATAAAAGAGAAACTTCACGATAAGCTACCGCCTGCTTACTCAGGTCATCAAAAATAATTAATGCGCTACGCCCGGTATCGCGGAAAAATTCACCTATTGCCGCTCCGGCAAATGGTGCATAGAATTGTAATGGCGCCGGCTCTGAAGCAGAAGCAGCAACGATGGTTGTATATTCCATTGCGCCATTGTCTTCCAAAACTTTCATCACATTAGCAATGGTAGAAGCCTTCTGGCCGATGGCCACATATATACAATATACAGGATTACCGGCCTTGTAAAATTCTTTTTGATTAATAATAGTATCTATACAGATAGCGCTTTTCCCGGTTTGGCGATCACCAATTACTAATTCGCGTTGTCCGCGGCCTATAGGGATCATGGCGTCAATCGCTTTGATACCGGTTTGTAAAGGTTGCTTTACCGGCTCACGGAAGATAACACCCGGAGCTTTACGCTCCAAAGGCATCTCATATAATTCGCCTGTAATTGGGCCTTTGCCATCAATCGGTTCACCCAAAGTATTGATCACACGCCCTGCAAGCCCATCGCCTACTTTTATGGATGCAATTTTACCTGTACGTTTTACGGTATTCCCTTCTTTTATATCTCCGCTTTCTCCCATAAGCACCACACCTACGTTGTCTTCTTCCAGGTTCAGCGCAATAGCCTTTACGCCATTTTCAAATTCAACAAGCTCACCTGAACTCACATTGCTTAAACCATATACGCGCGCAATACCATCGCCTACCTGAAGTACAGTACCTATTTCCTCAAGGTTGGATTCTACATCTAAATTACTTAGTTGGCTTTTAAGAATTGCCGATATTTCGTCGGGTTTTATGTCAACCATATTATTATCTTTTTTTTGAGGCTGCAAAGGTATGTAAAGCAAAAACAAATTCAAAAGTAAAAAGAGGAAATTAATACGTGTATTTTTCAAAAAATAATATCCGCCATTCAGTGCATTTTTTATGCAAAAGCCATGGCTCATAAATTCCGTATTTCACAATTCCTAAAACTTCCAAATATCTTACGATGTAGTAACTTTGGGTCTCCTAATCTTTAAACATGAATGATATTGCAACTGCTCCACAGGTTTTAACTGCCAAAGACTTTGCTACCGACCAGGAGGTACGATGGTGCCCCGGATGTGGTGATTATTCTATATTGGCGCAAGTGCAAAAGGTATTCCCTACATTGGGCATACCCAGGGAAAATTTTGTGATTATCTCCGGAATTGGGTGTAGCAGCAGGTTTCCATATTATATGAACACTTACGGAATGCATAGCATTCATGGGCGTGCAACCGCTATTGCAAGCGGCTTAAAAGCAACACGTCCCGAATTAAGTGTATGGATCGTTACCGGTGATGGCGATTGTCTTAGTATTGGCGGCAATCACACCATTCATTTATTAAGAAGGAATTTCGACGTAAATGTATTGCTTTTTAATAATGAGATTTATGGATTGACCAAGGGGCAATATTCACCTACCAGTGAAGAAAAAAAGATCACTAAAAGCTCGCCGTTAGGAAGCCTGGATCATCCTTTTAACCCGTCTGCCCTGGCATTGGGCGCTGATGCAACTTTTGTAGCAAGAACGATGGATAGAGACCCTAAGCATTTACAGGAAATGCTTTTAAGATCTGCAAAACACAAAGGAGCTTCTTTCCTGGAAATTTATCAGAACTGTAATATTTTTAACGATGGGGCATTTGAAATTTACACTGATAAAAAATCAAAAGCTGAGGAAACACTATTTCTAACACAAGGGCAGCCTTTGGTATTTGGCGCTAACAGGGATAAAGGGATCCGGTTAAATGGATTGATTCCGGAAATAGTTGAATTAAATGGAAACGTAAGTGAAAATGACTTGTGGATACACGATGAAAAAGATATTTACAAAGCCCAGATACTGGTAAGATTATTTGATGACCCCAAAAAAGAACGTCATTTTCCCAGGCCTTTTGGAGTTTTTTATGAAACGGAAAGAGCTTGTTATGAAGATTCAATGGCTGCGCAAATCAAAGATGCCCAATCCAAAAGTTTGGGTGATTTGGATAAATTATTAAGAGGGAGAGAAGTTTGGTCAATTGTTGAATAAGAAAATCTAATTCTTGTTATTCAGGAAAACAAATGGCTTTAATATTTTGTTTCCCAGCGTCTCACGAATAACTTTTTTATCTGAATAAACTTTGTATTTATTCAAATTGATTACTTCATAAACCGTGACAAGATTGTCAATTTTTTCTACGTAGAATAAAAGCTCGTGGAGAAGTTCTACTTCATGTTCGATTGACTGGGGGTTTGACCTTTCCTTGAACAATACCAAAAGATCACGATTGAATTTGTCCATTTTTTGATTGGTTTTTAATAGCCTACCATACCGGTCTTACTGGGACACCCACATTTGCTTTTGTGCGACGCACTACAACTTATCGCCACCACAGATATGAGCACTAATAAGATCAATAAAATATTGGTTAAGCTTTTCATTTAAGTATATTGACATTTGATAAAAACTATTCAGCTACATTAAAAATACATTCTGTATTTAATTTGCCAAAATAATTAATATCCATTAATAATTTGATGATACCAAATTAAACTATTTTCACGAAGAAATATTGTAATATTTTTATGAAAGATAAAAATTCTAAAGCCGGTGTAACATCCCCGCGTATATTGGTGGCTCCGCTCGACTGGGGGCTGGGGCATGCAACCCGCTGTATTCCAATAATTAAAGAGCTAATACGGCTTAATTGTACGGTATTAATTGTGGGAGATCGCTCTATATATTCCTTATTAAAAAAAGAATTTCCTACTACCGTATTTTTACGGTTTAAAGGGTATGAAATTGAATATAGCCGCCATAAAAAGTATTTAATACTTAAGATTATTTTACAACTACCTAAGATACTTTCTTCGATATGGAGAGAGAATAAATGGGTTAAAAAAATAGTCAGAGAGGGCGCTATTGATGCAATAATTTCGGATAACCGGTTAGGTATGTTTTCTAAAAAAATTCCGTCCATCTACATTACTCATCAACTCTTTATTAAGACAGGAAATATCTTTACGGAAAATATTGCCCAGAGAATCCATTATCATTATATCAAAAAATATAAAAAATGTTGGATTCCGGATCACAAAGAAGGCGGCCTCGCAGGAATATTATCACATCCAAAAAAAATTCCCGCAAATGTTGATTTTATAGGCCCCTTATCAAGATTAGCCCCTTTGCAGGACACTGAGCCGGTTTATGATTTACTGGTTCTCTTATCAGGCCCGGAACCACAACGAACTATTTTCGAGAACCAGGTTCTTGCACAATTAAAAAACTTTTCCGGAAGCGTATTTTTAGCAAGAGGCCTGCCAATTGAAAAAGATAATTTGAATCTTAATAATCAATCTACAAAAGTAGTAAATCATATAGGCGGAGAAGATCTGAATAAAGTTATATCACAATCAAAACTGGTAATTGCACGATGCGGCTATACAACTGTAATGGATTTAGCAGCAATGAAAAAAAAAGCCATATTGATCCCGACACCGGGCCAAACGGAGCAGGAATATCTTGCAGAATATCTTCTGGAAAAAAAATATTTTTTAACTGCTCCTCAGGAAGAATTTTTTCTTTCAGATCTTTTAAAAAAAAGCGCAGCTTTTGAATATAAGCCAATTGATTTTTCATTTAATGAATATAAAAAAGCAATCAACCAATTTGTGGCGTCGCTAAATAAATTCAATCTTGTATCCCAATAGTCTTTTTAAATGGTGCTTAAGTTTCCTGAACTATTTTTTGTAATAATAAAAGTTCTACAGATCAATCTGTTTTTTCGAGAACACTTACACTTCTATTAAAACTTTCTAAAAGTGAAATAAGTGTTTCTGTACGTTCGATCCCTTTTATTTTCTGCAGCTCATTATGAAGTACATGCCTGAGTTGGCTAATATCTTTGCAAACGACTTCGATGTACATACTATAATTTCCGGTAGTATAATTTACGCGTATTATTTCAGGAATTTTTTCAAGTTCCTTAGCTACTTCATCATAAAGAGAACTTTTTTCCAGGAAAATACCAATGAACGCTGTAATATCATATCCCAACCGATTGAGATCAACCTTTAGTTTTTTGCCTTTGACAATACCTAATTCTTCTAATTTTTTTATACGCACATGAATCGTACCTCCACTTACAAAAAGTTTTTTTCCCAGTTCTGCATAAGGTGTTTCGGCGTTATCCATCATTTCCTGGATGATCTTTAAATCTAACTTATCAATATTAAATTTGGCTGGCATAGATATATTATTTTAGAAATCTTTTACAATTTTACACATATTTTTTGAATAAATCTATATTTTCATAAACTTAGTTAAAATACTTTTTGATTAAACCCATTATTATTAGATTTGCATCATTATTGGTTCCACAAAAATTGTGGGGTGATGAAATTGGCAGACATGCCCTCTTGTCTCGGGGGTGAGGATCACAGGATAAACATAGCATAGAGCCGTCCAGGTGAAAATCGGGACGACCAGGGTCGACCACTGAAACTTTGTGCTACGGCTAACCGCCTCGTGAAGGTTCGAGCCCTTCCCCTACAGCTTAAACAAAAGGCCTTTACGAGTTAAGGGCCTTTTTTATTTTTAGCTTACCTGTACTGCTCATAAAAATTTACAGGGACAGCATCTTTCAGCATTCCATATTCTTCTTCAGTAAGTGCGGGTTGATCCACCGCCTGAATTGCATCCTGCAATTGCTCCATCGTCCGTATCCCCACTATTGCAGATGTTACAGCAGGATTTTTTAAGACAAATTGAATAGCAGTTTGTGCTTTATTTCTTTTCTTTTCAGAAATGGATTGTATGGCATTTGCTGCACGAGCAACTTGTGTCTCGCTATAATTCAAATAAGGCTTTGCAGGCTTATCTATAAGAAGCCCAGAAGCAACACTGCCCCTTACCAATACCCCAATATTATTTTCGTGTAATAATTGCAAGGTACTTTCTTCAGGTCGCCTGTCCAGTAAACTGTATTGCGTCATTACACTGACAATATTCGATCTTTTTACAAACTCTCTTATTACATTAGGGCGGATGGACGAAAGCCCGTAATACCTGATCTTCCCCTGCTGAAGTAAAATTTCATAAGCTTCAATGGTTTCATCAATATTATCCTGAATGGTTCCTCCGTGTGACTGGTATAGATCAATACAATCAATTTGCAAACGTCTTAAACTGTCTTCCGCACATTTTAGAATATAATCTTTGCGCGGATTCCAATCCCATCCGCTCCCATCCGCGCGCCACTGATTTCCGGCTTTTGTTGCAATAATTATTTTGTCTCTTTTCCCTTTAAAGGCTTTGCCCAATAAGGTTTCGTTTAAACCTTTATCGTAAAGATCAGCGGTATCAAAATAATTAATACCCTTGTCAATAGCCGCATCTATGATAGCATTAAAATTTTCCTGTTGTGGTTTTAAAGACATACATCCAAAACCGATCTTACTGATTTTAAGATCTGATTTTCCCAGGCATTGATACTGCATTTTTTTAGTGTAAAGGTACTACTTTAGAAAAGTGGTTCGTTTAAGAGGCTGTTTGACTTATTTATTTGCCACGGATTACACAAATTTTCACAGATAAATCCGTGCACTTCGCAAAGCGAAGTGTCCGTGAAATCCGTGGCTAAAAATATTTTTATGACAGTCATAATCATTTTATTTTAATTAACTCAACCAATTTCTAAGTTGTGTAATATTCTTAATTCCTGAAGAATTATAATAAACTTATCTCCATTGCATTAACGCTGAATTAAGCACTTCTTCCACTCTGTGACGAGGCTTGTGGAAGTAGATCATCCCATGGCCTGGCAGCATGATGTCCATATCTACTTTTGCAAATTTTCGCAAAGACTCTATATAAATTCTTTTATCAAAATCTATAGATCCATCCCAACCAAAATCGCCTTTTAATAAAGTGCCTATTACATCGCCGCTTACTACTATGCGTTTTTGTTCCGTAACAAAAGAATAAGCAGTACAACCCATGCTATGGCCCGGAAGGTGCATTACTTCTATCTCCAAGCCCAATAAATTCAAATTTTCCCTATCTTTTACAACCTGGTCAACAGTTACAACATGGAAATCTTTATGATACAAATAGCCACAGCAACGTTCGTCTCCTGATGCAACTGCGTCTGCAGTTTCCTGTATAGAAATAAATTTTACCCCTCTTTTTTTAAGCAAATGAGCGCCTCCAGCATGATCGTAATGAGGATGAGTAAGTAAGCAGTATTTAATTTCGCCGGGATTCAAATCCCAATATTTCATGTTATTAAAAATCTGATCCATGGTATCGCCACAACCACAATCAAACATCAGCAGCCCCGATGAAGTTTTTAAAATGTAGGAGTTACCATCATTCCATAACGCTCCTGGCTGATCGAAAGTAATTCCATTTATATCACCTCCTACCTGGTACAGCCCTTTTAAAATTTGCATGGTATGTAATAGATTTTTTTATTCAATTTCTCATAAAGAAAATTAACCTAAAGAAAACACAGCGCCAAACTAAAGCATTTCTTTGTTTATGTTTTTCATTCAATCTCCATGATGGTACCTGCTATATGACGGGTACCATTGTCACGATTGAAATAATACACTACGAGAACCCGCTTCTCATCTAATAGTACAGGCCAGGTATATCCAAGGTCGCCATTTACGCCATCATCACGAAGAATAATTTCACGGGCATCAGCAAAATTGGTGCATTCTGCATTGAGAATCCTTGCACGAATTCCAAACGGCTGATGGCGATAGCCATAGGTGAGTAGCACTCTTTTATCCGGCAGGCGCAATGCATTTAAGGGATGCCCCTGAAAACCCATAGATGTCCACTTCCCAAAAGTTTTTCCTCCATCTACAGAGCGGGCAATGCAGGCCTGGTCATCAAAAGCGGCAGTTCGTAAAAAAGTCACCAGGTCACCTTTAGGAGTTTCATAAACAGAAGTTTCATTAAAGGTAACTTTCGGATCTGTTGCAACCGGGCAGGAATATTCCCACGTTATCCCTTTATCTTTAGAAATTAAAAGATATACAGAAGTCTTGCCCACGCTGTCATGTGCGGCAACTGCCCAGAATATACGTCCGTCTTTTCCCTCGCACAAAGCGCCACGGTTATAAGCAGGAACAGGAATACCATAAGCATTATAATAAATTTCAGAGGATAAATGAGGAGGATAAACAGGACCTTGCCATGTATGGCCGCCATCTGTAGAACGGATGATATATCCCCCAAGAAAAGTAGCCGGGCCTGACTGAAAATAAGGTTGCTTTAAATTCTGAAAACCATCTTCGCGAACAAATGCCCACCCATAGCTCGCACAAAGAAGCGTACCATCATTCAACTGCAATAAACAAGGATCTTGTGAACCTCCGAATGGATGAGCGTAAATCAACTCCGGATTCTCTGTCCATGTCTCGCCATCACGCGACCGCACCATCATGAGATAACTATTTGAATCCACATGATTGGTACTCTTCTCTCCAAATATTTTGCGATCAGGCGCCCTGCGAAATGCAACGATCAATTCGCCATCCGGTCGTTTTATGATTGATGGAAATGAAGAATAGAACATTGGATCTTCATAAATTATGATGTCCTTTATTTTTCGAATTCCAGCGATATCATTAATTAATTGATGACGGGAAATAAGGCTGCTGCGAGGTATTATTTTTCCGGGAGCAATTACCAACCCAGCAGAAACCACTGTGGCATTTTTAATGAAATTTCTTCTTGAACGATTAGGATTTGCTAAAAATGATACAGCTCTTCTTTTCATAAACTTTGAAGTTAGTTATTGTTTTATATAAACAAAAATGTAGCCTTCTTCACATTTACAGAATTGAAATAAATAAGAAAAAAATATAGGCCTGGCTACGAAACACCGGCCATCAGTTACCGGATTTGACAATCGCATTTTTCCTGTATGCCTGTGGAGTACATTCGGTGTATTTTAAAAACTGGCGATAAAAAAACTGAATGCTTTCGTATCCGCAGGCATAGCCTATCTCATTCGCCCGCATGTCGGTTTCTACTAATAATTTACAAGCGACCCTGGTGCGGTATTCGTTGAGGAAGCTGAAAAATGGTTTTTTAGTAGCCTGGCTAAAAAACCTGGAAAAGGCGCATTCATTCATATTCACTAAAGAAGCCACTTCGGTCAGGCTGATCTTTTTAGCATATTTTTCTTTAACGAACTCATAAACAGTTTTTATGCGGCTATTGGGAGTAGTACAGTTTAATACAGATGGCTCATCACACAAGACTTTAAATTCGTCCACTTGCCCCATCTCATTCAGTAATTGCAACAAGAGCACTAATTTCTCGAAAGGAGGCAGCGTGAGAAAATCAGTCTGTTTATTTTTAATTTCCTTGCTGACACTTTTATCAAATTTTATTCCCTGGCTGGACAGGTCAAACAGCTTCCTGATGTTCTTAAATTCAGGAATAAGTAATCCGGCATTTCCTAAAAACTCTTCCTGCCATTGAAAGACCAATGAAGAATAAGAGTACCGTTTGTTATTTGTATTTTTCCAACGATGAGGAATTCCCGGCGCTAACAAAATAAGATCCCCTTCTTCGAAATCCTCAGTATGGTTTCCTACACTTCTTGTTCCACTACCTTCAATTACAAAGTTCATTTCATAATTGGGATGGCAATGCAGTGGAGGCGATCCTGATTCCTGGTTCTTTAAAAAGATGGTGAAAGAATTTTCCTTATTAAATAAAGGAGATTCAAAATTAATTTTCATTATTGCCTGTTTTGGATGACTAAAATTATTTGAAAATTCGTCATAAAAAAATTCAGCGGTCTAAATTGAAAATTAAATTTAGGGATAATTAATTGGTTATTTAAAAAAGTTTTGTCTGATCGCAACACAAGCACATCTAAATATCATATAAGCCTGAGCACTCTCTTAACCGACAGCCAAAGCTGATTATTATGGAAAGATAATTTTTCAGAGCATAAATTTGGGATGGTAAAGTCCATCCTTACAAATGAACCGGGCCTATGGCTATAAAGGAAGCCAGTTCCGTAGGAACGACCGATTTTGTAACAACGGACTTCAGTCCATTGCATGAAACAAACTATTATTTATTTCAATTCCCTTATCCAAATATTCCGATAACTAACAGGATTACCATGATCCTGGAGTTCTAAAGGAAGCGGCCCGTGCTTTTCATACCAGGGATGCCCTATATACATGGTCTTTCCTTTTATGTCTGCATTATTTTGTATCAATATTCCATTTTGTATTACCGTGATGTAGGCGGGGCTTTCCAATGCTCCGTCCTCATGGAATACAGGCGCTCTGTAATAAATATCATACGATTGCCATTGGCCGGGTGGAAGACAGGCATTGGCCAGAGGCGCATGTTGCTTATAAATACTACCAGCCTGCCCGTTGGAATAAGTTCCGGCATGATAGGAATCAAGCACCTGTAATTCATACTGGCCTTGCAAAAAGATACCGCTATTCCCTCTACCCTGTCCTTCTCCTGTTGGTGGTGTGGGTGTGCGCCATTCAATGTGAAGCTGGCAATTGCCAAAGGATTGTTTGGTGCGTATAGCTCCGGCGTGCTTCTTTACAGTAAGGGCGCCATTAGCAATAGTCCATTTAGTCGGGCCTCCATCTGTGGAGCTTACCCAATTATCCAGGTTTTTACCATTAAATAATACAACCGCATCCGGTGGCGGAGCCGCAAAATTGGGTACTCCTTTTACTTCCGGAGGAACGGGTGAATAATATTCTGTTTCTTCATGTTTCATTGTTTTATTTTCAGGCGGCTCGGAGGTTAAGTATTTTTCAACGCTTTGTGCCAATAGCTGCCCCATTGAACTAATGAGAAAAATAGCCAGGGAAAAAATTGTTTTTTTCATTCTTTTTAATTTGATATTTTAATGTGATGCAGGAATCATCAATCTGTTATTTCTGTGATCACATGCCCAACACATCCACTGGGTTGCTGTATATTCAACAGCGCTGCAAGCGTAGGAGCAATGTCGGTCATTCCCGTTGTTCTATGCGTTTTGCCATGACGTATTCCAGTACCCATCCACACCAATGGAATATGTGCATCGTAAGGATTCCAATCGCCATGAGTCGCCCCTTTTCGTGATCCATTTTTCCATCCTGCAGATTTCACCATTACAATATCGCCACTTCGTTTTGGGTTGAACCCATTAATCAACATGGTCTTCGCAGGCTCAGGATAAGTAGCTGACGCAAGCGCTTCGTTAAGAAATACTGTTTCTATGCCAGGCACTTTCTTTAACTGATCTATAATAAAATCAGCAGCGGTATTTTTATCAATACCTGTTTTTGAAAGCAGATCATAGTTAAGATATATTTGAAAACCACTTGTGGCAAGAATGATGTCTGAAGCTCCAAACTTTGCTTTTAATGACTGATTAAGATCTTTAAAAATATCATTAGTGAGCACACCCGTAGGAAGCCTATGTTCTTCAAGGTAACCCGGCGAGTGATTGGCGCCATGATCTGCAGTTATAAAAAACAGGTATTGATTTTTGCCAAAGCGTTTATCCAGATAGTTAAAAAAGTTTTCTAAATCTTTATCCAATCTCAGGTAATTGTCCTCGATCTCAATAGAGTTAGGGCCAAAGCCATGTCCTATTTTATCAGGGCTGGAAAGGCTTATAGCAATCATATCGGTAAAGCTTCCCTGGCCTAACTGGTAACCTTCTATCGCAGTTTTTGCAAATTCAAGCGTCCATGTATTTCCATAAGGCGTATTACTAATTGATGGCTTTGTGTGAGGGAATACCGGCTTCTTTTCACCACCAAAACTGTTTTCATAATCTTTATCATCTTCTTCACTTAACTTGTAAGTATTGATCGGGTATAAAGTCTTCCATCCGTTTGGCATTAATATTTGATCCCAGTTTTTTTCATTGAATTTCTTTACCCAATCCGGCAACACATCCATATAATAAGTGCTGGTGGTAAATTTTCCTGATCCTTCCCAAAAGGCTGCATTTGCTGTATGGCCGGCCGGCAGTATGGCCCCCCTGTCTTTAATGGATACTCCTACTACTTTGCTTTGATAATTGGTAGCGATCCGCAATTCATCTCCGATAGTAGTAGTAAGCAAATTTCTCGGTGATTTGTTTTCTTTAGGATTTCCATCAACGCCTGTAACAGTAGTGTCTTCCACGTTAGAAATTTCCCGTCCCCATGAGCGGTCGTACCAGGAATTGTTTACTATACCATTTATAGCAGGCACCGAACCGGTATAAACCGATGAATGCCCGCAAGCAGTTACAGTAGGTGCATGGCGGATCAAAGTATTTTCGCAACTGAACCCTTCATTAAGAAGCCGCTTGAACCCTCCGTTTCCATATCTGTTTTGGTATTTGTATAAATAATCCCATCGCATCTGATCTACCATAAGGCCAACTATTATTTTTGGTTTTTTTGCGGATGTTGCAGGGGTTTGGCAATTCGCAGCCGATATCAATTGAGATGCTGCAACTAAAAGGATAAAAATAATTTTTTGCATGATTTATTTTTGGGTGAAAAATAGCTTTGAAAATACTACTTATACTACAAAAGGTCAAACCGAATTTCAGCCTGAAATTCGCAGTTGTTATAATGCGAAGCATTCTTCGTGCTCTTCGCGGTAAAAATTTTTGCGAAGCAAAAGAAGGAAGAGATGACCACTAAGACTCCAAGAGCACGAAGAATTATTTCTGTGAAATAATTTTATAAATGTTCACTTTAATTGTCTGTATGAAAAAAGGGAGTTGCTAAACACAATTCTTAATTTGTATTGGCTGATACCGGCATTTTTTCCACCAGTTTATTAATTGTTCCTTCCTGCTTCAACAAATCAAAAGCATCGAATAATTCGCCGGTAACTTTATAAGACCTGAATTCAAGTTTATCATTAAGAATAGAGATCACCTGGTAGAGTTGGGTATTAGTAGCATCTTTATCCATCCAAAATTTTGTTTCCGTTCCGCTATCAGCCATTTTAGGGCCGCTTACAGAAACCACATACATAGTACCTGATCTTTCCCCTTTCTTTTTCATTGGAATTTTAGACATGCCTCTTGCATAAGTGTGATCGTGTCCCTGCAACACCAGATCAACTTTGTACTTATCAAACAAGGGTTTAAAAGTTTCTCTCATTCTCTTATTATCTCTTGATGTTTTTGGCGAATAGATGGGATGATGAAAAACCACAACTGTCCATTTGCCCGGATTATTTTTAAGAACATTCTCCATCCATACTTTTTGTTTTTGCAGGTATTCATCAGATTCTTCAGCTAAGTATGAGTCGAGGGAAATAAACCGAACGCCCTGCACATCGGTAAAATAACAGGTTTCTTCTAATCCCTTCGGCCCATTCTCCGGTAAGGTAAATTGCGCGCGCCAAAAGGGCGATAAGCTCAACGAGTCTTCGCCCCTTCCATAATCGTGGTTACCCGGCGATGGCATATTGGGAATAGTAGCATGAATAAAAGACCCTGCTTCAAACCATTCACCCCATTCCTCATCATATCCTGCACGATTAATTAAATCCCCTGCATGCAACATCAATTGTGCATTAGGTATTTGCGCATAAGCCTTACGAATCACTTTGGCCCACATAGACCGCAGGTCAGTTTGTGCATCCCCAAAATAAAGAAAAGAAAGTTTGTCTCCGCGAAGGCCGGCAGTTTTGAATTGAAACCATTCGCTCCAGTTATCTTCATATCCCACTCTATAAGTATAAAGAGTGTTGGGTTTAAGATGGCTAAATGTTACTGAGTGATAATTTGCTGCGACGCCATCCCAATGCAAAGTTTTATAGCTCCCATTTTTTGAAATAACCACTTCATTTGTTGCGTTCAGGCTTTTTGCATCATTGACAGATATTGGATTAGCATTTGCCAAAACAATTTGGGCCGAAGCAACTTTGACAGAAGTATCTGTTCTCCAGGTTACCGACACAGATGTTGACGGATCATCTGTAACAGTAAGATTGATTCTGTCAGGACTATGAGTTGGCGGATACCGGTTAAGGGATTGAGATGAAAGAGCCTGGAGATTTATAAACAAAAAGAACAACCCCAAACCTGCTGCAATTTTCACTTCACAAAAAAAGCTTTTTGAATGGCACATACTTAAAAATCTATTTAACGGGTGAAACTAAGGCATGATCTATATTGCCAAACTTAGGATTATTTCTTATTCTTATGTTTCAACTTTTTTAACCAATCAATCACTTTTTTTGCTTCATGAAGAACTGGACTAAAGTCCATTCAACAAAATGAGCCGGAATTCATTTTGTCGTTGATACAGAAAAATTATCAATCCTTCAGCCAGGCGTTATGCACAAAGCCTTCAACCTCTGTTGCTTTTTTGTTCCATATCGGCGGCTATGTTAGGAAAGCGATCCAGGCGTTCTGCCAATTCATTTAAAATACTCAATAAAATCAGCCATTTTATTTTTCCTTGTGCGATTTTATTTTTTTGTAAGAATGAGATTATGGAAATTTTAAAATTATGTGTCTTACCTGTAAGAAAAATAAAGATATACAGGTGGCAAAATTTAAAAATAAAAACTAATAAATTATGTCAGAAATAATAACTTCCAACAATGGCCATGCAAAAGCCGGAAGGACCAAAAGAAGAAACCAACATTCTACCCGCATAGACCTTACCCCAATGGTTGACCTTGGGTTTTTGCTCATTACCTTTTTTATTTTTACCACTACTATTTCTAAAAAAAATTCAATGAACCTTTACATGCCTAAGGATTCAAATGATTCTACCCTTATAAAAAATACCGGAGCATTGACTATATTACCTTTTGATCACAACCGCATTTTTTATTATGAAGGCAATAATCCATTAACGATGAAAACTACTAATTATGGTAGTCTGCGCACCATCATTCTTAAAAAGAAAAACACCACCAAAGCCAGAGACTTCTTTGTAATTATTAAACCGGGTAAAGATGCCACTTATAAAAATACTATTGACGTACTGGACGAGATGAGTATTAATGATATAAGCCGTTATGCCATCTCAGACCCCGGAAGTGATGAAAAGAATAGTATCCAACAATTGCAACAGTAGGAAAGTTATCCAATACGCTTTAATAAAAACTGTATTTCACCCCTCGCTGAAAGTCGTGGGCAACATGGCTTGAAAACGTTTATAAAGTATCTACCGGAAACAATATAAAAAAGGCCTTTCTTAGGAGTTATATTTCGACTAATTATAGACTTTTATACCATTTGGTTTGGGACACATAACAATATGATAAAATAGATATGACAACAATCCGTTTGATTAGTCGCAAATAAAAAAGCAGCTATAGAAATTCTATAACTGCCTAATTATCTGCTCCCCCGAACATACAATTATCTAACCAAATCATTCAAGATTTAACGGCTATTGCCGATCTGCCGAGCAATGCCCTTAGCCAACCGGTTTAAGTATTGCAAAAAGGCACTGTTGGACGCGCTCCGGTGGGGGCGGCCCGGTTGTCCCTTCTTTAGAACAATGACCCCTGAACTTCTTTTTTCGGATAGAATACACCTATAATCACAAAAGGATTTCTGGCCCTTCTGGTATGCCATTCTTTTGTAGTACCAAGGAATAAATGTATATCCTTGCCTTTAAACTCATTTTCGTATTTCTGCTTTACCTTCTGAAGCGCTTGCGCTTCGTTGCCATTGGCCACTTTCAAGCAATTCCAGTAAAGCGAACCGATTTCCCAGTCCTCAATCATTAGCTTTCTCTGCTTGCCCGTTTCATCCGTAAAGACGTAACTGAATTTATAAGGCAGTTTCGGGATCAATATTTCAGGGTCTTTATCCGCAGCAAATAAATCGCCTTGCTTGCGAAGCGCCTTCCATTCGTCTTTCCATTCGCGCTCCGTTTCTTCCCACTCAAGTTTTACAATACTGGCAGGCTTGAAAATGGCGAGCGATACATTTTTAGGCTCCTTGGAGTCTGCGATGAGCTTTTCCATACTTGTATATACATTCTTGAGGCAGGCTTGCTTTCGGGCTTCCCAGTTGTTCTGCGTATCGAGCCGGTCAAGAATCTTCAAATCCCGGAAATCATAATTTACCGGTGAATGGCTTTCGGGACGAAAATCGTCTGTTCTTTTCTTGAGATCAATCTCAATCCATGTATATTTCACATTGTTGACCTTGCCGTTGGCCTTCAAATCGACAAGGAAACTTAACGGTACGGGATAAATACGGATAAATTCACCCGTTTCAAGCACACCGGCAGTACACACCAGTTCGTCATGGCTTCGGGACGGCAAAGGATAGGTCGTAACGGTTATAAGGACTTTTTTCCGAAGCATATTATCTTTAAATGTGTTTTATCTCATAAGCAAAGCCGGGTAATTGACTGATCGAGTGCGCCAAATGGCTTCTATGGCATTGGCAATGGCTTGCCTCAAAGCATGTCAGCGCAATACGTCTATGCATCTTCAATATATTCAAAATGGACTGTTGTGTCGCAATGGTTTTGGGCAAATTGTTTTTCCGGTAGTCTGCAAAAAGACGCTCATAATCATTCTGTGTATTGAGCTCTTGGCGTTTGTCCGACACGATGCCGACTTCAGGAAAATGAATGTAGTCAATCCCGAGGCTTTCACAGTAACGTTTGAGCTGGCTTTTACTAAAGCCGAATTTCATGCTAAGCGGATTGTTCCGGACATCCACAAGCACCCTGACGCCATTTTTAATGAGTCTGTTCAGGTAGTTCTCCAAACTTCCCCCCTCATATCCGATTGTAAAAAGCACGATATTATCACAAGTTGCTTTGTGATGATTGACGGCCTCAAGCTCTTTTGGCGTCAAAAGGCTTTCGGCTTTCACACTGTTTATCGCCCAATAAGGAAAATTGCGGTAAGTGTGTTTCATCAATGCATTGCTGTTCATTTTCTCGTAAAGAGACTTCACGTTTTTTAGCTTAGATAAATCATCAGGCTTTAAAAGTTTTGCATATCCTTTTTTATCGGATTTCAGGAAACTCGTGCCCGTCTCTGCCAAAAGCCCCTTTGCAACCATTGTCGTCAAATCCGCATTGGCCGAATACGAATAACAGCCGTATTTGTATGGGATAAAATCATAGTCGGCTTTTTCCTGCTGCTGGCAAAACAGGAATAAAAGCTTTTGCAGGCGAATTTTTTCCAGTTCGCCGTTGAAAAGCTCAAGTAAAGCCAAAATGATTTTCCGTCTGTAAAACATGGGTGTAAAATTAGACCATTCGTGTGACTTATACCAATGTTAGGATAATCGGATTGCCCTAACAAGCCTTTAAATTTCATAGCCTTGAGTGGGTTTAGGCGACACCCTTTTATCCGTTTCCCTTGCAGCAGGCATCTGCATCCACCAATCGTTCAGGTCTTTGTGATTCCTGTACCTGTCATTGACCGTTCCGATCGTTACAGGGGCAGATTCCAGTCCATCCAGAAGCGTATGGACAAATTTCTCACCGGGCGGGTCGTTATGCTGAAAAACCAAAATCTTTTCGACAAACCCGATCTTGTCCGTCAGGATTTCAACTACCGAAAATCCCATGCCCGCCCCGTTCGCAACGATGAAGCCATAGTTTTTGGTTTCACCCTTGGCCATTTCCAGCCATGTGAGGAAGTCCCATCGGCTTTCATATACCAGTACCGTTTTTGCCTGTTCAGGAACGAAGGAAGTGACCGCTTTAGTGCCAAGGCAATTTTTAAAGGCATGACCTGTTTGCGGGTTGTGGGTACTGATTTCCCAGCCGCCCTTGTCATTTGCGAAGGCGAAGGCGTTAAAGCGCTTCTGTGTCTTTTTGTCTTCGATATAAGCCTGTTTGAGGTAAGGCGCTACGACGGACAGGGATAGCCGACGACGACTAAGTTCCGCTTTCAACGAAAGCGCCCATATCCTGCCGGGCTGATTTACCAATGTATAACGGGGCTGGGTTTCTTTAACGACAGGCTTTCGCCCTGCCCTGTTTCCGGGTCGGGTTTTCGTGGGGGAGAAATTCATGCCGCCGAAGCACTCCCCGATCCCTTTGAGTACCTCCCTGATTGTCCCGTTCTCTTTTCTTGGCAAATCATGGTAGTCGGCCCAGAGATCAATAACGTCACCATGGGCGTCTTTTTTTTCGCTGCGGGCGAAATCGTGCCATTTGTTGGTCGTCTCATGAACGATAAAGGACGCCGTAGTTTCATCTGGCCTGAAGGGCGAGAAATACCATGCCTCACCCTTGCGACCGTGATGGGAGAAACGGCCGCCGAGATACTCGACGACCATAGCCAGCGGAATTTGCCTTGCCTGTTGAATGTTCATATCCGTTGCTTTCTATAAGCAAAACCATTACTGTTGAGCCGTCCGGATTTTCTCGATCAAGGCCCTTATATCTTCAGCCCGCCAGCGGGTTTTCCCTCGCCCGATTTTATAGGCTTTAGGGTATTCCCCGGATTTGACACCCGACCACCAGTCTGATTTGCTGACTTCAATGAAACGCCGAACCGTCTTGATGCTGATATAACCGGTATCGGGTAGCGTTGTTTGTTCTGTCATCTCTGCGCACTCCATAGCGTTACAGTGAAAGTATTACTATAGGCTTATATTCCTATATAGTCAAGGAAAAATGCCTTTTGTTTAAGCCTGTTAATATTGATCCATCCCTGTCCAATACCATTTAAATTCATTGAAACCATGCCTCCTGTTCCGGCCTTTGATGGTCAAGGCAACAACGCCTGATATAAACCGTCGTCTATACACACTATTCGTTATTATCGAACGCCGATTTTTTTTGTTGCGCCCTTTTCAAGCGGTATGCTTCCCCCCTGTCAACGAAAGGAACACACATGAAGAATACATACCCGACGATCGAAAAACTCAGAAGAGAGCGATTTGAAGCCGCTCGCGTTGTCCGTTCATTTGGCAAATCTTACCTGCCCATCTTCAAACAAAAGCATGAATTGTTGATAAAGACGGAAAGGGAATTGGCCGAACGGATCGAAGAAGAACAGCGCAAGGCCCAGGAAGAAGAAGCTGAACTCATGTCAGTCATTTATCTTCTTTTCGGAGAGGAATACGAAAGCTGGAAAGACATGCTGGATGAAAGTCGGCATGGTCAGATTTTCGGATGTTTTGAAAGCGATAACGCAAACGCCTAAAATAAGCGTATAATCAGAGCAGTATGTTCAAAAAGAACATACTGCTCTGATGCTGCCCGATGGATTCCCGCTCCAAATTATTTTAAAGTATCAATGTAATCGGCCCAGCGCTGCATCATTTTAATGCGATCAGGAATGAACCTCGCGCGGTCATACGCTTGGTCTACCTGACTGCGGGGCAAATGGGCTAATTGCCTGTCCACGATTTCATGCCGGTATTTCAGCTTTTCTTTCAGGGTACTCATCGCCAATGCCCGAAAACCGTGCCCCGTCATCTTGTTTTTATAGCCTAACCGCTTTAACGCCGCTAACACAGTCCACTTGCTCATAGGCTGGTCGGGCCGCGGAATACTTGGAAACACATACTTTCGTTTCCCGCTTATTTCCTTTTGCCTTTTCAATATTGCAATAGCCTGTTTCGACAGGGGAACAAAATGTGCCTCCCTCATTTTCATGCGCGTCGCAGGGATATGCCACGCGGCCTTTTTCAGATCAAATTCCGACCATTCCGCTTCGATAAGCTCGCCCGTACGGACAAATGTAAGAAGCATCAGCTTCGTTGCATTTATGGTTTGCTCAAACAGGCGGGCAGAATTTCTCTCCAAAGCCTTTACCAATTCCGGCAATTCATCAATTTCAATAGAGGCGAAATGCTTCTTCTTATACCGTTTGAGCGTTCCCCTCAAATCACGCGTAACATCTTCTTTGGCCTTGCCGATACCGACAGCGTAGCGCATGACCTGACCGCATGTTTGCAATGCACGACGCGCCGTCTCATGTCGTTTGCGGGCTTCAATGGCTTTTATGCAGTTCGCAACATCGGACGGCGTGATCTGCGAAACCGGAAGTTTCCCGAGATCCGGAAGCACGTCTTTTTTAAGCCGGTAAAGGATTGCTTCCGCATGACGTTCCGACCATGTATCATAATAATACCGGTGCCATTCATAAGAAACCTTCTCAAAGGTTTCGGCAGCTTCGGCCAAGGCAAGTTTCTTCTCTTCCTTTTTGAGGTGGGTAGGATCAATATCTTTTGCAATCGCAGACTTGTATTTTTCTTGCCGTTCCCTTGCTTCAGCAAGCGAAATGGCGGGATAGGCGCCAAGGCTCAGCTTCTTTTCTTTTCCTAAAAAATAGCATTTAAACCGCCATAGTTTACCCCCTGACGGCGTAATCAACAAATAGAGGCCCTCCTGATCATAAAGCTTATAGGGTTTGGCTTTCGGCAATGATTTTCGGCAATCCAGATCGCTAAGCATCCTTCACCTTCTTTCCTAACTGGGGCCCTTCTCTAAATTCCTATTTCAAAAGGCCCCTAAAAAGGCCCCAAAATCTCGTGAATTCATTCCCATTACATCGGATAGCATGAGGTCATCATAGCAAAAAACCCCTGATTTTAACAGGGGTTTTGAACAATATCGAACTTGGGAAGATAAACCTATGGTGCCGCAGAAGGGATTGTAATTAGTTATATTATCTCTCTGACATTTATATAATATTTGGATTCAACTTTTTAAGAAGGCCCCTAAAAAGGCCCCAATGAAAAAGCCTCTATTTTCAAATAGTTAGTATATCAAATGGTTGCCTGTAATAAAATAAAACCGAACTCGCCATATCCGGTTTTATTAAATAGAAAATATTCTGCTCTCTCCCTCCAATCAGAGGACAGATTGTTAACAGGGATCGAGGCACCCTTATCGAAACAGGCAATGCGGAAACATTAAATCTCATTGACTTGCATTATCGAGTCTGTGAAGTTAGAGGCGGCTTCTCTGACGGGAGGCTGGGGCATGATAACCCCTGTAAGATTCGGCTTGTGGCCGTTACCCACTCCTCGACGCATGGTCGGGGAGGCTTTGGTATATGTTCAAGGCTTCGGCCCAAAAACCAAGGCGACCCTTAATCTTACGGGTTTATCAACTCCCCGATCACCAGAGAGGAGTTGATATGCGGTTCTGGTATTCTTTTTTATTGATCTTAATTTTTCAGTTACTTACTACAACCGCGCAGGCGCAGGTACCCTCCTGCGCTGGATCGGGCGATGAAGGCAACAGCTATGAAAGCTGCGCCTCCGGCTGGTGTGAACGTCTTGTCTGTGACGGTACAGCCTTCAACGCGGAATATATCAGGTCAACTTCGGGCCAATTCAATCCTGATTTAGGCAATGATACCAGTACCTGCAACACTGATCGTAAAGGGCGACTACGCTTTACGGGCAGCGCCGTTCAAGTCTGCACCGGATCGAACTGGGTTTCCGCAAGCGCGAGCGGTGCTATGCCCGTCGACGCCGATCTGGCAACCTCACCTGCCGGGCAAATTATATCCATTAACGGCGGTGCCGACAATTTCCTGTCCTATAAAGGAACGGATAATTTGTTCCTCGGATCGGGTAGCGGCGATGCAGTGACAACCGGCAGTTCCAATACTGCCCTCGGTTCTCAGGCAGCAACAGCACTGACCAAAGGTTCGTATAATGTTGCTGTCGGAACTCAGGCTTTAAGTACAAATAAGGGTCGCCAAGGTTCCACAGCCATCGGCTGGCAGGCCATGTATAACGCCAATGACGCCACAGGAACAACCTTAACCGAGAATACGGCTGTTGGCCGAGCTGCATTACAAGGGCCTTATCCGCCTTCCGGCAACACCGGCACCAGTAATACCGCTATTGGTGCAGTTTCACTAATAAACAACACGAATGGCAGTCAGAATTCTGGCCTTGGGCAAGCCACACTTTATAGTAATACGACCGGCGACAACAATACGGCGGTCGGTTATCATGCAGGGTACAATAACACGACGGCTAATTCCAATACTTTCATCGGCTACAATGCCGGTAGCTCGGTCACGACTCCTTGCTGCAACGTGTTAATTGGTACGAATGCGGCCTCTGACCTTACGACTGGTAGCGATAATATCATTCTCGGCGAGGCATCGGGCGTTGGGCTGGTGACTGGCGCAGGGAATATCATTCTTGGCGGGGATACCTATCCTGATTCAACAGCGACCAGAAGTGTCGTTCTCGGTTATAATGCAGGTGGTGCAGGTAATCGTGTTATCCTTATCGGGGCAGGTGTTAATCGGACGGCATCGAGTTATTCCATCAATATCGGCAATGTGATCTACGGTACGACGGGTACTTCGGATGCGACGGCGGATGCCCAAGGCGACAATTCGGCGTCCTTGCGCGTTGACGGCAGCCTGCAACTCGGCACATCGAGCGAGACCTGCAATGCCTCGAACGGCGGCCGTATGCGCTATAACTCGGGTACTAAAAAGATGCAGTATTGCAATGAAACCGCATGGACGGATATGTGAGCCAAACAGTGATCGACGAACTCTTTGTTTTCTTTCATCAGCCATTGGTTTTTTTATGGGCCTTGACCCGACTAACCGTTATGCGTAAAGGCCCAGGTGATAAACCAGCTTGCCAGTAATGGCGCAAAGCTCCCGAATGTCCATCCGATCTTGGTGCGAGCATTTTCATCCGAACACAACACAATAGCGCCACCGGTAAACCCTGTCATGATCGGCACATAGAAGCCCCATTCCTGTAAAGCTATCCAGAGAACAGGAGAGACAAAAAAGGAAATGATAATCATTTTTATGCCAATGTAACTATCTATGTTCAGCTTTCGGATAATCAGCACAAACACGATCAGGAACACGATAAAATAAAAGAGGGGAAACCCTTGCATCAGTTCTTTTAAATACTTCATATATTCAGATTAAATGCCAGACAATCTGTTTTTCTTGCCCTATCCCTGCCGCTTACGGCGCTCAATCGCATCGTCTATTTGCTTACTGTAATAACAAACGGCGTACTGCCATTTATTTGCGAAGCGACACTATTCATTAACGTTGTAAAACCGGGCACGTCGGCCACGTAGGTAGTAGCCCAGCTATCATCATTGGGATTGGAGCTATAGCCGGTCACTGTAAACTTCGTCGTTGCGCTGATAGCAAGCGTTATTTTGTTGAAGTCCTTCACATCGCTGGGCAAACCCGTCCCTCCCGACCCATAAACAAAGATGAACTTGTCAATGGCGATATTCACCGTGTTCGATGCGGGGTTGTGAACGGTAATGACATTGGTGCCCTGAATCTCTTCGGACAAAGTGCTGCCTGATGCGATGACATTTGCGTCGGCAATGGCCAAAGACCCGTTCTGGCTCCCCTGATCGACACGGCTTGTCGCTATGCTGTATGTTGCGCCGTTATAGGAGAACCCTAAATATATCTTATCCGCCTTATCATTCGTCGGGTTTAGTACGAACCCGATACTTTCCGCCTGCACATTGATGGCGACAGGGTCTTTGGTTTGTGTGGTCTTTTTGCAGCCTCCTAAAAAAGCAGTCAACAGAAAGATGATTGACAAAGCAGTTGAAAACACAACTGCACTCCGAGATCTTTTAAAGAAGGAAAATAGCTTTAAGATCGTATTCATAAAAGGGCTTCGGATTTTCCTGCCGAAGAACAGGTTTTTATGTTATCGTTTTTATTTGTTGCAACAGCCTGTGTACCGTACCGACATGCCATTTGCCCGTGCCGGTCGCCGTCGGGATCTTCTTCCTGTTCAACTGTGTCACCAGTTCCCGCACCGTTTCAAAACCGGCTTCTTTCATGCCTTTAATGACCGGCTTCATGAGCCGGGCAAAAGCGGCCGATTTGGCCTTGTTCTGCCTGGCAAGGGCCTTGGCATTCCGGCCCAGCTTCACCCCCCGGCTCTTTGCCGCGCTTAAGGCCGCCTTTGTCCGTGTACTGATCTCGTCCCGTTCATGCTCGGCAAAAGCCGCCAGAATATGGACGATCAGCTTGTTGGCATGCGGGTTGTCCACCGCCACGAAGTCAATCCCCGATTCCATCAGCTTCGAGATAAAAGCAACATTCCTCCCCAGCCTGTCCAACTTAGCGATCAGCAGCAGGGCATGCTTTTCCTTGCAGCGTTCGATCGCCTGTTGCAGCACCGGCCTTTTATTATTTCTTCCTGATTCGACCTCTGTGTATTCATCAAGAATTTTCAGGTGATTTGATTTTGCAAAGCGTTGTACTGATTCTTTCTGTGCATCAAGACCAAGGCCGCTCTTGCCCTGCTTGTCCGTTGACACACGGTAATAACACACTGCATTTATCATTGATAAAGGATTTGCAGTTGGTTGGAGCATCAATATTTTGTTCATGGATTATCCGACGTTTATCTTTGAACAAGAAGATAGACGGAACGGGGAAGAATGCAAGACGGCAGGCGGGATTTATCAATGGATTGGCGGGCGACTAAAACGAACGCTCATTGAAAAAAGCGACGATTTTGTTCATCGGCATACGTCCGTTTGGATATGAACAAAAAAATTTAAAAAATAGAAATTTTATTTCTACCCGTGATGAGGTCGAGAATATCAGCTACCCCAGTACCAGTTTTCGGAATTATCAAATAATTGGCGTTTCTATCTTCAAAAAATTTATAAATATAATCTGGTAATACATCAGCCTTTTTACCGGGCAGTTTTTTAGAGTGAAAGCCTGGCTTCAGGGATAAACTTTTTATTTTCTTCGATGAAACAAAAACTACTGCCCAGGCCTCAAACGTTTCCGTGGTGTTTGTTGCCATACCCATACAGTAGTCAAAATTTGAATTGTTTCCGATATAGCAACTGATACGAAGGTTGCGCTCTCCCTTCATCGACAAATCAAATTGCAAATCACGGCCATCTTTTGAGATGAAGTAATTACCGATGTAAACACTCGGGGTGCGATTTTCGTTAGGGGACTTCTGTTTAATTAGTTCAGCTTTTCCTAAAGCCTTACATTTAAGAACGGCCCAGGACACACCACTAACCTTTGTCGCTTTATTATTTTGAACGTGCTTTAGCTCATCAACAAAAAATACATACCAGTTTCGATTTTCAAATTCTTTTATTCTGTCAGAATCGTCAGGGGCTTTTTTCTTTTTTTCATTTCCCAGATATTGAACGTTATAATCAATTCTGCGTTCTTTAAAAAACGTCTTAGCCAAGTTGCCGACTATATTGAGCGCTCTTTCTTTCAAAATGCCTTTTTCTACATCCTTTTCTGATGTACCCAATAATTTATCTGTATGATTTTCTACATACCCCATATACACAAGGCAGTTGTAAAGAAGAAGTTCGTTGAACTCTATATATGCAACTTCTCGCTTTCCTAAAAGCCGATATTGCCTCGTTAGGTAGCGAGGATCAGTTATTCCAGTTCGAGCAATTAAAGTAAATGCAAATTCCGTGCTTTTGGTTTTTCTTAAAAAAACGGTGGGGCTATATTCCCGAAGCTTTGCCCGCTCCGGTGCACTATATTCTTGCGCTACGATTTTACGCCATAAAGTTTCGTAGAGTATCCGGTACTCTTGTTTTGTAAGTATCAGCTTGGATTTCATTCCGTACAAATGATACGAAAGATACAAAAAATGCAGGTTTCAATTCTGTACGATATATACTGCAAGTCAAACTTTAAGGCGTGTATTTTTGATCCGTGGTTGATTTGTTCTGATTTGATTGAAGTATGCTATTGAGTTGTTCGAGAAGCACTCGATTTCGCTCAAGAAATTTTTTTGCTTCGACACCCATACGATGTATTGTGAAAGGATACGGTTTATTTGCGCTTAGATTGTAGTATAAATCAGAAAACGCTTCGCAATAACCTTGGGCGCGTTCGATGCCATACTGGTCAACGTACTGCTGAAAATTGTCTGCAGTGATGTTAGTTGGCCAAGAGCCGATTTCTTTACCGGATTCGTCGAATTTCTTTAGCACAGACATGTAAAACCTCTTGTATGATTACCATAATTATTATGAGAGAAGAAGTCAATGAGAATAAATTCAATTAAAACAATGTTATAATATTTCTGGAAATACAATATAGCCTTCACGGGCTTAATCATACCCAATGGAGATCAATTATTAATAACAATTAAATTTTAAATGTATGGCAAACATACCAGCAAGCCCTTCCGTGCTGAAGGCATTCGAATCAAGCAATTTCTCACAATCCAAGGCATCCTGGGGAGTGGAACCAAAGAGAGACAGCCCGAAATGTTTCGGTCGATGAAAATTACATCAAGAAAAAAGAAACTGGTTGGTCGAATTAACACAACGGGTAAGAAATCTAAATGCTGTTACTCAAGAGTAATTTCAGGATAATTGTTGTCAGCAAAATCGACAAATTCTTTGCGCTCATTATACAATGAAGTTAGCTCATTTTTGAGTTCTTCAAAAGTATCCGATTTGACCAGTACAGCCCCCAACAATTCGACAATGTGACGACTGGCTTTAATGTATTCTAAAAAGGCAAAGGTGCTCTGGAGAGGGCTTGAATAGTCTTCCCAATTATCCTTAGTGACAAACGTTCGATTATACTCTGGATCGTCAAGCATTTTATAACCTTTCAAACTTTATAGGCTATGATATTTTTGGTTCGGAATTTAGATCGGATGGGTCAGTTGATTGTTTTAAGTTCTCTTTCATCTGCTGAATCAAAACTTGTTTTGCTTCATGCATTCGAAAAATCCTTGATCCTGCCGCTTCGTTTGAATTAAAGAATTTTTGACTTTTGCTATCTAAAAGAACAGTTCTTTTGATTTCGTCTAAAAATTCTTCATACGCGGCGCAATAACCTGCGACCCAATCTGGGCCGTGGACAAGGACGAGCTGTTGAAATTTATCCACTGAGTCTGACATAGGTCTTTCCATCACTTTTCATATAACAAAGAAGCCCGTTAATGTCAAGTTTCTGGAATTAATCAGTGCATATAAATAATTTAATAACATTACAAAACAAAATTTTTAACCAATAAAAACAAACAAAATGACGAACAAACAGCGCGAGGAAGTGCGCAAAACTTCCAAGAATGCAGGGGCAACGATCTCTGCTTATGACCCTAATCGGGAAAAATTGAATGGCACTAACATCATTCACATTGACAACAACCGCACCCAAGTGGGCAACAAAATGTGTCATGGTGAAAAGTCTGCCAAAGATGCAATCAATGCATTGAGATGATTGCTCCTGACCTTTGAAAACGAATAGCACACTCTAAGTCCTCGGCCGGGGCTGTGCTTTTCAAATCAATTATTTCATTTTTAAAATTATTGTTATGAACACTCATTCCAGACCTTCGGGTCAGGCGGCTATTGATTTGGCCGAGGTCGCCGCTTTATTCAAAGGCCAAAAGGACGCAGAATATAAAACAAAAACTGTCCTGTTCCTTATCGGTATTTTTTTGACGCCGCTCACCCTCGCTGGCGCATTAATCGGATATGCCCGCGCCTATAACCGCTTTTTGCGTGGCAGCGGTCAACCGCCGGTCTTGTATAATCTGCCTGCTATCGTTCGCATGGCAATGGTCATGGGCAGCGCAACTATCTGGGCCTTTCTCATCATACTGTTTTATGCGCTCATTTTTTTGCTGCACATCTTCTTCGGCAGGGAGGTCATGGGCTCACCCGCCCCGTTTATCCTGCTTTTATTGAACAGCGTACTGACCTTTGTGGTGTTCGCTTTGTTCAACCGCTGGCGCAACCGGATATTCAGGGAGCTTTATGTGCGTACCCGCTACGGCACGGCACGTTTTGCCAAACCGGAAGAATTGCAGGATTTGACGGGAAAGAAAGGCGTTTATATTGGTGGCGATATTTATAGCTATTTCAAACAGGGCCACATCCTTACTGTGTGCAAGACACGCGGCGGCAAAGGCACCAATTTGATTATTCCCAATCTTTTGGGTAAAGGAGGTTATCAGGGAAGTATCGTCGTCATTGATCCCAAAGCGGAAAACATTGCGGTTACGGCACGGTATCAAGGGAAAATAGGGCAGCATGTTCTGGCGCTTGATCCGTGGGGACTTCACACCGGCGAAGGTGCGACATTCAACCCCCTCGATCTCCTGTCCGCCAACCCGGATGACGACAGGCTTTCTGACGATGCCGACAGCCTCGCTGAAATGATTGTGCCTTTTGATGCAACGGCTAAAGACCAGTTTTTTAACGACCGGGCCCGGGCCCTGATTTGCGGCATGTTTATTTTTATCGCTATTTCGCAAACACCGGAAAACAGGACACTGACGACCTTGTGGAAATGGCTCCGTCTGTCACTGGACGAGTTGGGCGAACTATTGGCTCAAATGTCCGTGTGCGACAATGCCGTCGTTCGGGCGTGTGCCAATGAAGCAGCCAACATCATGAGCGCCACGCCCAAGACGTTCGCTTCCATTCTTTCATCTGCCCAGCAGTTCACCGACTTCCTGAAAAGCGTACCGCTGCAACGTTCCCTTGCCTCGTCGAACTTCAGTATCAACGATCTCGCCAAAGAAAAAACAAGCCTTTATATTATTATACCGCCCGACCTGATCGTTACAAAGGTCTCATGTATGAGAAGGAGACCTTACCAATGAAAAAGGGTCCTGCAAA
>ERZ778018.673-NODE-673-length-43307-cov-39.074910_pt1 | contig 43307 bp, 39 predicted proteins | sample MGYA00375748_ERZ778018 | MGnify/ENA primary metagenome ERZ778018 (study PRJEB29350, sample SAMN05509839) | bioreactor metagenome | biome: bioreactor; material: wastewater | place: South Africa: University of Cape Town | collected 2014-04-22 ... | reverse complement strand
ACTTCCACGAGCTTTGGTTTTTCAGCATCGGACCCCATCCATTCCAGAGTCAGCCCGTCACGCTGCTGGCCCAGTTGCCACCGCGAATTTTCGACACCATTCACTGGTTGTAAAAGCAAGGCATTGCCATTGAGCGTGGCCGAATATGCAGTCCGATCGGGACGGCAGGTAATCGACGTGGCATGAGCCGCATGAGCCGAGAGATACTGGCCTTGCTCGTGTAAATGTCCCATCTCGTTTTCTGGATAAGTATTGTGAGAGCGGCGCTATAAGTATTCCGCGTTGTTATTCTGCTTAAAGACGAATGAGAAACATTATTTTTTACAATTGCAGCCGGATTGATTGCTCTTTATGAGAGCTATAACCTTGGGAAGGAGATGACGTGAACCGAAAGGTGATATCAACTGTACTGTTCAAGCGTAAATAATTGTAATTCTCATTCGTCTTCCCTGATATCCATTTCCTTGCGGGGCAGGCATGCTCAAGTATCTCATCAACCAATCCAGGGTATTATTGGCAGGCGCTTCATTGGTCACAGTATTCCACGGTGCTTGCAGCGTGTTTCTCGTCGCACAGATCAATTCTGCGCTTACCGCGACCGAGGGCGAACGTGGAACTATGGCGCTCGTTTTTATTGCCACTGCTGTTGCCGTGATGCTGAGTTATGTAAGCGCAGCGATTCTTTTCGAGCGCCTGGGGCAACAGGCGCATGCGGAATTGCGCAGCTTTGTCGCCAGAAAAGTGCTTGCTGCCGACTACCGTAATCTTGAAACGGTGGGTGCTGCCCGCATACAGTCGGCCCTCGCCGAGCATTGCACGCACGTTGCCGAATTTTTTGTGAGTTTTCCTGTTATCCTGATGAATGCCGTCATCGTCGCCGGATGTCTTTTTTATATGGCGTGGCTGTCATGGCAGGTGTTCCTGCTCGCCATCCTTGTGGTCGGCCTGGGATCTGTGGGGTATCATCTCGCACACCTGCGGGCAATACGCCATTTGAATATCGCTTCGGAAGAGCAGGACAAACTGTTTTCCTATTTTCGGTCCTTGACTGACGGGGCCAAGGAACTTCGTCTCAATAACCGGAAGCGGAAGACATTCTATGAAGAAGTGCTGTCGGGCTCGATCGAAACCGTGCGCCGCGAAAGGGCTTTTGGAATGTCCGTCTTCGTCGCATCCGGTGGATGGGCCCAGTTCCTGCTCTATGTGTTTATCGGGATGGTATTATTCGCATTGGTGAGTGAGGGTCCTGACCGGGCTCTGGTCATGACGGGTTACGCGCTGGTGTTCGTTTACATGGTGGGACCGCTCGAAGCGCTTCTGTTGAATATTCCCCGCGCCAATCTAGCCAAGGTTTCCGCGGAGCGGATCGAGGAAATAACGCGGGCGATGACCACATTGGAAACCGGGACCGATGATTCTTCTCTGCCCAGCTTGCAGTCCCTTGCACTCCAGGGCGTGTTACACCGGTATTATCATGAACAGAGCGATGAATTGTTTACGCTCGGTCCCATCGATCTGGATTTCCGTCCCGGAGAGATTACTTTTCTGGTGGGAGGCAACGGGAGCGGCAAGACCACTCTGGCCAAATTGCTGGTTGGACTCTACCCGCCGGAAGAAGGGCAGATAGTTTTCAATGGAAAAGTGGTCGATGAGACAAACCGGGATCGCTACAGACAGCTTTTTTCGACGGTTTTTTCGGATTTCCATCTTTTCGACCGCTTGCTTGAAACGGGCAGAGTTGATCTGGATAACGAAGGCAACCGGCTTTTAGCCAAACTGCACCTGCAAAACAAGGTTAAAGTCCAGAACGGGGCTTTCACGACGCTTGCCCTTTCGCAAGGACAGCGCAAGCGTCTCGCTTTGGTGGTTGCCTATCTGGAAAATCGCCCGTTTTTTATATTCGACGAATGGGCAGCGGATCAGGACCCGGTCTTCAAGGAAGTCTTTTACCGCGAGCTCCTTCCGGAATTGCGCACCATGGGTAAAGCGGTGCTGGTGATATCGCACGATGACCGTTATTTCCATCTTGCCGACCGGGTGATACGTATGGAAAGCGGATGCCTGACGTTCAACGGCCGCCCCTCACTGAAAGAGGCTGCGCACGCCACCGCGGCTCCGCCGCTGGTATTTGACGGTATGACATGAAACGAATGATCACGGTGCCGGGCGTAACCGGAGTACAAGATATCCGGCGCGCAGAGAGACTTTCCATCGGGCGCAATTTTCTTGTGCTGGCGCACCGCTGGGCGGGTCTTTTACTGGCCGCGTTTCTTTTCGTATCCGGCCTTACCGGCGCTGTCATCTCCTGGGATCATGAGCTGGATGAGTGGCTGAATCCCCAGTTATACGAAGCAAGGAATACTGGGGGCATCCCGCAGCCTCCGCTGCTGCTGGCGGATAGACTGGAAGCAGCGGACCCCCGATTACTGGTAACGTGGGTTCCACTCTCCGTCGAGCCGGGGCATAACCTTGGTCTGGCAGTGAAGCCGCGGCTCGATGCGGCAACAGGTACGGCCTTCGATCTGGATTTCAACCAGATAGCTCTCGATCCAGTTGATGGAGAAGTGCGTGGCAAGCGCATGTGGGGCGAGATTTCCCTCAGTCGCGAGAATCTGCTGCCGTTCCTGTACAAACTGCACTACAGCATGCACATTCCGGACGGGTTCGGAATCGAACTGGGGATCCTGTTCATGGGGACTCTCGCGATCATCTGGGCACTCGATTGCTTCATTGCCCTGTGGATTTCATTTCCCAGGGCGAGTGCATGGACCAAGTCCTTTGCATTCCGCTGGCGGCAGGGAGGAGCAAGGCTGAACTTCGATCTGCATCGATCCGGCGGAGTGTGGGTATGGGTTTTCCTGCTGGTCCTGGCCTTGACCGCCGTGTCGATGAATCTCAACCAGCAGGTCATGCGGCCGCTGGTGTCGCTGTTTTCGACGCTGTCGCCCAGCCCCTTTACACGTACTCCCAATCCTCCCGATCAGCCTATCGAGCCGATGGTGGATCGCTACACCATCCTGCAGCGTGCGATAACCGAAGCGGAAAAGCGCGGATGGAGCACCCCTCCCGGTGGCATATTTTATGATTCCGAAGTGGGTGTTTATGGTGTGATCTTCTTCGAGCCGGGGAACGACCATGGCGATGTGGGGCTGGGGAACCCTTCGCTCTTCTTCGACGGCAAGGATGGAACGCCCGCTGGAGCGAATGTGCCGGGTGAGGGCAGTGCGGGCGATATTTTCATGCAGGCGCAGTTTCCGCTGCATTCCGGACGTATCGTCGGGCTTCCCGGACGCATTTTCGTATCCGCCATGGGCCTGCTGGTGGCGATGCTGTCGGTTACGGGAGTGATCATCTGGCAGAAGAAGCGCTGGGCGCGAAAGAAAATGCTGATGAAGGGAGCAGGAGAGGTATAGCTGTATTGCCCTGATTTTCGTCGTGTCCGCACCTTTCTGATTTTTTCGGAAAAACCGGCCTTGACTGTTATTGATGCGGAATCATTTTTCTGCCCAGTAACGATAGGACCACTCTGCGGCCGGTCGCGAGCATGGGATAAACCACCTCAGCGGCGTTTCTGTTGCGGAACAGGAACCTGTTCAGTCCCCCAAAAAATCCCCTGTCAGCGCTGAGCATGGAAAGAAGGTGCATTGCATCGGCCCCGTGGTAATAATGCCTCTGCCATATCACGACCATGCCTTCATTTATTTCCATGCCTTGGGCCCGCAACGCCCGGACCAGATCAGGTCTTGTCCGGGCGTCGATGAGCTCTATCTCGCCTGTATTCTTCCGTAGAGCGTAAAGCTTCACAAACGTCGCACAAAAAGGGCATTCCCCGTCATAAATGACAGAGAGACGATTTGAATCACTCGCAGCCGCTGTCATACCCAGCCCATCCAGTTTCCGACCGCCGAATTGGCCAGCATGACAGCCGGATAAGTCGCGAGAAAAGGCCAGACAAACGCGTTCAATCCCATGAAGTAGGCGTTGGAAAAATGAAAAAGAGCAAAGCAGCAAAGACTTGCAATCGCCAAGCCGGGTGGCGCCAATAGAACGAGGGGAAACAGCATTTCGGTCCCGATAGTCAGCCAGCATACGAACTTGCAGAAGGCGGGCCGCTCTGCGGCAAAATCCGCGGCAAAGGAGTGTCCGTACGTTCGGGTTTTCATCACGCCGGGCAACGCTTTTCCGTCTCGCCAGATCGGCGAAACAACCTTGGCGGCGCCGGCAACAAAATAGGCGAGGACCGCCTGACCGCTGATTGCAAGAACCCCAGAGGCCGTCACGTTCATGTCATCCAGCACAAGGCCGGCGGAAATGATGGCAACACCTGCGGCAATGACCATTCCCATCTGATCCGACCCATCGCCGCCGAACCAGGTGCGGCGCGACATGTAGAAGCATGAAAGCAGAATGAGCAGGCTGCACGGCAAATCCGCAGGATTGGGGTAGGGAATCAGCAGCAAAAGTCCCGCGACAATACGGCATACCAGGACAGCAATTACAGCGGATTCCGCATGTACATAATGGCGGATGGACGCCGGGATCACAAGGCGTGGGCGCAGGCGCAGAATATTCCATGTGAGCAAACCATCGGACCGGAACAGGGGAAGGTTGGCAAACCATTCCGCTGCGGAAAGCAGGGTCCATGCGGCCAATAGAGTCTTGGTGAGGATGAGGCATAAGGCGATGTCCGCCATGCCCTCAGCTACCATCGGCTATGAAAACTGGAAAGGAATGAACATTCCAGTTTCCGCTCGAGATGCCCTGTAGCCTCGATAATCGCGAATTGAAATTCGACAGCATCCGGCTCAGGTTGCACAGCATGGGCTGCGTAATGCAAAAGAAGGAGGTAGGGGACGGTGAAGGGAAGTCCGGAGGGTCCCACATCGTCGCGTTTCAACAACAGCTTTATTGCCTGGATGGCATCAGTCAGAATCTTCGATGCGCGCTTCTGCGGATTCCACAAGTATGCCAATTTCGGGCGCGGGGGATAAACAGGCACGCTTTTCCAGTCTGTCAGCTGCCCCTCGCGGTAACGCTCCCTTATAACGAGGTGATAATCCCTGATTCCAGGATTAGGCGCAAAGAATGTCCAGCGCGGAATGACATGGAGTCCGTTAAATCGGTTAATGACAGACTGGAAGCGAGGATGTTGGGCCAATAACGTGATTATCAGCCAAAGAGTCACTATCGAATAAAGCAGGATAGAGACTAATGACATGGTGAGTTTATATCAGCACTTTCTCGCGAAGTTTCATGAGTGCGCCCAGCGACAGGCCCTCTCCCCCTGATAAGCCCGCGTTATCGCCCGCTACAGCGGTGCCGGCATTACCAATGGGTATCACGATCTGCTCATATTTATCGGATGTATCGGATATCATTCTTCTTGCTTCTATAACGGCATCCAGTCCCGCAAGCTCTCTCTCGGCAAGTTCTGTCATCATTCCTCCACAGTCAAAAGATATTCTAAATTTAATGCCGGTCCGGGAAAGCCAGCAGAGTTTTATCTGGAAATCTGATTAAGTGTAGTACAACTTGTGCGCCATCTGCGCTGCTGTAAGCTCTGCTGCTGATAAAGGAATGAAAGGGGATCGCAACGGATAGCCATCCATTAATGGACACAGAAAATAAATCCGGAAGGAAATCACTCGGATGTATCCGGTTCCGCAGATTTTGCCAGATCCTGGTTTTCATCCATCGATTCCCGCTCCAGAAACTCCATGATCGCGTAGGTCAGTTCCTTGCAGCCATCTCCCGTCATGGCTGAGATGGCAAAGTTCTTGTCTTTCCAGCCAAGGTCACGGATGAATTTCCCGCATATTTTTTCGCGCTCATTTTCCGGCAGCAGATCGACCTTGTTGAGCACCAGCCAGCGCGGCTTGCGATAGAGCGCTTCGTCATACTTCCTCAGTTCTTCGAGAATAGCCCTGGCTTCATGTACCGGATCAACCCCTTCATCGAGCGGTGCAATATCGACGACATGCAGCAACAGGCGGGTACGCGCAAGATGCTTCAGGAAGCGGTGTCCAAGTCCCGCGCCTTCCGCTGCGCCTTCGATCAGTCCCGGAATATCGGCCATTACGAAACTGCGGTTCTGATCCACGCGCACCACGCCCAGAGCAGGATGCATGGTGGTGAAAGGGTAATCAGCCACTTTTGGACGTGCCGCTGAAACGGCGCGAATCAGCGTCGACTTGCCCGCGTTTGGCATGCCGAGCAGTCCCACGTCCGCAAGCACCTTGAGCTCCAGCTTGAGGTCAGCTTCCTCTCCCGGCTCACCCAGCGTGAATTGCCGGGGCGTGCGGTTTGTGCTGGATTTGAAGTGCAGATTGCCCAGTCCCCCCGTGCCGCCTTTTGCCAGCAGGATTTTTTGATCATGCTGAGCCAGGTCGGCCACCAGCTCTCCTGTGGCCTCGTTGGTGACAACGGTGCCAACGGGCATGCGCAATACAATATCCTCGGCGCTTTTTCCGTAGCGATCCGAGCCTTGTCCGTTTTCGCCGTTTTTTGCCCGGTGGATACGGGCAAACCGGTAATCAACCAATGTATTTATGTTGCGGTCAGCCACCGCATAAATGCTGCCGCCGCGCCCTCCGTCCCCTCCGGACGGGCCGCCTTTCGGAATGTATTTTTCCCGGCGGAAAGCTGCGACGCCATTCCCGCCTTTTCCAGCGATTACATGGATGATCGCTTCATCAATATATTTCATGAGATCGATTTGCCGCGTGATGCAAACAAAAAAGCCCTATCGGGCTGATAGGGCTTTTCCTGAGAAATCCCGGTGAATCAAGCCGGAATAATGCTCACTGTCTTGCGCTGCGGCAACCCTTTTACCGTGAAGTTTACCCTGCCGTCCACCTTCGCGAACAGGGTGTGATCCTTGCCCATTCCGACGTTCTCGCCCGGATGAACCCTTGTGCCCCGCTGGCGGATGATGATGCTGCCAGCCGGAATCAATTCACCGCCAAAGCGCTTCACGCCAAGGCGTTTGGAATTGGAATCCCGCCCGTTGCGGGAACTGCCGCCTGCTTTTTTATGTGCCATGCCAGACTCTCCTTATACCGAAATATCGGTAATCTGAATTTCGGTGTAGTTCTGCCGGTGCCCCTGCTGTTTCCGATAGTGTTTGCGCCGGCGCATCTTGAAAATGCGGATTTTGTCATGCCTGCCTTGTTCCAGTACGGTTGCCTTGACAGAAGCCCCGCTCAGCAAGGGTTTTCCCAATGAAATATTGTCGCCATCGGCAACCATCAATACCTGGTCGATCAGGAGTTCGCTACCGATTTCTGCCGGTACCTGTTCTATTTTGAGCTTTAACCCGTTTTCGACCCGGTACTGCTTCCCGCCGGTTTTTATGACTGCGTACATGATTGGAATCCTGTTTATTGCGCCCGCCAGGGAGCCATGAAAAGAAGTAGACGCGGATTATACAGAGTCACCCACTCAAGGTAAAGGTCTGTTGTGGATGAGTTTTATGGCGCAATCCGAGTTTTGCCCGTTTTCGAGCTTGACACGTTGGCGGCGACATTTCTACCATGGCAGCTTTTTTGCAGGAACCTCCGTGTCAATTGAACGTATCAGAAGCCTGATTGCCCAGGATATGGGCAGGGTGGATACCGTAATTCGTGAAAAACTCCATTCGGAGGTCGTGCTCATCCGGCAGGTAAGCGAATATATCATCAACAGCGGCGGGAAGCGTCTGCGGCCCGCCTTGGTGATCTTGTCCGCCGGCGCGTTCGGCTACACCGGACAATACCATTACAATCTTGCAGCCATCGTGGAATTCATCCATACGGCAACCCTTCTGCATGACGATGTCGTGGATGCCTCCGAACTGAGGCGAAGCAAGGCGACTGCAAATGCCCTTTTCGGAAATGCCGCGAGTGTATTGGTCGGAGATTTTCTGTATTCCCGTGCATTCCAGATGATGGTCGAAGTGGACAATATGCGTGTCATGCGGGTGCTGGCCGATGCGACCAACACGATTGCCGAAGGCGAGGTGTTGCAACTGCTCAATGTTCGCGATCCGGACGTTGATGAGGAAAATTACCTGCGCGTGATCCGCTACAAGACCGCGAAGCTGTTCGAAGCCGCAACGCGGCTCGGTGCGATCCTCGGTAATGCCACCCCGGCGGAGGAAGAAGCGATGGCCGTATATGGCATGCATCTCGGCACCGCGTTCCAGCTCACCGATGACATGCTGGATTATTCCGGGGATTATCACGAAACCGGCAAGAATCTGGGTGATGACCTGGCGGAAGGCAAGCCCACCCTGCCGTTGATCTATGCCATGAAAACAGGATCGAGCGCCCAGGCGGAGATCATACGCAACGCTATCGAGCAGGGGGGCGAGGGAGGCTTTCAGCCCGTGCTGGAAGTTATCCAGCAGACCGGCGCGCTGGATTATGCCAGACAGCGGGCGCAAGCCGAATCGGAGACGGCCTCCAATATGATTTCCTCGCTGCCGGATTCAGACTACAAGCAATGCCTGCTGGATCTGAGCACCTTTGCGGTGGCGAGAAATTATTAATCCCGGTGCAAACACTCCGGCAATTCCAAATCGTATCCCGCAATTATCTTTAGCACTTGCTATTGACCTCTCTCCTGTTGATGTATATCCTGTATATACATTGATTGGAGGGAAGAGATGCTGACGCGGATTTTCAAGAGCGGTAACTCATTGGCAGTACGTATACCAAAGGAGTTGGGTTTTGACGAAGCCGGCCGGGAGGTGGAGATCGAGCGGCAAGGGGATGCTATCGTTATACGACCTGTTCAGAAAAGATCCCTGGCGGGACTGATGGATAAATTTGCCGCTTTTCCCTCGGATTTCATGAATGAGGGAAGAGGTTTCCATGAAGAAAAAGAGCGGCAAGGCTGGTAAGCCATGCGCTACATGTTCGATACGAACATATGCATCTATCTCATGCGCCGCCATCCGCCGGAAGTGGCAAAACGTTTTGCATTGATGGGCCATGGCGATATCGTGATATCTGCCATATCTTTCGCCGAACTTCGTTATGGCGTCGAGTGTCGGCCTGAAAGCGGCGATATGGCGGAACGAGCATTGGCTGCGTTAATTCAGGATATTCCTGTTCTGCCATTCGAGACTAACGCTGCGGTTAATTATGGCGTCCTTCGCAATGCGGTTCGCAGTCGCCGATGCGACGCGCTGGATCGTCTCATTGCCGCCCATGCCGCCAGCCTATCCTTGACCCTGGTTACAAACAACGAGGCAGACTTCCTGGATTATCCGGGGCTTGTTGTCGAGAACTGGATCGGCTCTGATTGTTGATGACCTGATGAGCGGACGATGTCGTCATATCTCCATTCTTCATGGGTTTAATGCTATTAATGTTATTTGGCTACGAAACGCTTCGCAAAGGGATTACACAATTTTGCATTTGCCCGAAAATCTCTTCCTGCGTACAATTGCAGCCCACGTGCCTGGCATGAATTGCTCCAGGCATCGCAAGTATCAAAATCGGTTTTTCGGGGTGTAGCTCAGCCTGGTAGAGTACTGCGTTCGGGACGCAGGAGTCGGAGGTTCGAATCCTCTCACCCCGACCATTCGGTTTGTTCACATTGGCGTTTTCGACTGCTTTTATCTGGAAACGCCGTCATATGCGGAATATCTGCCTCATTCATTCCTGACTGTATGCAAACGGGGCAGGTTTGACCCTCTCTAGAAGTCTGAAAGTGCAGAGAGAGCCAGGGAGAGAAGAAACAGGTCAATCGAGCCAGTTCCCCTTTCCCATAGGTGAGAGAGGGGTCAGGGGAGAGAGTGGATTTGAGGGATTTTTTATCTCCCTCAATCTCCCTCAGCTTGCGTGCCATTGCATAAGCGGTAGAATGCCGTACATGTCATTTAACCGCTTGCCGCCGGTTTCGATACCGCAACGGAGATTCCAGCTTGGGTAGAATCCTGTTCTTCACCCTTATTGTCCTTCTCTTTTTCTGGGTAATAAGGAGCTACCGCCGCGCTCTCAAAAAACGTGAGGAGATGCATAAACAGCCTCGATCTCTCGAAGGCGAGGATATGGTCCGATGTGTTTACTGCGGCGTCCATTTGCCCAGAAGCGAGAGTATTACTTCGGAAGGCAATTTTTTTTGCAGTGACGAGCATCGGCGGCTGCATCTGCAATCCGAATCGTGAACCCGACAGTGCAAATGGGCTGCAGCCGTCAAAATGACGCAGCCGGCAGCGCCCGACAGGATGACTGCCTCATGCAGATCGACGCCACGGGATGTGTGAACGGCATCCGCTTCATCGCTTCGCCCAATTGCGACGAACGCCCCGCCGGGTGTGCAATCAGTCTGCTCGTGATTCACAACATCAGCCTTCCCCCCGATGAGTTTGGCGGGGACGGCGTAGCCGAGTTATTCACCAACAGGCTTGATCCGGAAGCCCACCCCTACTACCGCGCCATTCACGGACTCAGGGTTTCCAGCCACTTTTATATCCGCCGGACGGGGGAGATCGTTCAATTCGTCCCGTGCGAAAAACGCGCCTGGCACGCGGGGGAGTCCTGCTGGCAGGGCAGGGGCCGGTGCAATGACTTTTCCATCGGTATTGAACTCGAGGGCAGCGATTCGCAGCCTTTTACCGATTCTCAATACCGGGCGCTGATCGAGCTCACGCTGGCGCTGCAAAAGGCATATCCCGTCGGGCACATCGCAGGGCATTCCGATATTGCGCCGGATCGCAAGACCGATCCCGGCCCTTGTTTCGACTGGGAGCGGTATCACGCAGCGCTTGCTGCCTCGCGTTAAGCCTTATCCGAGCCTGACGTAGACTCTCGGTTAAGCATCAGAAGGAAGAACTCATCCTGTCATCTGGATGAGGCGCGCGCTTTTTCCCTGGTCGCGGCAGAACTATTTCCCCGTGAATTGACGCCATCCGAAAAAATTCCCTGGCTTCGCAAATAATCCTCGTAGTTGCCCTTGAAGTCGACGACTCCCTCCGGCTTCATTTCAACGATGCGTGTTGCGAGAGACGACACAAATTCGCGGTCGTGGGAAACGAAAATCAGCGTGCCTGCATATTTTTCCAGGGCTGCATTAAGCGATTCGATGGATTCCATGTCGAGATGATTGGTGGGTTCGTCCATCAGCAATACATTGTTTCTTTGCAGCATGAGCTTGCCGAACAGCATGCGTCCTTCCTCTCCGCCGGAAATGACATTCACCGATTTTCTGACTTCATCACCCGAAAACAGCAATCTGCCAAGCACACTCCGTACCGCCTGGTCGTCATCGTGCTCACCGCGCCACTGCGTCATCCATTCGGTAAGCGATATATCGTTGTCGAAGTCCGCGGCATGGTCCTGGGCAAAATAGCCAGGACGCGCTTTCTCCGCCCATTTCACTTCTCCCGCATCAGGCGGCAGATCGCCGGCAAGGCAGCGCAGCAAGGTCGTCTTGCCAATGCCGTTCGGACCGATAATCGCAATTTTTTCGCCTGCTTCCACATTCATGCTGAATTTGTGGAACAGCGGTTTTTGCATTCCGGCAAAACCTTTGGTGATGCTTTGCACTGATACCGCCAAGCGGTGCAGCTTCTCGCGCTCGTCCATGTCCAGGCGGATGTATGGATATTGCCGGCTCGAAGGTTTCACATCTTCCAGCTTTATTTTTTCGATCTGGCGGGCACGGCTGGTCGCCTGCCGTGCTTTGGAGGCGTTGGCGGAAAAGCGGCTCACGAACGACTGTAATTCGGCAATCTGGGCTTTTTTCTTCGCGTTGTCGGCCAGCATGCGCTCCCGCACCTGGGTGGAGGCGAGCATGTAGTCATCGTAATTTCCCGGATAGATGCGTATTTCGCCATAATCCAGGTCAGCCATGTGAGTACATACGCTGTTCAGGAAATGCCGGTCATGCGAAATGATGACAATCGTGCTTCTGCTGGTATTGATGACATCTTCCAGCCAGCGGATGGTATTGATATCGAGATTATTGGTGGGTTCGTCCAGGAGCAGGATATCCGGATCGGCAAACAGCGCCTGGGCAAGCAGTATGCGCAGTTTGAAGCCGGGCGCCACAGCGCTCATCAGTCCCTGATGTTGCGGCAGCGGTATGCCCACGCCGAGCAGCAGTTCTCCCGCGCGCGCCTCGGCGGAATAGCCATCCAGTTCAGCGAATCGCGCCTCCAGTTCCGCGGCGCGCATGTAGTCATCTTCCGTCGCATCGGGATTGGCATAAATTGCGTCGCGTTCTTCCTTTACGCGCCACAGTTCTTCATGCCCCATCATCACCGTATCGATTACGAGACAGTTTTCGAAAGCGAACTGGTCCTGGCGCAATTTTCCCACGCGCTCACCCGCATCTACACTGACATTACCGGAAGTAGGCTCCAGATCGCCCCCCAGGATTTTCATGAAGGTCGATTTCCCGCACCCGTTGGCGCCGATCAATCCGTAACGATTGCCCTCGCCGAACTTGACCGAGACATTCTCGAACAGGGGTTTTGCCCCAAACTGCATGGTGATGTTGGCTGTTGTAATCAACGTATTTTCCTCACTCTGTCCCCGAGAAGGGGCTAGAAAAAACCTTCCATTATACGTTTCCTGCACCGGAAACGGAACAGGATCCTCCATGGAGGGGCAAGCAGGAATCCGGTAAAACAGGGCTTGCAGACATTCCGGCTTACCGAGAGATTCCTCGGTTTTCACCTGATCCTGTATCATTACCGTTTCGGCTTAAACCGGTGTTTTATGAAGATTACATTTCTGGATTTCGAGCAGCCGATTGCTGAGCTTGAAGCAAAAATAGAAGAATTGCGCTTTGCCCAGGATGACTCGGCGGTCGATATTTCAGCCGAAATCCTGCGCCTGCAAAAGAAAAGCCAGTCCCTCACCGACAGCATATACGGGAAGCTCGCGCCCTGGCAGATTTCACAAGTGGCGCGCCATCCGCAGCGCCCCTATACGCTCGATTACATTCAGAATCTTTTCACGGATTTCGAAGAACTCCACGGCGATCGCGGCTTTGCCGATGACCATGCCATAATAGGCGGGTTGGCGCGTTTTAACGGCCAGCCGGTCATGGTGATCGGACACCAGAAAGGGCGGGACACCAAGGAAAAAATCTATCGTAATTTTGGCATGCCCATGCCCGAGGGATACCGCAAGGCGTTGCGCCTGATGCGCCTGGCGGAAAAATTCTGCATTCCGCTGTTCACGTTCATCGATACGCCAGGCGCATATCCCGGCATTGGGGCGGAAGAACGCGGCCAGTCAGAGGCGATTGGACGCAACCTGTATGTAATGGCGGAGCTGAAAGTGCCCGTGATCTGTACTGTTATCGGGGAGGGCGGGTCGGGCGGGGCACTGGCGGTGGCGGTGGGCGACGCAATCCAGATGCTGCAATATGCAACCTACTCCGTCATTTCTCCCGAAGGCTGCGCCTCCATCCTCTGGAAAAGCGCCGACAAGGCGCCCGAAGCTGCCGAGATCATGGGAATTACGGCGCAGCGCCTCAAAAGCCTGGGCCTGATAGACATGATCATCAGCGAGCCCTCCGGAGGCGCGCATCGTGATCATCCCGCGACCATGCAAGCCGTAAGGAAAGCCCTACAGGACTCGCTCAAGCTCCTGCAGGACTATTCCATCGAAACGTTGCTGGAGAAACGCTTTGAGCGGCTGATGGGATATGGCAAGTTCAAGGAAGTCAAAGTCAGATAATATTTCGCGCAGGGCGCAGCACGTATTGCATAAGGAGGTCCAAACCGGCGGTCATCTGACCGTTGCATTGAGCGGGGGAGTGGATTCCGCAGTGCTGCTGCACCTGCTGGTCCCGCTTGCCTCGCAAATGCAGTTCCCGCTCTCCGCCGTTCATGTCAACCACGGCATCAGCCCCAATGCGGACAAATGGAGTGAATTCTGCCGAAACCTGTGCCAGTCCCGAAACATTCCCCTTGAAATTGCCAGGGTAAAAGTCACGCGCGCGCCAGGAACCAGCCTGGAGGCCGCGGCGCGTGAAGAACGCTATCGCATCTTTCGAAATCTCCAGACCGATTACGTAGTGCTGGCCCAGCATCTGGACGACCAGGCAGAAACGCTGCTGCTGCAATTGCTGCGCGGCGCAGGAGTAAAGGGTCTGGGTGCGATGCCGGTTGTGAGAACCCTGCGCAAAGAAATGGACGAGCAAGTCTCGATAGACTCCATCCCCGCACTTGAGCAGAGGCCGAAGCTGCTTCGGCCTCTGCTCGATGTTTCGCGGCGGGAGATCGAGGACTATGCGAGAGAGCATGCCTTGCAATGGATTACCGATGAAAGCAACGACGAGGTATCTTTCGATCGGAATTTTCTGCGCCACGCGCTTTTTCCACTCCTGGAAAAACGCTTTCCCGCTTATCGTACGACTTTCCTGCGCGCCAGCCGCCATATGGCAGAGGCGTCCGCCTTACTGGATGAATTGGCCGAAGTCGATAGCGCGCAATGTGCGGTGCCTGGAAAACTCCATGTCGAAGACCTGCGGAAACTGGGTTTTCCGCGTGCCCGGAACCTGCTGCGCTACACGCTGGCGCAGCATGCCGTCATACTGCCCAGTACCGTAAAGCTTGAAGAAATCCTGCGGCAATTGCTCTCCGTACGCCCCGATACCAAACTGCATATCGTTTTCGGGAGTACAGAAATCCGGTGCTTCAGAGGCCGGATACATATACGAAAAGCCCAAACGATAGTTCAGGCAATTCCCGAGGCTCGCTGGCACCTGGTCTGGCGAGGAGAAGAGCAGCTTCCCCTTCCCGAGCTTGGCGGAACCCTCCGGTTTGCGCACTGTACAGGCGCAGGGATCAGCCTGCAAAAAATCAACGAGCAGCCCCTGATGATCCGCCTGCGCCAGGGCGGGGAGCGCCTGCGTCCAGACTGCAACCGTCCGTGCCGCAGCCTTAAAAACCTGCTGCGGGAGGCATCGCTTCCACCCTGGCAACGGCAAAGGCTGCCGCTGATATTCAGCGGAGAGCAACTGGTTTGTGTACCGGGAATCGGAGTGGAGTGTGACTTTCAGGCAGCGGACGACGGGCAGGGTCTGGTGGTGGAGTGGCAGGCAAATCCAGGCCTGCCATGGGGAGGATGCGAGATTCCTTATTCAGCCTGATAAAAGAAGAAAGAGCTTTCACAAACTGGTCATTCCAGGCTTGATCCGGAATCCATTTCGTTGGCTCCTGTCGTGTATGAAGCCCCTCCGGGTTGCGTACGTCAAGTTGTGCAGATATGCTCGGGCATGAGGTAGAGGGTCAAGGTCTGGCCGATATTCCGCTGCCTGCGGCAGGGGAGCCAGCGGCGCGCTATCCGTTTCCTGTTCATCGAATCCGTGACCTTCTTCTCTTCTGAACGCTTTGCTCATATCCTCCATAGTCTTCGGGAAAATGGTTCAGGATTAGACATCTGGTTACGAATGATTCCAGATGCCCGGCATTAAATGATGTCTTCAATGGAAACTGTCGATGAATTATTTCCAATCATTACCGCGAGTGCGGCTCGAGGGCGGATGACATGAAAAGCAGCGAATCGGGACACCCTTTACCTTTTTGGCATTACCTTTCCACAGCGCCCCATCGTCCCATGTTCCTCGCGGGAACGCTGCAAGGCGTCCTGACGCTTGCCTGGTGGGTATTCGATCTCGCTACCCGGAGCGGGGGAACAGGGGGATTGACCTGGCTTGTTCCTCCGGCATGGGCTCATGCCTTCCTGATGGTCTACGGCTTTTTTCCGTTTTTTATTTTCGGGTTTCTGTTCACTACCTTTCCAAACTGGATGAACGGTGAAAAGATCAAGCCGCGGTATTTCATCAGTTCATGCCTGTTGATGGCGACGGGCAATGCCCTTTTCTACGCGGGACTCGTAACCGGCAAGACAATCCTGGCAACCGGTGTGATCCTGTTGCTCGCGGGCTTCAGCGTGGGAATCTTCGCGCTTCTGCGAGTGCTGCTTCAAGCGGAGAAGCAGGATAAGCGGCACCCCATCGCATCAGCTGGCGGATTGCTGGGCGGTTGGCTGGGCATATTCTCCTACCTTCTCTGGCTGTTGTCGGACGATTCCATGCATCGCGAATTTTCCCGCGCAGCGGGCATCTGGTTCTTCATTTTGCCGATTATATTGGCCGTCAGCCATCGCATGATTCCATTTTTTTCCAGCCGTGTGCTGGAGAATTATGCCGTCGTGCGCCCTTACTGGATACTCTGGTTGATGATCGCCTGCTCGGCCGGGCACGGCATCCTGCAATTGCCGGGGACTGGATCCAGCTATACCTGGCTGCTGGATTTCCCGCTTGCGATGTCTGCCGCCTATCTATCCTTCACCTGGGGATTGCTGCGCAGCTTTCGCATCCACCTCCTGGCAGTGCTGCATATCGCCTTTGCCTGGCTGCCCATCGGCATGCTGCTGCATGGCTCGCAAAGCCTCGTGCTGTTCATGAGTGGCGGAATGTCCTGGATAATGGGTCTGGCTCCGTTGCACGCTCTCGGCATCGGCTATTTCGCCGGGATGGTGCTTGGCATGGCTTCGCGCGTCACGCTCGGGCATTCCGGGCGTCCGCTGGCGATGGATGAAGTCACCTGGAAAATCTTCCTCGCCTTTCAGCTTGCAACGCTTTTCCGCGTGCTGCCCGATGTTCTTGCCGCAATCTTTCCGCAGGTTGCCCCGCTGGCTCCCGGCTTGTACCTCCTCGCAGGATTGGCCTGGCTGATCTGCTTCACGCTCTGGGCCTTTCGTTTTGCGCCCATTTACTGGCGCCCCCGCATCGACGGCAAACCGGGCTGAAGAAAGGCAGCGGGATCCTGTCCGGCACCTTACCCGGGAACCTCATATAACCTCTTGTTCTTATACAAATTGAATTACCATCAATTATGCTGATCGCGACGTGAACCGGGCTCATTGCCGCTTCCCCTGGCGCGGACTACCTGTCGAATATACTGATTTCCCTGCCAGAATGCCCCTCACCACAATTCAAATACCAGCACCTCCGCTTTTTGACCCTGGTCGAGAACCAGACGGTCCTCATTGGTAAGCATGGCCCCATCTCCCGGTTCAAGCGCATGGCCATTCAGTGATACACGGCCGCGCGCGACGTGGATATAAACGTCATTGCCTGAGCCGATACTCTGTTCAATTCGCTCGTCCCCATCCACCAGCGCAGCGAACATCCTCGCATCGGTCTGTATTTTTACAGAGCCATCGACGCCATCCGGCGAGGCAACCAGGCGCAGCTTTCCACGCTTTTCCGCTTCATCGAAGTATTTCTCTTCATAGCCGGGCGGAATACCCGTCTTGTTGGGCAGAAACCAGATTTGCAGGAAATGGACTCTTTCACTTTGTGACCCATTGAATTCGCTATGCCGCACGCCAGTGCCCGCACTCATGCGCTGTACGCTGCCGGGGCGGATCACTGAACCGCCCCCGGTGCTGTCCTTGTGTGCCAGCGCGCCTTCCAGCACGTAGCTGACAATCTCCATGTCGCGGTGCCCGTGCGTGCCAAAACCCCGCCCCGGCTGGACAGTGTCGTCATTGATCACTCGCAACGAACGAAATTGCGTATGCTCAGGATCGTAATAATCCGCGAAAGAAAAGCTGTGCCAGGAATTCAGCCAGCCGTGGTCGGCATGACCCCGCTCATGGGCGCGACGCAGTTCGATCATATAAATGCTCCTTTCAGCGAGATGGAAAAAGGGGGACTATCCGGTACGGCAATTTATGCGGCAGTTTCCTCTTTATGCCTGAGCCATGTCTTCCGTCGCCGCGGTACTGTCGGTTGACGCTGTCGGCGCACCGCCGATGAAATGCGAAACGCGCGGTGCTTCGGCGCCTTTATGAAAGCGGTTGACGTTTTCCTGCACTCGCTGGTCCTCACGGGTAACGCGTGCATGCTGGCGTAAATGATCCAGCCAGGAGGCGTGCTGGAAGAATTCGATATAACGCCCCGGCTTCTCGAGATCCTCAAAGACTCCCCAGGCAAACGCCCCATCGCGCCGGCGCGATGCTCCCAGGGAGCGGATTGCTTCCAGGAAGGCTCGCCGCTGATCCAGCGCAATCTCATATTCGACAGTGACCAGCACCGGTCCCCGGCGCAAGTCGGGTTCTTCCATTGCCGGAGGATGTGGCTGCCAATGGTATGAAGGGGCAAGATCCGGGGCCTCCCGGGAGCCCAGGCTGAAATTGCGAACAGCCAGCGCTGCCACCATCGTCCCGGCCGAGGATAGCAGGAGTGCGGTGGGAACGGTAGTGCTGGCGGCAACCCAGCCCCAAAAGAGGCTTCCCAATGCCAGGCCTGCGGAGAAGACCATGATATAGAGAGACAGTGCGCGCCCCCGGACCCAGGCAGGAACAGCGGTCTGTGCGGTAACCTGCAGCGACCAGAGCACGCCAACCCATGCTGCGCCCGAAAGCGTCATGATGGCGTAAAGCATCTCTTCGCTCTGCAGCGTTGCCAGCGCCATGATCGTTGCCGCATAAATCAGGCTTGCCCCCAGCACCAGGCGATCGCGGGAGACAAGCTCATGCAGCCGGGGCAGAACAAGGATACCGCAAATCGCCCCGATACCGACGAAGGAGAGCAAGAGCCCATAAGTCCCGGGGCCCCCGCCCAACTCGACTCGCGCAATCAGCGGAAGCAATGCCCATCCCGAGGCTGCGAAGAGAATAAAAGCCGTGGTGCGAATCAGCACCGCACGGAAAGGCGATGCTATATGTGCATAGCGCACCCCGGCGCGCAACGCCTGAAAGAAGCGTTCGGGCGGCAATGATCGTTCGTCCGGTTCGCGCTTCCACTGCCACAGCACGACGATCATGCCTATGAATGAGAGTGCGTTCAGGCCATAGGCGGCCCATGCGCCGACCTGGGCCAGCAGCACGCCGGCAATGGCGGGCCCGAGGGAACGCGACAGATTCATCGACAACGAGCTCAATGCAACCGCTTCCGGCAGCATATTCCGGGGAACGAGTTCGGGAGCAGTGACGTTCAGCGCAGGGGTCGCCAGTGATGCGCCAATGCCGAGAGCGAAGGTCAGAATCAACAGGTTCCAGATATCGATCTGATCGGTGGCAGCAAGCACGGTGAGCATTGTCGCCGCCGCCGCCATCCATATTTGCGTGAAGAGAAGATAACGCCGCCGGTCCACGATATCGGTCAGCGCACCGGCAGCCAGCGCGAACAGTACCATGGGTAACGAAGTGGCCGCCTGCACCAGAGACACCATCACCGGTGAAGGGGAGAGATCGGTCATTACCCAGGCCGAGGAAACTCCGTTTATCCAGGTGCCGACGTTGGACGCGAGTGCGGCGAACCAGAAAGCGCGAAACAGCGGTACCTTGAGCGGACCGTATATGCCCGCATGCGAACTGCCCGAGACGGCCTCACCTGCGTTTTTGTTCATCATGAAATCCGGTTTTCAGGGGCGCTTTTTAGAGGAAGCTCGCATCAGCTGCTGGATTTGCATCGGCTTCCCGCAACCAGAGGATTAGCGCGGGCGGCAGGGCCGCGCACTCTTCCGATCTGCCCTGATTCCTCCCGAAGGAAGAACCTTCATCGTATAGTTTTTTTATTATCTGCGCAGTTATATATAGGTGATTTGGTTTGCAAATCAAGCTGTATTCCAGCACATTTTTTGAGATCACGCACCCGAGGAAGAATGGAACAACGTGATATAGACATATCTTTTCCAGAAAATGGAAAGCAGGCAGCAGCTGGATAATTGCTGAGCAGATAAGCCGCCTGAGGATGACGGCGCTTGAAGATGATGGCAACGGTGCGCGAAAAAATGTTACCCGGATTATTTCATGCGGCCCGCAGACAGGGCATCTGCATCTATGTACTTCAATCCGAATAATAAGTTTGTTTAATTGATAAATCGATGGAGATTGAGATGCAGCAAAAGATTTTATCCGGCTTTTTTCTCCTGCTTCTTGCGTTTGCCTCAGAACTCCTTGCGCAACAAGCCTATGAGGATGAGCCTGACATGACGCCGGTGGCCGCGCCATCCAGGGTCAGAATTGAGATCAACAAGAAATATCTCGAGGTTTGCGAAGCAGAGCTGGGGCCGTTTCCGCAGGAAACCATCCACTGTCCGGATGCAGTACTGATTCCGACCGAGCGCACGCTTGCCGGCGGCAAAGTGATCGAGCTGGGTGACGATCTGCCGGAGAGCATTCCCCGGTTCCGCAATCTCGAAACCGGGCAGCTCAAGTTGAATGCCGATACCCCGTTATTCGATGACATCACCTCCTGCGACAAGCCCAGCGGGATTTTTCGGGACATGCGTAATGCGGGCTGTGTCCCAGGCAATCGCATCAAACACCTGACAAATCAGATCAAGGGCGGGCAAACCGTCGACTGGGTCTACATATGCCGGAAAAATAGCAATTTTTCGAAGCAGGGCGATCATTACAATGAACTGGGCCTGATCGGTTACAACCGGCATACGGGTAAAACCTGTTATTTTGCCGGACAGCCGACGCAAACCCTCAAGGTCAATGGGAAATGGAAGGTCATCGAGAAGAACGATGAAGGTGAGACGGTCGAAACTATCAGAACGGAAGCGTATGTCGCTCTGATTCCGGGGGAAAAGATTCCTGCGCCAGGCTTCAGTAAATTCGATGAAAAAATGGTGGTCCACTGGTCGGTGCCGACCTTTGGCGGCTGCACTCGTTGTCATTCCAACGGTCCGTTCATTCGCTATCCATTCAATGAGCCGGTCTGCCTGGTTGCCGGCAGCTCTGCCAACTGTCTCAGAAGTTTTTCCAGCAACGAGGCTTGCGGCAAATATCTCGAACAAATCTATGCGCGTGGCGACCGTATCAAATATCAGTGCAGGGTTCTGAAACCACACCGCCAGCCGGGAATGCTGTACTCGGTGGTTTCTCCTTTTGATGGAGACGGTACGCTCAACAAATTTTTACTGGCGATGAGCGAAGCCGACAAAAAAGATAAATATTATGAAGATCTGATGCAGTATCCCTGGGAAAAGCCCAGGCGTCTGGTCAGTCCCGAGGCGAAAGCGTGCGCGCAATGCCATGCACTCGGAAATGGTGTCTACGCCACTTTTGTCAATTCCCTGTTTTCCGTCCATAGCCTGAAGGATGAAAAATTTCATCCCATGGTTGGCGAAAACTGGCGCGCCCGTTTATTTTTGTCGAATGTTTCCGAGACTCAGCGCAGCGATAGCGCGCACGATAAAAAGATAAAGAGCGAAGGCATCCTGCCGATCAGGGTCAGCGCCAAATCGATCAAGGAAGAGAACGAATTGCGGGAAAAACTATCGCTCGGACACTATCAGACGGCCTTGCAAAAGATCAATGAGTGCGACCGGCAGCCGGGAAATTGCCAATGGGACGATCACTGGACGATGGAGCGGGTCAGAAGGGAACCGTTCAAATATCTGCAGGAACATTGCAGCTATTGCCACACACCGGAAATGGCCAAGCCGGTTTTAATGACCGAAGCTGATTTCAAGCACCCCGATCTGGTCGACAAAATCATAGGCCGCCTGCACGAACCGACCAATCCGATGCCCCCCAGCGGGCAACTGCCGGGTTCGGTGTTAAATGTCTTGTCCGACTATCTGCGCACAGCAAATAATTAAAGGATGCAATCATGAGCGAGGAATTGAAAAAAAGCATAGCGGCCAGCATCGAAAACACCCGTTTCGATATTTTGCAGATGATCGAACTGGGACGTCAGCTTATCGACTATCCCGATGAGATGCATCACGGGCCGGTAGTATCCATGGGGGTGCCGAAGGATACGCTGCCCAGATGGAACGATATCCAGATTCTGACAGCGCAGCTTCATAAAAAACCGTTAATGGATGATGTGCCGGTGGATACCCGGCTGGTGATCGGTCCGCGCGCCCAAAAACCCCTGGTTCTGGATATCCCGCTGCTGGTCGCAGATATGAGTTATGGCGCGCTGTCGAAAAGAGCCAAGCAGGCATTGTCAAAGGGCGCCGATCTGGCCGGCACCGCGATCTGTTCAGGTGAGGGCGGTATTCTGAGAGATGAACTCGACTTGAATCAGAGCTATATGTTCGAATTGGGCAGCGCGCGCAACGGCCTGAAGAAAAACAGCGACTTGAGTCAGTTCGCGAAGGATTTTAAAGGCAAAGTCAGGGCGTTTCACTTCAAGGGCGGGCAGGCGGCCAAGACCGGCACAGGCGGGCATTTGCCGGGAGGCAAGGTCACGGAGGAGATTGCCAGGGCACGCCAGATTGAAGTCGGCAAGGATGCGATCTCCCCATCCACTTTTGCCGATTTCCACACACCCCGCGATTTTGCTGATTTTGCCGATCAGATCCGCGACCGGATGGACGGCATTCCGATTGGTTTCAAGATAAGCGCAAACCATATCGAGGCTGACATACGCTTTGCGCTCGATGCCGGGGCCGACTACATCATTCTCGACGGACGAGGTGGCAGTACCGGCGCTGCACCGGCGATTTTCCGGGATCATATTTCAGTGCCAACGATCGCCGCGTTAGCGCGGGCGAGAAAATTTCTCGACGCCGCCGGCCATGAGAAAGGCGCAAAGAATAGCGTGACCCTGATCATCACCGGCGGTTTGCGCACCCCCTCCGATTTCATCAAGGCGTTAGCCTTGGGGGCCGACGGAATCGCGCTGGCCAACAGCGCGCTGCAGGCAATTGGCTGTACCGGTGCGCGCATCTGCTACTCCGGCGATTGCCCTGCCGGCATAGCAACCCATGCCCAGCACCTGGTCAACAAGATCGACATCGACGCCAGGGCGCGTGATCTGGCGCTGTTTTTCACCGGCACCGTGCACTTGATGAAGATCATGACAAGGGCCTGCGGCTATCATTCCCTGCGGGAATTTAGCCGGAATGATATTTGCACCTGGAAAGCCGAAATGTCCAGACTGGCCGGAATTCCCTATGCCGGCGTCGATCCCTCAATCCCTGGCCGCCGGAACTGATGCAATCCTTGCGCTGGACGGAACCTGCCGTCTGCTCGATATATCTATGACGTGGTTCGTGGAAATGAAATATATTACTTCGATGATCGAGCTTTCAGGGCAATAACGAATTCCGGTTTCTCACATATGGCTAAATCCAAATCCACTTATGCCTGCACCGAATGCGGCGGCCAGACCTTGAAATGGCAGGGCCAGTGCCCGCATTGCCAGGCATGGAACACGCTGGTCGAGGCAATGAGCGAAAAGGCGACCGCCCGTTTCGCCCCCGTCTCGGAAAGCAGGGAAGTTCAGAGCTTGAGCGAGGTGGAGGCGGAAGAAGAGCAGCGTTATTCCACAGGCTTACTCGAGTTTGATCGCGTGCTCGGCGGGGGCCTCGTGCACGGTGGCGTGGTATTGCTGGGGGGCGATCCGGGAATCGGCAAATCCACGCTGCTGCTCCAGGCGTTATGCAATATGTCTTTGCTGCCGCTTGCGCGAAACGTGTTGTATGTGAGCGGTGAAGAGTCGGCCAGACAAGTGGCGATGCGCGCCAAACGGATGGGGGTCGATGCAAAGGCATTGCATTTGCTGGCTGAAATCCGCCTGGAGCGGATCCAGGAAGTGCTGGCCGAACGCAAGCCTGACGTGGCCGTTATCGATTCCATTCAGACAATTTATTCCGACGCGCTGCAATCCGCACCCGGTTCCGTCGCCCAGGTACGCGAGTGCGCTGCGCAGTTGACGCGGCTCGCCAAGGCCAGCGGTACCAGCATGATTCTGGTGGGGCATGTGACGAAGGAGGGCGCATTGGCCGGTCCGCGCGTACTGGAGCACATGGTGGATACGGTGCTCTATTTCGAAGGCGATACGCATTCGAGTTTTCGCCTGATCCGCGCTTTCAAGAACCGCTTCGGCGCAGTGAATGAACTGGGTGTTTTTGCGATGACCGAGAAAGGCTTGCGGGAGGTGAGCAATCCCTCGGCCCTGTTTCTTTCTCATCACGGCGGCCAGGTCCCGGGCTCCTGCATCATGGTGACACAGGAAGGTACCCGGCCGCTTCTCGTTGAAATCCAGGCCCTGGTGGATGAGGCGCACTCGCCTAACGCTCGACGGCTGAGCGTCGGGCTGGAGCAGAACCGGCTGGCCATGCTGCTCGCGGTTTTGCACCGCCATGCAGGGATTGCCTGTTTCGATCAGGATGTGTTCGTGAATGCGGTGGGCGGCGTGAAAATTACCGAACCGGGCGCCGATCTGGCGGTACTGCTGGCAATCGTTTCCTCCCTCAAGAACCGGCCCTTGCCGGAAAAAACGGTGGTGTTCGGGGAAGTGGGGCTGGCGGGGGAAGTGCGCCCGGTCCAGCGCGGCCTGGAAAGACTGAGGGAAGCCGCCAAGCTGGGTTTTGTGCAGGCCATTGTTCCCAAGGCCAACAAGCCAAAAGCGACACCTTCCGGCATCGAAGTCATTGCAGTGGAGCGAGTGGAGGAGGCGGTTGCAAGAATGCGATGAAGCACTTCACGGGAAGACTCGTTTTCAGAACGTCCGTTATCTTATCTACGGGCAGGCTTGGTGATGACTTCCGGTTTCCGTCACAAGACTCTGAGAAGGTTTCACATTTCGAGGTTCACTTCAATCTTTGACATGCAGCTGGGAATCCTTCATTTTTTTCAAATCCTCGATTATTTCAGCAGAATTGCGCGAAGGGCTGGCGGATAAATAAATTTTAGCGATCCTGCCTTCCGGATCAATGAGGTAGGTATTGCGTTTGGCCAGGCCGATGAGGCTCCATATGGAATCGTAGCGCTTGGCTGTCTCGCCTTTGCTGTCTGCCAGAAGCGGGAAGGGAAGATCATACTTTCTGGCAAAGTCGGCATGGCTTGCGCTATCGTCCACGCTTATGCCGATGACTTCCGCGTCCAGATCCCTCAACTGGTGAATGTCATCACGGAATTTGCATGCCTGCTTGGTGCACCCGGGTGTATCGTCCTTGACATAGAAATACAATGCCAGCCATTTGCCGTGGTAATCCGAGAGCTTGTGGTTTTTGCCATTTTGATCGGGAAGATTGAAATCCGGTGCTGCCTGGCCCACCTTGAGAGGCTCGGCAAGTACGCCCCGGCTTCCAAAAGTCATAATAAGTGTTGCTAACGTTGCAAGCACTCCCAGTACTTTCATGATTTCTCCTTGATATTCAAATCGATCTGGCAATTCGGCATCGCACGATGTTTCTGCGCGCGGGTTGAAACACTTGTGCCCATGCCAGGTCTTCTCTTTTCATGCTGCATGCAGCATATTATGGTTCACTTCCTTGTTTGCATGCAAAGCCCTTCAGTCGAGTTTGGACGAGTAATTGAGCAATAAATTCAAATTATGGATACTGGCCATACTTTCAGTCGGCATGTTGCTGCTTGCCGCAATTGTTCCGCCCATTCCGCAGCCGCCGTCATATCATCATTTCGCCGATAGCCGTGGGTGTTTCGGCATTCCAAACTGTTTTAACGTGATCTCCAATCTTCCCTTTCTCTTCGTGGGCGTCGCAGGGCTGGTATTTCTGCTGAGCTCCCGAGGTTCGCTCGCGGCAAAGGCTTTTACCCTGCCGTCCGAACGCTGGCCTTTCGTGATTTTGTTCCTGAGCGTGGCGCTGGTATGCTTCGGTTCAGCTTACTACCATCTGGTTCCTGACAACGATCGCCTGGTGTGGGACCGGCTACCCATTGCAATCGGCATCATGGCGCTGCTGGCAGCAACACTCAACGACCGCATCGGTCCAGAAGCAGGGACACGCCTTCTGCCTGTCCTGATCGCGATCGGGGCGGGTACCGTACTGAACTGGTACTGGAGTGAGCAGCGCGGGGCGGGCAATCTGAACTTTTACGTAGTCGTGCAGTTCTATTCGTTGCTGGTCATCGTTCTCCTTGGTGTTTTTTTCCGCTCGCGTTACACCCGCGGAGGAGACATCTACGCTGCGCTGGGGCTTTATGGCCTTGGCAAGGTTGCGGAATTCGCGGACCGGCCGATTTATGCCCTCGGACATGCAATCAGTGGACACAGCGTAAAGCATCTGCTAGCTGCTTGTGCTATCTACTGGGTTTTACGCATGCTGAGGAAGCGTGAACCTTTGCAGGGAACAATGGAGGAAGCGGCGTCTCGTTCTTCCGGCCTTCCCTGACGATGTGACAATCCAGTAAAGTCTGGTTAAAGGAAAGAAGGAGAATGAAGTGCATCTTATAGAAGCTTACGAACGGATGGGTGGGGAAACGGTCATCCGTCGTCTGGTGGACCGTTTTTATGACCTGATGGATGAGGATCCCGATTATTACGGCATCCGCAAGCTTCATCCGCAGAATTTGACCAGTTCCCGGGAGAAATTGTTCATGTTCCTCTCAGGTTGGACCGGAGGGCCGGCACTTTATACCGACAAGTATGGCGATCCCCGCCTGCGCAGCCGCCATATGCCTTTTCCTATCGGCGCCGCGGAGCGCGACCAGTGGCTGGGCTGCATGTATCGAGCGATGGTGGATATCGAACTGGAGGAGGCCTTGCGCAAGAAGCTCGCCATGGCGTTCGATCAGACTGCGGACTTCATGCGCAACCAGCCGGAGTAAAATTGACCCGGTGTGCGGCAACCCTCAGCCTTCAGGCCGGGGAAGGATAGCGCGGACGCCGTAGGCGCCCTTTCGACGCAGGGAAGGATTGCGCGAATAGCGGGGCAGGGAAATTCGGCTGCTTTCCCTCCCGCTGGTCCTTCAGAACATGGTTGAAATGTCTACTTCCTGAAATAAGCGCTGGAACCGGTCGTGTTTCCAAATGAATCACGCCTGCCATTCCCTCCGCTAGCGGCTCTGGCGGTTCGGGCATTGCTCGCTGTATCACCCCACGTATCTCGATTACCCGCAGGCGAACGGCCCTGCCCGGCCTTCCAGTCTGCATCGGACCTGTAAGCGTTGCTCCGGTGCGGGACATCGCTGGACCAGGTACGGTTGCGCTTGTGAGTAACACTCGGTAAATTCCTGGATACTCCAGTACCCGCGCCCGTGCGCGGCTTGAATCTCGGTTCGAGACCCGGTACCACGTGAGAGGTTATCCGCTGGCCGGTAAAGCGTTCGATTTTTTTCAGATGGATTCCATCCTTGCTGGAAGCGAATGAAACTGCGATTCCTGACGCGCCCGCGCGCCCTGTCCGCCCGATGCGGTGCACGTAATCTTCGGCGAATTTCGGCAGATCGAAATTGATGACGTGGGTAATACCTGCCACATCGATTCCCCGCGCGGCTACATCGGTCGCCACCAGCACTCTTATGCCGCCCTGGCGCAGCTTTATGAGAGTACGGTTGCGGTCGCGCTGGCTCATGTCCCCGTGCAGGGCGGCTGCTGCATGACCCTGGGCGGAAAGACCGTCGGCAAGCATATCCGCATCCCGTTTGGTGGCGGTAAAAACGATGGCTTGTTTGAGCGCTATATCCCGGAGCAGGTGATCCAGCAACTGGTTTTTGTGGGAAATGTCGTCCACGTAATGCAGCCGTTGTTCGATATTGTTCAACCGGGCCTTGGAAGTGGCTACCTGGATGCGCTTCGGCGAATTCAGCAGACGCGCAGCCACATTATCCATTGCACTGTCCAGGGTGGCTGAAAACAGCAGGGTCTGGCGGGTTGCCGGGGTGGCCGATACGATTTGCTCGACATCCTCTATGAAGCCCATGTCGAGCATGCGGTCGGCCTCGTCCAGCACCAGCATTTCCAGGCGCGAAAAATCGATCCGCCCCCGCTGGATGTGGTCGACCAGCCGCCCTGGAGTGGCCACGAGAATATCGACCATCTGCGAGAGCAGCTTGTTTTGCAGCGGGTAAGGCATACCACCCAGTATGCTCACCACTTTCGCCCGCGGGAGGTATTTCCCATATTTGGCAGTGGCTTCGGATACCTGGAGCGCAAGTTCCCGCGTTGGCGTCAATACCAGCACCCGGGGGCCGCGGCTGCGCACCTGCGAGGGAGAAGCCAGCCGGTGCAGAGCGGGCAACATGAAAGCAGCGGTTTTGCCGGTGCCGGTCTGGGCTGATGCCATGACATCATGCCCTGTCAGCAATTCGGGTATGGCTTGTTCCTGAATGGGAGTAGGGGAGGTATAGCCCGCATCATTGATGGCTTTAAGAATGAGCGGATGGAGATTCAAACTTTCAAAAGACACGTTGTTTTTTCCTGTTGAATGAAAAAGTGTGCATCCTCATGAAAACCCGGTTTCCGTGCCTCAGCCTCTGCTTGAGAGGATCTGCGCCAGAGAATTACGGCAAAACTGTCGAGTTCTGCGCAGGGATGTTTCCGTCCTATTTTGTGGCTGAGTCAGATGACCTGATATTGATTCTTGGATGCGCTCTCAAGCGCGCAAGCAGGACGTACCCTCGAAAACGGACGGGCTTGTTGGTCGGCCAGCGCACATACATAAGAAACCGTTTGAACAACCCGTAAAGGGTTGATCCAGGGTTCCAAACATCGCCGCTAACCACGGTGCCGCCAATTTCCGCTGGAAACTTGAAAATCGAAAAAGCTCTGAAACGGTCAGGAACGATGGACCGAGAAAAGCCGTGATGCTATTAGGGCTTTTCGTCGAAGCGCGGAGTATACAGGAAACTGGAGCCTGTATAGAAATTTTTTATGGGGATAAATGCATGCGCGGCTTGGTTGAGAGTGTGAGATGCCATGCTGGAACAGACCCACACAGACCCGGCGAAGCCCGTTCCAGCGCAGCAGCAGCCACGTAAGGTCAGCATTCGAACCTACATTTTCTCCAGGACTTTGCCGCCTTCCGGGGGAGTAGTCTCGGTGCGAGGAAGCACGGGCCTGGCAGTGATCTGCCGTTTCAGGTTCTCTATCTCGGGTTCATTCAACGTTTCGGCCTGAAGCAGTTCCTCCGCCGTACGGTCGAGCAGCGCGCGGTTGTTTTCCAGTATCCCTATCGCCCGCTCCAGAGCGCCGTCGACAAGCGCACGCACAGTATTGTCAACCGTGTTTGCCGTATCTTCGCTATAGTCCCGGCTTTGCGGCATCGGGATGCCAGGTTGCAGAAACTGCGAACGTTCGCGGTCATACGCAACATTCCCGATTGCCTCGGTCATTCCATAGCGCAGCACCATGGCACGGGCGAGGTCGGTCGCGCGCATGATGTCATCCGAGGCGCCCGTCGATATTTCATCGAATACCACGCGCTCGGCCGCCCGTCCGCCCATCATTACCGCCATTTTATTTTCCAGCTCTGTCCGGGTCATCAGAAACCGGTCTTCGGTCGGCCGTTGCACCGTGTAGCCGAGGGCGCCTATTCCACGTGGAATAATGGAAACCTTGTGTACCGTATCGGTCCCCGGCAAGGCGAGCGCCACCATCGCGTGTCCCAGTTCATGAAACGCGACCACGCGGCGCTCTTCCGGATTGAGCAGGCGGTTGCGCTTCTCCAGGCCGGCCACCACTCGCAAAATGGCGTTATTGAAATCCCCCATTGTCACGGCGGCGCCATTCCTGCGGGTGGCAAGCAGGGCGGCTTCATTGACAAGATTGGCGAGATCGGCGCCCGTAAACCCCGGCGTCAAAGCTGCGATCTGCTCTTTTTTTACGTCAGGATCGAGCTTCACCTTTTTCAGATGTACGGCAAGGATCTGCTCTCGCCCCGGTTTGTCGGGCCGGTCCACCAGCACCTGGCGGTCGAATCGGCCGGCGCGCAACAGGGCGGGATCGAGGATTTCGGGCCGGTTGGTCGCTGCGAGCAGCACCACGCCACTTTTAGGGTCGAAACCGTCAAGCTCGGCCAACAGTTGATTCAGCGTCTGTTCCTTCTCGTCATGACCTCCAAGCCCGTAGGCGCCCCGGGCCCGTCCAAGCGAATCCAGCTCATCGATAAAGATGATGGCGGGAGCCATCTGGCGCGCCTGTTCGAACAGGTCGCGCACACGGGCGGCTCCAACCCCGACAAACATCTCTACGAACTCGGAACCGGAGATCGAGAAGAACGGAACGTTCGCTTCGCCTGCCACGGCACGGGCCAGCAGCGTCTTGCCCGTGCCGGGGGGGCCCACCAGCAGGATACCCTTGGGTACCCGCCCCCCCAGGCGGCTATATCCGGCAGGATCCTTCAAAAAATTGATGACTTCTTCCAGTTCTTCCTTGGCTTCATCCACCCCCGCCACGTCTGCGAAAGTCACCTTGGTTTCTTTCTCCACGAAAACTTTGGCGCGGCTCTTGCCGATCGACATCAGCCCGCCGCTCATGCCGCCCGGATTCATGCGCCGGATGATAAACAGCCATATGCCGAAAAAAATCGCCATCGGCAATAGCCACGACAGCAGATCGCGCATCCAGGTGCTCTGAATCACACCCGTATACGTCACGTGATGCTGATCGAGCTTATCGGCCAGCTCGGGTTCCACCCGGGTGGTCACGAAATCCTTCAATCCGTCGGCACCTTCCCCCTTCAGGGTGCCATAGATATGGTTTTCGGTGATGGCTATCTCCGCAATCTTGTCCTCATCCAGCAGGGTATGAAAGCGGCTGTAAGGGATGGGTTCGACCTTGGTATAACGGGCATACATGCTTTGTATGAGCAGAATGCTGAGCGCCGCAATAATGACGTACCAGAAGTTGATCTGGGTTTTTTTGTCCATGGGAAGTTGGGGCTTTTTATCCTTTTTATCCATCGGATATCCTTGCTCTCGTACTGTTATATTCGTAGACACTCAAATGCCTGACTTTGTTCAGCATTGTATACCGATCTGTAGCGCCGTCTGTAGCCCAAGGGGACATCCATAGGAGGTGGACGGGTGGAGAGAACCTTCTCGGGACTTGCCCGGCAAGGGCTTGACGCCATTGCGCCGCATGCGCTTTACTCAGGAAAACCGCTTATATCGCTGGTCTGCTATTCTTTGATTCTGGCGGTCCGCTTGCGGATGCAAAGATTTTTACCTGGCCCGCAGGTTTATGCAAAGCCTGTCTTTTACTACTGGGCTTTCAAAGTGTTGATGCAGTCCTTCTCGCATTTGCCTGTCTTGAAATTCTTGTTTCCTCTTCTGGCGGATAAAGCGCACCTTTGTCTCGGCATGATCATTTTGCTCATGCTGGGTAACGGTACGGCCGAAGCGGGTCTCTTCGGGGGTTTCTTCGAGGGGTTCTTCGGAGACGATGCTCCACCCCCTTCCATCAGTCTTTCCGCTCCGGAGCCCGTGGCGGATCTGCTGAAGACACATTTCCGCCTGCCGACGGAGCCTCTGGAAGACGAAACGGCGCGCGCTACTTTCATGCGGCGCGCCCAGCGCGAAATCAGCGAACTGCTCGCCACCGAAGGTTATTTCATGCCCAGGATAACATTGCATCTCTCTACATCGGGCGAGGTACCGCAACTGGAAGTCATGCCGGGACCGCGAACAGTGGTTGCCGAGGTCCATATCGAGTTCAAGGGAGACCTGAATATTGATGAGCCTGTGCGGCGTGCACGGATTGAAAAGCTGCGGTCTGCCTGGCCGCTCAAGGAGAGCCAGCCCTTTCGCTCCCCTGCCTGGGAAGAGGCCAAAGCAGTATTGCTATCCAGTGTCGCGGGAGAAGATTATGCCGCGGCACGGATCGAGGAAAGCAAGGCGGAGATAGATCCTGATTCTTCACAGGCCCGATTGATGGTGATAGTGAACTCGGGGCCGGCATTCCGCTTTGGCGATCTCGACGTGAAAGGGCTTAATCGCTATGAACCCTCACTCATAAGCGGCCTTGCGCCATTTAAACCGGGGGATTCTTATCGCCGTGATCAATTACTCTCGTTCCAGACGAAATTGCAGAATCTGCCTCAATTCAGTTCCGCGGCTGTCAATATTCAACCTGACGAAGCAATGCATCAGGCGGCGCCGGTAGAGGCGGTGCTGTCAGAGGCGAAGTCGAAGAGAGTAGGGTTCGGCGCAGGTTACAGTTCGAATACGGGTGCGCGTGGCGAGGTCACTTACATGAATAACGATTTCCTGAATAACGCCTTGAGGCTGAACAGCGGATTGCGTATCGAGCAGAAACGCCAGAGCTTGACGGGCTCAATCGACAGCGTGGCGGATGCGTCGGGAACATGGTTTTCCCTGGGGGCGTCGGCGGATAGAACCTTCATTCAGCAACTGGAAACCATACGCCAGAAAGTCGGCGTCAGTCGCAACCAGCTCCTGGACAAGACCGAAACAAGACTATCATTGAACTGGCAGCGGGAAAACCGGGATCCAAAAGGGGGGCTGGAGCAGATCAATCAGACCTTGGTGCTGGATGGCTATCTGCGCTATCGTTCCGTGGATAATCCGTTATTCCCCAGGGATGGCAGTGTTTCGGAATTGCGCATAGGGGGCGGTAAACGGGAACTGCTGTCCGATCAGGACTTCTTGCGGACCTACGCGAGACATCAGTTCTGGTATCCGGTAGGCAGGCGCGACGTGCTGCTTCTGCGGGGAGAGGTGGGGTACACCTTTGCGCCTTCACGCTTCGGCATTCCCCAGGAGTATCTCTTCAGGGCAGGCGGTATTCAATCCGTTCGCGGATACGCTTTTCAGCGTTTAGGCGTGCGGGAAGGCAGCGCGGTGGTGGGGGGCAGGGTAATGTTTACGGGATCGATCGAATATAATCATTGGCTTACGCGTAATTGGGGCGCTGCCATCTTTACCGATGTGGGGGATGCAGCCGATACCATAGGCGGGCTGAACCCGGCTGTCGGGTACGGTGGAGGGATACGCTGGCGCAGTCCCGTGGGGCCACTGGCGGTGGATATCGCCCGCGGACAGCGGGACGGGAAATTCCGTTTTCATTTTTCGATTGCGGTGGCATTCTGACAGCGCATGATGCCTGCAAGTGAACGGCGGATCCGGCATGTCTTTCCAGGCTTCCACTGGTGGCAGGGGATGCTGCTGGCGGCGATCTTCATCCTCCTCGCATTCGCGGGCTCCGCCCTCTGGCTGGCTACAAGCAACTCGGGCCTCGTCTGGCTCGGGTCGGCCGTGTCTCGCCTGAGCGCGGATAGCATTTCTTTTGAAGGGCTGGAAGGGAAACTGTCCCGATCCGTCAGCGCCCGGCAAGTGCGCTTTTCAGGCGAAAACCTGCTTATCGTCGCACGGGACGTGCAACTGGATTGGGAACCCGGTGCATTGCGGTCAGGCCAGCTCAAGATCATCGCCTTGACAGCGGGGGGGGTGGAAGTGGTTTCGCCTCCTTCCCCCGAACCGGCAACCCCGCCGGATAACCTGGAATTGCCCCTGGCACTGGACGTGCACAAGTTCGAGATCGGCGTCCTCCGTGTGATGCGGGAAAAAGAGGGTGCCCCGGTTTTTCGGGCGCTGGATGTTGCCGTGAAATTGACAAGTGATGGACATGTTCATCAGATTCCGGAACTGCGCGCCATGCTCGACTATGGCCGCCTGACTGCATCAGCCGAACTGAAAGGCGAGAAGCCTTTTCCTCTGGAAGGCCACGTAACCCTGGCAGGGATTGACATTCCCAGAGTCAAAGTGCAACAACCATCCGGTACGCTGACGGAGAAATCGGAAGCACGCATTTCCGCCATCCTTGGCGGCGATCTGGCACGGATCGACGTGAAAATCGAAGGCCAGGGCGCCGGACTGGCAGGGAAGGGAGACGCAAAGCTGCGCCCCTTTGCCCCGTTCGCGGTGGCAGGCCTGCGGTTGTCACTGAGCGGTCTGGATCCTCATGTTTTTTCAGCTACGGCGCCTCAGGCCAGGCTTGAGTTGCAGGCGGATTTGAATGAAAAAATGGCGGGCCAACTCGAAGGCACCCTGACCGTTAAAAACAGCAAGCCTGCCGCTCTGGATGCGGGCGGTTTCCCGGTGCTCGAGGCGCGCGCGGACTCCATATTGTCGGCGGAAGTGCTCCAGTTCCATGACTTGAAACTGCTGCTGCCAGGCGGTGGATCGATCATGGGGGATGTCTTATGGCAACTCAAGCAGGCAAATGGATCGGCGGACTTGCGCATCCGGCAGGTTAACGCGGCAAGGCTGGATACGCGCGTGCGCCCCACGAATGTCAGCGGATCGCTGAGGCTCAGTGGGGATGCGAAGAGCCAGCAGGGAATACTGGCGCTTCATGATCGGAAGCTGGGTGCGGGCGCTCATATGACGCTGGCGGACGACGTGCTGACACTGGAAAAAGTGCGGCTCAGCCATGGGCAATCCATGTTTACCGGCCAGGCCAGGATGGAGTTGAACGGGCAGCGGAATTTTGACCTGGCGGGGAGCTTGCGGCGCTTCGATGTCTCCGCGTTTTTGCAGGCGCCCCGAACCGATCTCAACGCGACCCTCAAACTGGCGGGTAAGCTCGGCTCTGCCGGAACTCGCGGGGAGACGCGCGAATCCGCCCGAAAAGTTTCAGAACCGGCGGGTACGGCTCAATTTGCAATCGCCAACAGTCATGTGGCGGAACAACCGGTATCGGGTAATGGTCGCATCGAGTTTGCAGGGCTCAGCCGGGCTAAAGGGGAAGTCGAGTTAAACTTCGGCACGAACCAGCTTCGGGCGCACGGCGGCTACGGGCGGGCGGGCGACCAGCTACAGCTTGAGCTGAACGCCCCTGCGCTGGCGCAAGTCGGATACGGACTTGCCGGCTCACTCATGGCGAAAGCAATGATGGGGAGCGGTTCCGCCAGCTTTATCGAGAAGCCGCTTGAATTGCCGGATATAAGCTTTTCCGCCACCGGAAAGGGCGTCAAGCTTCCGGATGAGCATTATCTGGGTAATTTCACTGCCGAGGGCAGGCTGAACAGCGATGCGATCGCGTTAAAGATTATGGCTGCCGACTACCGGCTCCAGGCAAATCCGCGCCTGCAACAGCTCAATCTGGAAGTGGGAGGCACCACTTTGCAACACGCGATCCAGATTTCGGCCCAACTGGTCGATGATCAGAACCTGTCCCTCCGCGGCAGGGGAGGGCTCACCAAAAAGGGAGGACAGTGGCGGGATGCCGAGTGGGCGGGGGAACTGGTGGAGCTGTCCGGCTCTGGCCGGATCCCGTTTAACCTCAAAAATACCTCTCCCGTGCGGATTGGCTCGCATCACGCCTCGCTCGGCTTATCGAATATCGGCATTGCGGGAGGCGAGGTCCAGATTCGCGAAATCGACTGGGGCCCTGAAAGGTGGGGCACAAAGGGGCATTTTTCGGGGATCGGGTTGCGTTCCGGGACTGGAGGAAAAAAGTCTGAGGAAGCCGCGGGGGCTGTGGCGGCCGCGGCGACCATAAAAACCGCAAAGACTGAGACTGTACGGGCAAACGAAAACGAAGACACGGAGGGGCGCAGGGTGTATGAAGCCGATGGGGGAGCAAGCCATGAAGCTCTCCGGCTGCGCGGAGAATGGGATATCTCAGCCGGTAGCCAACTGAAGGGTTTTATTGACATCGAACGCGAGGGGGGTGACTGGGTATTGCCGGCTGAACCGCCGCTACCGCTGGGCCTGCAAATCCTCAAGTTGTCTACCCGGACCGCAGACGGTCAGCTGACCGCGGAACTCACTGCAAGAGGCAAGCGATTGGGCGAGGCGAACGTTCTTGTCTCCATGCCGCTGGCGAGATCAGCCGAGTCCGGGATGCACTGGACGATTTTGCAGGATGCCGCCCTCTCCGGGCACATCCTTGTCAATATGCAGGATATTTCCTGGACGGGTCCCGCCATTGACGACAGCATCAGAACCGGCGGCGCAGTCGCCCTGCAGGCGGATGTGATCGGTACGTTTGGCAAGCCGCGCCTGGAAGGGAAGATACAGGGAGATAATCTGGCGATTGCCTCGCTGGAGCACGGCGTGCGGCTTGAACAGGGAAAGCTCGTCGCGCGTTTTGACGAGGAGTCCCTTCACATGGACATCCTGGATTTCTCGGCGCCGCATTACTCACCTCCGCAGGATCCTCTGTTGCGGCACCTAGAACTGGCAAAAGGACCGGGTACTTTGCGGGCCTCGGGAGTCATGGATTTTACCGGAGAGCACGGCAGCGTCGAAATCACCGCCAATCTTGTTCCGCTGGCTCAACGGCCTGACCGCTGGATCATTGCTTCGGGAAGCGGTAATGCCATGCTGGAACACAATATGCTCACCCTCAGAGGAAATCTCATGACGAATGCGGGTATGCTGGCGCAGCCTACCGCAGGTCGTCCTCATCTGCCCGATGACGTGATTATCATCGGCCGGGACGAGCCGGATGGACAGCATTCCGAGCGGAGGGGTTTGCGTATCGATGTCGAAGCTACCCTCGATCTGGGCGAGCGGTTCTACATTCATGCATCAGGGCTGGAGGGCAGGCTTGCCGGACAATTGCATTTGAAGGGCGAGCCCGGACAGAAGCTGCGCACCGTCGGCACCATTACCGCGCAGGATACGAAATTCGAGGCCTATGGGCAGGACCTGACTGTGGAGCGAGGCATCGTGAGCTTTCAAGGTTCGATCGACGATCCGGCACTGAACGTGCGTGCAGTGCGCAAGGGATTGGCGGTGGTGGCAGGAGTTGAAGTGACTGGCAGCGTGCGTCATCCTGTCATACGGCTGGTATCGACGCCGGCCGTGTCCGATCTGGAAAAACTCTCGTGGATTACGCTGGGGCGGGCTCCGGGGGGCAAGGCAGACGCCTCATTATTGCTTGCGGCAGCCGGCTCCATTCTCGGGGGGCAATCCGGCGGCGTGACCGATAAAATAAGCCGGGCGCTGGGAGTAGACGAATTATCGATCCGGCAGGTGGGAAGCGACCCCTTGACCGGCCAAATCGGGACGATCGGCAAGCGCCTGTCGAAGGAGGCTTACATCAGCTACGAACAAGGCCTTGCCGCGGCAGCGGGTGTGACGAAGCTTACCTATGCGCTAACTCCCAAGATCACGTTAGTTGCCCGTGCGGGAATGGATAATGCGATCGATGTGCTTTATTCGCTCAGTTTCGATTGATTGAATCGCGCCGAGTACGTGAAAAAGGCCGGGAATCAATCTGATCAACAGCTACGGCTCTTTCCTGCTTTTTCACTTGGCCAAAGCCTTCTGGCGGATGGCTTGCCAGCCGGTGCTCCTCGCCTCCTATGCCTTCGAGCAGGAGTCCTTCCAGCTGCTCGGCTTTGCGTCTCTCGTCGGCGCGAATCAACTCCCGTGCATATTCGCTCACGCCGCCATAGCGACCTTGCGCGATCTGCGCATCCACGAATTTCTTCAGGCTTTTTCCAACCCCTGCAGCAGAAAGCGGGGATCGCTTCGCGTTCATAAAAAAGAAACATGCCTGCTACTAGAATAGGTGCCGTAACACCTGCTTTACTCTTTCGCCAAAAGCATTTTTGGAGACCTACTTGAGCACGTCTGTTCCCTATATCCGGAATCCAGGCGGGAAGATTGAGCGCATGTAATTTCCCTTTTGGCTAACAGGTCTCGCAGTTTCCGCTTACTTTTTTAAGGAGGCAAAAATGGCAACTGGAACAGTAAAATGGTTCAATGGAACAAAAGGTTTTGGTTTTATTACCCCTGATGAGGGCAATGAGGATTTATTCGCCCACTTCTCCGCAATCAACATCTCTGGAAACATCGCCGGATTCAAAACGCTCCAGGAAGGTCAAAGAGTGACGTTTGAGATTACGAACGGCCCGAAGGGCAAGCAGGCCTCAAACATTCAATCTGCTTAAAGATTTTATGCCGATGACTTTCCTCGACCCATTGACCTGGATCGAGACTGCCTTCAACCGCGTCATCACTCGCGCCGGACCTTGCGCAATCAATCCATTCAATGATTCGGGAAACAGCGTTACCCCCGATGGTGAAGGTCCAGTTACGTGAGTCACGATATTTCTTTGGCTTATCGATTTCCCGGCAGTGTAATACCATGAGAGTGTAAATATCTTGAATTCCCTGGATAATTCTCTCCCTGACAGAAATTACCTTCCCTCAAGCAGCGCCTTCAGTTCATATTTTTCACGGTCTATTTCGCCTCGTGTGCGTACACCCAGACGCCGCAACAGGGGCAGAGGCAGGCACCATCCCTGCAGCGAATGCTGCAGCAGGAATGACAGTACAACCGTGGGTAACGCCAGCCATTTCCTGTTGACCGTCAGTCCGAGCAGAAGACCGGTCAAGGCCAACGTCGAGACGTTGGCTTCAAGTGCACGCTCGATGTCCCACTCCTGGTCGAGTTCCTCGATGCGCCGATTGATGGTTTCCTCGCTGCTGTTGGCGTAGCGCCGGATATTGCTGTTCGTTCGGCGATCTATTTCGCGGTTCACGTTTGGCGCTGTTGAGTAGCGAACACGATCTCCGCTCGTTCTGTCTTCGGCATGTAACATGATTCTTGCTCCTTAAAAGGTGATTTCAGGAAGGTTTGCTCCTTTATATGTGGCTTAACGTCTGGCTGCTTGATAAAGATCGATTTCCCGTCTTATTCCGGGAGGAGGGCATAACGGCTGGCATCCCGGATGCCTTTGTCATGCCAAAGAGAATTTTGTATTCCCGATTCGGGCCTGGCCGAAATTGTCTGCCTGATCGTTAAAGTACTCTGTACGGAAAGGCACACTAAGCTGAGACGACCTGCTTCTATTGATTATTGATGTCAGTTTCTGAATGACTTCGTGAGGGGCGGATGGGATGGAAGGGGATGGGTATAAGGAGGACATGATGAAACATGTCCTTATCATTTGACGGGCTTGGCAGAAATGACTAGGTACAGAAGGGAAAGCTCAGCTTTCCGTCTTTATCCCCTCGCACAAACCAACGAGCGTCGCGGAATCAACGACATGTTCTTTCATGCTTGCGGCTACATGTGCTTTATCCGCGCTTGGAGGTAAATCCAATGTGGCATCCAGGGCGAATAACTGGAAATAATAGTGGTGGGTACCGTGGAAGTATTTGGGCAAGGCCCTTCATAACCGTGCGTGCCGCCATTGGCAATGCCTTCCGTCCCGCCGGCGGGAATACTGCCGGCTGAAACCGTTGTGGTATCAGGAGGAATATTGAATACCAGCCAGTGCACCCAGGGAACCGGTGTTGCATCGCAGTCTTCCACGATAAGAACCAGGCTTTTCGTCTGCGGGGGAAGGTTTCCAAACTCCAGGGGAGGACTGATATTTTCTCCCCATGCAGGTATGGGGCTCGAGAACGATGGTACGATCAGGAAAAGCCGGGCTGGATATGAATATCGTGACTCCTTTCAATGAATGGCTTCGGAAAAGAAGAGTTAAGACAGGAGAATTGACTGCAAAAATAGCGAAACCCTCGCTTACATGCAATACTGTTGAGTAAAGGGAGTCTGACTGATTCTGGCCCTTACCGGGAGTATATGGAAAGCATATGGCTCAGCTGGGTAATCTGCCAATTAAAAAGATCGCGATTTTCAGGGCCTTGAAGCTGGGAGATTTCCTGCTGTTCGTCCCCGCGCTGCGGTTGATTCGGCGGGCTTTCCCACACGCCACCATCGATTATGTTGGCCTGCCCTGGAACAAGGCGCTTGCCGCGCGCTACAGTCATTATATCGACGAGTTTGTCGAATTTCCGGGTTTTCCGGGATTACCCGAGCATCCCTTCAAGGCCGAAGCGGTCACGGCCTTTCTGGACGGCATGCAGCAGCGACAATACGACCTTGCCCTGCAAATGCATGGCAAAGGCACAGTGTCTAATCTTGTCGTCCCCCTTTTTGGAGCGGCCGTTGCGGCCGGGTTTGCGAGCGAGGACGGTCATTGGCCGAACCGTGATTTCTTCATGCCATATCCATCCAGGCAGCCTGAGTTGTTAAGGAATCTCGCACTGCTTGAATTTCTCGGCTTCGGCCAGACGGACCGGGCGGGGGACAGGGCAATGGAGTTTCCGGTATCGGACGGGGACTGCCAGAAACTTCAGGAACTGGAAGAATACGTGACTATTCGTGATAAACCTTACGTCTGCCTGCATCCGGGCGCTATTTCCGCCGCGCCCTGGCCTGCCGGGCATTTCGCAGAGGTGGCGGACAGGTGTATTCGCCAGGGCTTGAAAGTGGTGTTGACGGGTACCGCGGAAGAGAGGCCTCTTACGCAAGCGGTCGCGGGGAAAATGACGGATGCGGCGGTTGATCTTGCCGGTAAAACCGACATCGGATCACTCGCCGCCCTTCTGAAAGCCAGCCAGGCAGTGATTTCGAATGACACGGGTGTTGCGCATCTTGCGGTAGCGGTCGATGCCCCAAGCGTTACTGTCTTCACCACGACTGATCCGGTGATCTGGGGCCCGTTGAATCAGGCCCGCCATCGGATTGTTTCGCGAAATGCCGTGGGGACACCGAAAGCAGCAATCCGGGCGCTGGAGGAATTAATTGGGCATTGATATGGAAGCAAAGGAGAATCAGGAAAGAAAGGGGAACGTGACAGGGCGGGAAAAATTGCTGGTTCTTACCTGGCATATTCGCGGCAACTACCTCTACTACCTCATCCAGGCTCCGCTGGAGTTTTATTTGCCCAAGGGAGAGGGGGTAGGTTACGGTGGCCGCGCGCGGGGTTTCGATTGGGGGACAACGTGCACGATGTGCCCATCGGGCAGGTGAAAGATCTCGATTTTGACATGATTCTGTTTCAGCATCGCAAGAACTACGAAGTTGATCAGTATGAAATCCTGTCCGAGCTGCAACGGCAATTGCCCAAAATTTACCTCGAACACGATCCCCCGCAGGAGCATCCCACCAACCGCTCACTGGGTGGACGATCCCTCCATGCTTCTGGTCCACGTAATCGATTTCAACCGCCTGATGGGGGACAGTAACGGAACCCCGGCTACAGTCATCGATCATGGCGTAATGGTGCCGGACAATGTGAAATATACGGGCGAGCATGCCAAAGGCATTGTGGCGGTGTAGCGGTTGCTCCCCGGGAGCAACAGTCTATTTTTCGTCAATGACGATTGCGTGAACGGCAATTCTCCTACAGGAGTAATCCTGGGCTTACTATGCTTTCTTAACTCTGGGTGCTTGACATTCCATCAGGATTTGGGTTACGTTCCTTCTGACCAGGTCAGGTTTTGTTGAAATTTCCTTCCTGAATCAACTACTCGCGTGATGGGTAATCGGTAATGGCGACTGCTGATCAGATTATTGACACCGCAGTTGAGCTCGGCGAACAGAAATCGTGGGAGGCCGTACGCCTGCATGACGTAGCGGCTGCGCTGGGCATAACTCTGAACGACGTGCACACGCATTTTCGTGAGAAAGAGGATATCGTTGAAGCCTGGTTCGAGCGGGCGGACAGTGCGATGCTCAGGATGGCGCAGGCGCCGGACTTTTCCTTCCTGACGCCGCATCAGCGTCTGCACCGGCTGATCATGACCTGGCTGGCCTCTCTTTACCCTTACCGCAAGGCTACCAGGCAAATGATCTATGGCAAACTGGAGCCGGGCCACCTGCACGTTCAGATTCCCGGATTGATACGCGTCAGCCGTACCGTGCAATGGATGCGGGAGGCTGCGGGACGAGATGCTACGTATCTTCGGCGCGCGTTGGAAGAAAGTGCGCTCACTTCCATTTATCTGGCGACATTTGTCCACTGGATGAACGACAGTTCGTCCGGTTCTTCCAGGACGAGCCGGTTTCTGGACGGATGCCTTTCCGTAGGTGAAAACCTGAATCGGATGATATTTTCACGCCGGCACGGCAGAGAAAGAGCGGATAGTGGAGAAGCGCCCCAAGGTACATAAGGATAGATAAGGATGCGCCAGGGTACGTACGAGTAGATAAAGGGTGCCGCCGTAGCAGGAATCAATCCGGCAATGCGTCCCGCTGCGCTGTTTTCCCGCCCGCTGAACACCCAATTGACTGCCCCCGTTGAGCTGCCCAGTTGAACTGGCCTCTTTGATCCGTCTCTTTGACTTCCATTATCAGCCCTCATTAAATCCCTTCATACCGCATGGATACCCTGACCCATGCTTTAAGCGGTGCATTGCTTGCGCGGGCAACCGCTCCACCTTTACATCACGCGCCTGACACCGGACAGCTGACATTGCGCGCTCGCATGACCGCAGGCTTTATTGCAGCCGCGTTTCCCGATGCCGATTTCGTGTTGCGCGCGATCGATACGCTCACGTATGTCACATTCCATCGCGGCATTACCCATTCAATCATACTGTTGCCTTTCTGGGCCTGGCTCGTTGCGTGGATTCTCTCTCATCTCTCCCGCTTTTCACGCCGGCCGTATCCCTGGCGTGCATTCTATGGCATCGCTGCGCTCGGTATCGGTATTCATGTCGCCGGCGACGTGATCACCTCTTACGGCACGATGCTGCTGGCTCCGTTTTCCAGCCATGCTTTCAGCCTTCCCTTCACCTTCATCATCGACCCCTATTTCACGGGAATAATCGTGCTCGGCCTTGTGGCCGGCATATTCAAGCCAAAAGGCCGATATCCGGCGGCTACTGCCTTGCTGATCCTGGGGTGTTACGTTGGCTTCCAGGGTATTCTGCATTCACACGCTGTCGAGATCGGTGATACATATGTCGAAAACCATCGATTAAAGGAGGCTCGGGTCCACGCCTTCCCTCAACCGCTCTCGCCCTTCAACTGGAAGATTGTCGTCAGCCATGGCGACAACTATGAAGTAGCCTCGGTCAATCTGCGGCATACGCAAGAGCTTGAGGTCTCCGCTGCCATGAATGGTTTGCTTGGCAGGTGGGAAGCGATTGCTGCGGGTTATCAGCCTGTTTCAGCAGCAAAATGGATACGGCATAGTCGATTTGGTGAAACGGAGCGTCAGAGTGTCCTTGCCCGCGAGGCGTGGGGCCAGGAGATTTTTGCCGGGTTTCGCCACTTTGCGGCGTTTCCCGCCCTCGACCGGATCGAGTATTACCCGGACGCAGTCTGCGTGTCTTTTCTTGATTTGCGTTTCATCGTTCCTTCCCTTCAGCCATCCCTGGTATTCGGCCTCTGCCGCGAAGGCTCGAATGGATTCTGGCAACTCGCACGCGACCGCGGTCTCTTCGGAAGAGACTGACGCGGGCAATCACGATTTCCCCGGAAATTCTTCTTAGTAAACGACGGGTTACGGCTTGCATCCCCCCATCCTGCCGCTGAATCTGCCGCCGGATTCTGGATTGTGCCAGGTTCAGGTAAGGGCACGAACCTGCAATATCCCTGCACTGGAATACCGCGAGAGTCTTTTTGTCCCCCTCCATATGCTTTATCACCTCATCTCATTCCCTTCCGTCCAACCTCGATAAAAGTTGATATCGGTCAAGGTTTCACCTCGTACTGAGGCATACGATTCGATACCGGATAAGAGAATCCGATTATCTTTAATAACCCTATTCGTGGACCAAACATTCGGGAATCAATGAGGAAAACATGAAGATCAACGTACCCTCAGCCTTTGCAGGAGCCATGACGTACGTGATGCATCCCGGACTGGCGATGGCGGCAGCCGACCCCTACCAGTTAAATCTGCCCGAGCCGCA